>JGI24695J34938_10000853_pt1 | contig 28272 bp, 9 predicted proteins | sample TergutCo191P3_FD_34938 | JGI IMG/M metagenome (IMG submission 34938)
CGTGTCGCTTGTCGTATGAAAAACAGTTCCTTCTCTTTGAAGTTTTTCACGAAGCGCTACAGCGTTCGTTACGCTTCCGTTATGCGCAATTGCCATTGCGCCTTTTATATGGCGTACAACAAGGGGCTGGGCGTTGTTTCTTGATTTTTGATCCATTGGCGCGTAACGAACGTGCCCTATCGCCATGTTGCCTTTGCCAAGTTTTAAAAGCGCTTCCTTGTGAAATACTTCCGGTACAAGACCTAAATCGCTGTGATGCTGCATTACCCCATCGCTACAGACGGCGATACCAGAGCTTTCTTGCCCCCTGTGCTGAAGCGCAAAAAGGGCAAGATATACTTGAGTTGCCATATCAACATTTTGGTTATTTGAGTAGATACCGAATATTCCGCAACTTTCCTGCATAACCTGTTATTTTAATTTTTCCTGTAATTGGTTGTCTTTTTCGATAACTTTTTTTGCCATATCTTCTTTCATGTCGATTAATTTTTTGGCAAGAGATTCGTCCGTTAAGGCGATAATCTGGGCTGCCAAAATTGCGGCATTATCCGCGCCGTCTATTGCAACGGTTCCGACAGGGATTCCCGGGGGCATCTGTACCATCGCAAGGAGGGCGTCAAGACCATCCAATGACGATTTTATCGGGATACCGATTACAGGCAGGGTCGTATGAGCCGCAAGGACGCCTGCAAGATGAGCCGCCATACCCGCCGCCGCAATCACAACGCCAAAGCCGTTTTTTTGCGCATTTTTGGCAAAATCCGCAGCCCTGTCAGGCGTTCTGTGAGCGCTCATTACATGCGCCTCAAAAGGAATGCCAAAACTCTTTAGTTTGTTAAAAACTTTTTCCATGACAGGTAAATCACTGTCACTTCCCATAATTACCGCTACTTTCTTCATAAAACCCTTCCTGATACTTTTAAATTACTATATCATTTTTATGTATTTTTGGATACTATGTATTTAAGAGGAATATTAATGCAAGCAAAAAATTATCGGTTTGAAACTTTGCAGGTTCAAGCGGGGCAGGAACCGGACAGCGCGACAGGAGCTCGGGCAGTTCCCATTTATCAAACGACTGCTTATGTTTATCCCGATTCAAAAACCGCGGCAGGACGTTTTGCCCTGTCAGAAGGCGGAAATATTTATTCTAGGATTACAAATCCAACGTGGGATGTTTTTGAAAAACGCATGGCGGCTTTGGAACACGGGGCTGCGGCTCTTTGCACAGCATCGGGGCAGGCTGCGGTTTTTTATGCGGTAATGAATATTTGCAAGACAGGCGATCATATCGTATCTTCTAAATATGTTTACGGCGGAACATATAATCTTTTTGCGAACACTTTAAACGAAATGGGAGTTGAAGTTTCATTTGTCGATCCAAAAGACATTTCCAATTTTGAAAAGGCAATAAAACCAAATACCAAGGCGATTTTTTTTGAGACTATAGACAATCCAAACTCTACGATAATTGATATAGAAGCCGCGTCTAATATTGCGCATAAAAACGGAATACCGGTTATTGTTGACAATACCCTGCCCTCCCCTTTTCTTCTAAAGCCGATTGATTACGGAGCGGATATTGTCGTACATTCGGCAAGTAAATATATAAACGGCAATTCCAATTCGATTGGCGGCGTAATTATAGACGGCGGAAAATTTGACTGGGCGCAAAACGACAAGTTTCCCGGTCTTTCAAAACCGAACCCTAGTTATCACGGTCTTGTGTTTACAGACGCTGCAAAAAATCTTGCGTTTATTATAAAAGCGCGCACCACTTTGTTACGCGACACAGGGGCCTGCATGTCTCCTTTTAACGCATTCTTAATGCTTCAGGGAGTTGAAACTCTTTCCTTAAGAATGGAGCGCCACACTTACAATGCGCTGAAGGTTGTGGAATTTTTAAAATCCCATCCGCAGGTGGAAAAAGTAAATCATCCGTCTTTAAGCGAACATCCGTATAATAATATTTATAAACGCTATTTTCCAAACGGCGCGGGAAGCGTTTTTACATTTGACATTAAGGGAGACGCAAAAAAAGCGAATCTCTTTACAGAAAAATTAAAATTGTTTTCTTTGGTGTCTGATTTAGCGGATTTAAAATCGCTTGTAATTCATCCTGCAAGCACCACCCATTCGCAGATTGACGAAAAAGATTTAATAGAAAGCGGAATTAAAGCGAACTCGATACGGTTGTCAATCGGCATTGAACATATCGACGATATTATCGATGATTTAAAGCAGGCGTTCGAGGCAGTTAAATAACAATCCACGGATTTTCACGGATTAACATAAAGGGGAAATAGAAGAAGATGAAAAAATGTTTAACAATTTTAATAATTTTAACTCTAGGATTTACGGCGTGTAATAAATATGAAGAACATTCGCATGAGGATTTTGAGGCGTTCGGCATTCAAGGGATTACGGAGCTTTTAGAAAGAACTGTAAGTAAGCCCTGGCGCGGTGAAGAGTTTGTTCCAGGTTTGCTCGGCGGAACATGGCATACCGTTATTAATCAAGACCCAAAAAGTTTTAATCATTTAACAGCAGAACAGGACAGCGTAACAAATTTAATTGTTAGCAGAATGACAGATCCTCTTATTACTTATAATGTCGTTAGAAGGGAATGGGTTCCTCATATTGCAACTTTTGTAATTGTGGAAGACAAGGCAAATGACAAATTGCAGGTTATTTATACGTTACGCGACGATGTATACTGGAGCTATTACAATTCCGAAAGAAAGGTAAAAGTTACAAGCGACGATATAATTTTTTGGTATAACGAAATCGAAGGAGATCCTGCTTTTAACAGTTCAGGTTATACAGGGCAATTTTTAACTATGCCTGACGGTTCATCCGCAAGAAAAACAATAACAAAAATAGACGACAGGTCTTTTTCCTTTAATTTTCCTCGTATTATAGCTGAGCCTCTTTTATCGTCGAACTTGGACTTTGGTCCCCGTCATGTTTTTGAAGAAGCAAAAAGGACAGGAGGCGTTGACGCTGTAAGAAATCTTTTCAGCGTAGCGGTTGACCCAAAAACAATTCCTTCCATGGGCGGATGGTTTTTAACCGAATACACGCCAAGTCAAAGACTTGTCTATACGCGAAACCCTAATTACTGGCGAAAAGATTCAAACGGCTTATCAATTCCCTATTTTAACGAATTGATTATGCGCATAATCCCCGAGGAAAATACGCAGCTTTTACTTTTTAATAACGGAGAAACCGAAAGTTATAATCTTCGCCCCGAGGATATTGGCGCGCTTGTAAACAGGGGAAGCGACAATTATACTGTTTTTAATTCCGAAGGCTCCTTAGGTGCAAACTTTTGGACATTTAATCAAAATCCTGTCAATTCAAAAAAATCGCAGTTTCAATGGTTTACGCAAAAAGAATTTCGTCAGGCGATGAGCTGCCTTTTAAACAGAGACAGAATAAATACGCAAGTATACAGGGGGCTTGCAGAGCCAAAGCTTACGATTTTCCCCGAACCGAATCCTTTTTATAATCCAAATATAACTCTTAGATACCTTTACGACAGAGAAAGAGCGCTTGAACTTTTAGCAAGTATTGGCATTTCACAGGACAGAAGAGGCATAATGCGCGATTCCAGAAATAAAAAAATTGAGTTTAACTTGACGATTAGATCGGAAAGCACAATGCAGCAGGATATCGCTTCTATTATAAGAGACGAGCTTTCGCAGGTTGGAATAAAAGTAAACATACGCGTTTTAGATTTTCAAAAACAGGTTAAACAGTTATTCGAAACTTTTGACTGGGATTCAATGCTGATGGGACTTTCAGGCTCCGGAATTTTTCCAAGCCAGGGCAGCAATGTATGGCCCTCCTCAGGGAATCTTCATATGTGGTACCCGAATCAGGAAACGCCCGCGACAGAATGGGAAGCCAGGATCGATTACCTGTACAACGAAGGTCAGTATACGCTGGACAGCGAGGCTGCGAGGGCGTATTGGGACGAGTTTCAGGAAATTCTCCTTGAACAAAGCCCGATGATTTATTTAATGCGTTCACGAGGATTTTGGGCATTAAATAACCGCTGGGATTTTTCTAATGTTTATTACGATAATACAAACGGAACGGAAACAGATTTTGTTTTCCTTAAATAATATTTATATGGAGGTAAAAAAATGAAATCCCCCAGAGAATTAAGTATTGATATCAAAATGATCGACATGGTTGAATCGTTGAATCTTTCTCCAAAAGCAATGCAATGCCTTAAATATCTTCTTGCAAACGAAGAAATTCAAGCGCAGCAGGAATTTGCAAACACAGTTTCGATTGTTAGGCTTGGGTTTAATGATCACGGTCCTGTTCACATGCGCACCGTTACGCACAACTCAATTATGATGCTTTCCCTTTTGCAGAGAGCAGGCGTAAAAACAAGCATAGAAAAAGACGGCTGCGGTGATTTTGAAGACAGTTTAATCGCAGTTATGCTCTCTTCCATGTTTCATGATCTTGGAATGCAGATGGGACGCGATAATCACGAGGAGCACAGCATTATTTTATCTATTCCATTAATTGATAAATTATTAATGGAAGTATTCCCGGACGATTTGCAAAAAAGAGTGATGATACGCGCTGTCGCATTGGAAGGAATTGCAGGGCACATGGGAACGATTAATATTTCTTCTACAGAAGCAGGAATTATTCAAATAGCAGACGGATGCGACATGACAAAAGGAAGGGCTCGCATTCCGATTTCGCTTGCTTTAACAACAAGAATGGGACACATTCATCAGTATTCAGCAAATTCGATAGAAAAGGTCAGCATTACTCCCGGCATGGAAAAACCGATACGCGTTGATATCAACATGTCAAGCGAAGCCGGTGTTTTTCAAATTGAAGAAGTGTTAATGCATAAAGTTTCAAATAGCCCTGCAAAACAATATGTCGAGCTTTACGCTAAAGTAAGAGACGACGATGCCAGAAGGTATTTATAAGTGCAAAATACATTTGGTAATATTTTTAAAGTAACCACATTCGGCGAATCCCACGGCAGGGCTTTAGGCTGCGTTATAGACGGCTGCCCTGCAGGACTTGATCTTTGCATCGAAGATATCGAAAAAGAACTTGCGCGCCGCCGCCCCGGCAAAGAACACGGTTCACGCGATGAAAAAGATACGCCGGAAATTTTATCAGGTATATACGAAGGAAAAACGCTTGGAACGCCCATTGCGATTGTTGTTTACAATACGAATCAGGAATCCAAAGATTACAATGAATTAAAAGACGTATACAGACCGGGTCATGCCGATTTTTCATGGAATGCAAAATTCGGGATACGCGATCATCGCGGCGGCGGACGAAGCTCAGGCCGTGAAACCCTTGCAAGGGTCGCCGCGGGAGCTGTCGCAAAAAAAATACTTTCTTTGCAAAATATAGAAATTACATCGATGTTTGACGCGCCAGATATAGAAAAACTTCGCGAAGAAAAAGACAGCGCAGGCGGCATTATAACATGTCGCGTAACGGGCGTTCCCGCAGGACTTGGCGAACCTGTCTTTAACAAACTTGACGCAAGATTGGCAGGCGCGATTGTAAGCATAGGCGCATGTAAAGGAATCGAGTTTGGCGCAGGCTTTGGATCGGCACAATTAAAAGGAAGCGAAAATAACGACCAGCCAATAAAAATCGCCGATGGATTTGAATTTGAAACAAACAATGCAGGCGGCATCCTTGGCGGTATTTCTACAGGACAGGAAATTATTTTTAGGGCTGCCTTTAAACCTACCCCATCAATTGGAAAGGCGCAAAGGGCATTTACAAAAGACGGAAGCATTAAAGAAATAGAAATAAAAGGCAGGCACGATTACTGCATTGTGCCAAGAGCCGCCATAGTCGTAGAAGCCATGACCGCCCTTGTATTAGCAGACTTTTTATTACTATCAAGATTATCCAAAATTTAAATAAATATCTCTCGCAAAGACGCAAAGCCCGCCAAGTTCATTTTCACTGGCTTTGCGCTCTTGGCGATTCTCTGCGCCTTGGCGAGAACTCTTCAATATTTTAGCTTTTGCGGATGTATAACGGGATGGAGTCGATTTCCTTGTCGTCTATAAATAGAACAAAACTAACTAAGCCCTGATCTTTAAAATGCAAATTTCCTATGCTGAAAACCAAATGAGAAACTGCGGAAGCGTTCCCCACTCCCCTAACCTCGATGTTTCCGTTGATTGCTTCCATGCTCATTTCGCCCTCAAGGTCGCGTGTCTCGATTCTGAAAGTATGAGAGCCGAATTCCCATAAATCGAAACGAAGTCTTATTACCACGGATAATTGCGGATGGACGCATGGAAAGTTTCGCGAAATAATTGTATCAAAAGTGCCTACAATTGTTAATTTTCCGCCATTTTCCTGAGCAAAATCACAAAATGTAAAAAGTTCTATTTTAATAACACACCGCCGTTTAGTTTTTTATGGATTAATACTGAATTATACTATATATTATAATTAAGATCAATCGAGGTATTTATGAAAAAAAGCGGTTTTAATCCTTTCCTCCCGTCGTGGGAATATATCCCGGATGGAGAACCCAAAGTATTTGAAGGCAGGGTTTATCTGTATGGTTCTCATGACAGATTTAACGGCTTTGCATACTGCCTTAACGATTATGTCTGCTGGTCAGCTCCCGAAAACGATTTAACCGATTGGAGATATGAAGGCGTAATCTATAAAAAAACAGACGACCCTTATAATAAAGAAGGAAACAACAATCTTTACGCTCCCGACGTAACGCAGGGTGCGGACGGCCGTTTCTATCTGTACTACGTTCTTGATAAAATGAAAATTATCGGCGTTGCAGCCTGCGACACTCCATGCGGAAGATTCGAGTTTTTCGGCTTTGTGCGTTACGAGGATAATATTATGCTTGGCAGAAAGGAAGGAGACGTTCCGCAGTTTGATCCTGCCGTTATTACAATAGGAAAAGAGACATATTTGTATTCAGGTCAATGCTCTGGTAAAGTTAAAACAGCCGATGATTCAATAACTCATTCGATAGGCATAGTTCTTGCTCCTGATATGCTGACTATAAAAAAAGGACCGTTCCCGATAATCCCCGGTACTGCTGCAAGTAAAGGCACAGGATTTGAAGGTCATGAATTTTTTGAAGGCTCTTCGATACGAAAAATAAATGACACTTTTTATTTTATTTATTCTTCTTACAACATGAACGAACTCTGCTACGCTACCAGTAAAGATCCAATGGGTGGTTTTAAATACGGCGGTGTAATCGTAAGCAATGCCGATATCGGTATCGATACATATAAACCTGCCGCAAAAAAAATGTATCATGGGAACAACAATCACGGAAGTATTGCAGAAATTGCCGGCAATTGGTATATTTTTTATCACAGACACACAAACGGAAACGAATACAGCCGCCAGGCATGTCTTGAGCCGATAAAAATTAAAGAAGACGGAAGTATCGAACAAGTTGAGATGACTTCAAGCGGTCCTGCCTGCGCTCCCCTTCCCGGAAAAGGCGAATATCCCGCATACATTGCCTGCAATATTTTTTGCGCCGATGGAGATCCAGGCGAACCTGACAAACCTTATTGGCCAAACCGTGTCCCGCAGATGCCGTTTATCACTCAGGATGAAAACGATATTTCTTCTCCAACAGGCGAAGAAAAAAACGGTTATATCGCAAACATACTTGATGGGTTTGGCTGCGGCTTTAAATACTTTGATTTAAAGGGCATAAATACAATAAAAGTAAAAACACGCGGCTACTGCGAAGGCAATTTTGAAGTAAAGACTGCCTGGGACGACGCCCTGCTTGGAACAATCAATATCGAATCAACCAATGACTGGAAAGAGTTTTCGTCAGAAGTTAAAATCCCGGACGGTAAACAGGCTTTATATTTTATTTATAGGGGAAAAGGCAATGCCTCTTTAGCTTCGATATGCCTTGATTAAAGTCAAAAAAACTTCCTTGGGCTATTGACATTTTTTTTTGATTTTAATATATTAACCATAGACAATCAGTCTCCATCGTCTAGCGGTTAGGACACCGGGTTTTCATCCCGGCAACCGGGGTTCGATTCCCCGTGGAGATGTAAAAAAAAGCGCATTAGCGCTTTTTTTTTTCTTTTCGAAACTAGTTGTACATTCGGGGAATCGAAACGAAGCGCTCTTGTAATAATTACAAGGCGAATGCCTTGCTAAATATAATGACAGCGCATGGATGCGCTTGAGAGCGCGAAGACGGTCTGGAAACCTGAAACAGGATGTTGAAGGTTGGAAGACGATTCCCCGTGGAGATGTAAAAAATGGTATAGTGCTTTTTTTTAAAGTTTCGTTTTGCATTAATGAAGCTCCATGTTTAAAATAATAAATGAAAATTCATCAAATGTCAATATAAAAAAAACCCGGCATCCTTGGACACCGGGTTTTGAATTACATTGTTTGGCGAATGTTTATTGGCTTCGCGAATTTAAAATGTTGTACTTAAGCATTGCGCCTTCGTAACGGTCAGTAGTCATGTATCCAACCAGAATGGTTTGATGTATTAACTGATTTGCAATTGTATTTGCATAAGCTGTAGTTCCAGTGGCAGTTGTCCAGCCGCGCAAAGTTTCTTGTGTAGCTCCGCTTAAATTAGCAGGCGCAACCCATCTTCCTGTATCATCAGTTCCGGTTCCTCTGGCTGCCGGTACGCCGTTACTTATATACTCGTTTATATCAGGAACGTTTAAAGCCGGAACTGTCATTACTTCCCAGTCACCTGTAAAAGTATGATCTGTATTAGTTCCATGTAAAGGATCGCTTGATGAACTAATTGTATGTTTAGGCCATGCTACTCTTGCAGAATGCCTTGTTTCTGCAAATGCATTGTGTACATAAGAAATATACGGCTTGCCGTCTCTTACATTAAGCATAAGTCTTGTTCCTGCTGCAAGATATGTATCAACCCTGACTGTTTTAACAGATGATGAAACAAGGCTTGTATTACTGCTTGCGTTTGCTTTACTTTGAGGTACTCCGCCTGAAACAGGAATGTAAGAATACCATAATCCTCCGTTTCTTGTATCTACATACGCAAGATGGATGTTATCACCAGAAACAACCATGTCTACATGAGTACCTGCGCCTTCCTTAATTATAACAGCATTATTTTGCCATGAAGCCATGGAAGGAGCAGTATTATTTTCTGAATTCCAGCTAGGTGTATCAACGTATGAGAACCATAAACATTGAGCAGTTTGATCGTACCATGCCGCAACTGCTCTTCCGCCTGAAAGTATACCAACGCTTATATACTGTCCGCTTTTTGCCTTGGTTGCCGAAGCATTGTTTGCAATTGCGCGGTTGGCTCTTGGTGCTGCAAGATCAGCTGTATGAAGGCCGGCTCCTGCGTTATTTGTAAAATTAATTGTAAGCTGTTGATTAGTTGACCTTGTATCAAAATATCCCATCGCAATATTTGTACCGCCATCCTGGAACGCAATACTTGGGCTTTTAACACGGAAAGGATCGTCACCTAATGTCATTAGTCTTCTTCTAACCCCAGAGCCTATTGCATTGGAGGTATTCCATTCATAGTTGTTATATATCCATAATAATCCCGCCTGCCCGGATGTTATATTTGATGAAATAGCTGTCCAATCATTTCCGTTAAGAGCGAAATTATTATAAAAATATCTGTTTTGCTGATTTGCAACTGTACTTTGTGCGGCTGCGGTACCAGTAGCAGGAGCACCTGCAGTACTAAGGTTTACATTATTTCTGTATAATTTTAATTCGCCTCTGTTGGTAAAGAAAGTTCCAAAGTTAACAAATCTGTCACCTGTGCTGCTAATGCGCATAACAGGACTGTTCATATTATTATGATTTACAATCCAGCCTGTATTCCAAACATACAGATAACGGTCGTCTTTTAATATATTATTGTTAACCACGTTAGGCTCATTATTATAGTGCGCATTTGTATGAATACTATTTCTGTTATTAAAAGATGTTATGCCATTTACAGTAACAACAAGAGGACCAGAAGTAATATTATTTATTGCATCAGGCGCAGGGGGGGAACCATCGGCTCCTACTTGATCATTATTATCTACACGCACGCTTAAATGCCTTGAGCTGTTTACTCTTATGTTAGTATTTACTCCGGTTGTCCAGTTTTGACCTGTTGTCGTAACATTATTATTAACATTGGTTGTAGGCGTAAATGTTGGAGTAGCCGCAGCATCTGCTTCTCCAATATTAACTGAAGGCTGTGTGCCTGTCGCAGCTCCAAGATTAAATCCTTTTATTTCAATTACTTCATTTTCTCTTACAGGATACCAGCCCAATGCAGAACGATTAAATGTTGACGGATTGGAACTTACAGCTCCGCTTAACTGAGTTACAATTTCTGTTATATACGGAACAATATTTACCGTTGTTGATGTTGATGCAAAAAGCGCCGCAGTCGCAGTGTCATACACTCTTATAGTAATTGTAATATTATTTCTGGCAATATTTGTAACAGTAGAACTGTCCCATGCAAAACTCCAGTTAAGCACATGACCGTATTCCATTGTAACTGCCGCTTTTTCCGAAGTAAAACCATAAGGAATTGTGTTAACAAGTCTCATAGCCGCAATTGTGTTTAAATTGCAATTATCACTTACTTCCTGCCAATTATCCGGTCTGTCAGCTGCATCGATGGTATTTAATGCTGTTCTTGCTGCAGTCATGTTTGATGGTTCTAATCTGTTTGTACTCCATGCAGCTACAGGGCGTTCTCTATTATTTTGATACGTAACGCCGCTTGGCGCTGCCGGCTGAGTTGCTGCGCCAAAGTTATAAACCATTGTTGTACCATCAGATATTTCTGCTGTTATAAACCGAATACGTGAATTATCCATTGCCTTGCCGTTTAGTATGACCATTCCGCTGATATTGGCTCTTTTTAACTCATCATTTGATTCAGGATCGTGCGCTCTGTATTGAACATATCCTTTCCAGTCTCTTCTTGCCGGGGTGGCAGTATTTTCTGAAACGACATTGTATGTATATTCATCTTTAGTTAAGTCTGTTGTAAGCGTTCTTAAAATATAGTTATTCTCATCTGCTGCGCTTGGTACGATTTTTTTGCCGAATTCAGCAAATTCTATACGCGGCGCAAATCCGTCTATATTATTAATACCAACATTTAAAAGCGCGACAGCAGAAAGCTGTTCATTCCAGTTTGTAACAGAAGCTCCCGTAACAGTTGAATCAAATACATGGACAAGGAAGAATCTTTTTTGAGAATCTGCGGCAGTTGCGCTTTTTCCGTCCCAAGTGATTTCACCTGTAACATTATCCAATGTAATACCAGTTGATTCCTGGATTGCGGTTGTACTAGAACTAGCGCCAAAGGCTGCTGCGGTATAAGAGGAAACATTAACTCCGCTTCCGCCTGCAGCAAATTGACCGCTTTGTACAGTATTAGCAGCTCGGCCTGTATATGACCAAACAGAACCGGCATTCGCGCCTTGAACAAGATCATTTACAGATGCGTTTCGTACGGCGACAAATGTTGTGCCTACTTCTGCAGTTCCAAAAACGCCGTAATCTGTCCAGTTAATTAAATCTCCAAGCTCTCTAATTGTGTAAACATTTCCCTGTACTAAAGCAGTACTATCAACAGGATTTAAGTTTCTTGTTACATAGGACACCCTGTAATATTTTTGACCATTACCTTTCTGTGAATCTGTTTCTATCTGAAGCGCAAAACTGTTATTTCGCACTCTAAATCTAGTAGTTCTTTCTAATGATCCGACATTTGTGTTATCAACGCCTGTTCCGAATTTAACAAACTCATCCGAAGATACGCTTCCGCTGAAGTCAGCGTCAGTGCCAAGAGAAATGCTTGTAATAACAGGATTTTTGTTTCCAATGTAAATATTTTCTTCATATTGAGTTGCGTTTCCTACAGTATCAAAAACTACATAGAATAAACTATATTTACCGTCTGTTAATTGTGTAGTATCAAAATTAATTCCCCATTCAATAAAAGTAGAGCCGCTCCATGTTGTACCTTTATTTGTTGTTAGTTCATGATTACCTGTGTTGCCGCCGCCAATTACTATACCTGAATCAGAAGTAGTTAATCCTGCGCCTAATTCAGGGAATAATGGCAGATGTATAACATTTCCTTTATCATTTTCAACTGTATTTGTAGTACCTACTCTGCCTCTCCATGCTGATTGAGTAGTCACAGGATTTGTCAGAGCTTGATTTACATTTGTTCCGCTTAAATTAATAATTCTTTCATTATTTACATTTTCTATGCGGGTAAGATATAACACTATCCTGTCAACACCTTGAACTCTTGTTCCGTCAGTTCCTGTATCCCAAGCCATGCCTTCCATTCTATAGTTTGAGCCTCTTGCAAAGCGGCTGCCTGTAAACGTAGCTAAAGGATAACGATTATCAATTTCCAATGAATAGTTATTCTGTGCCATAAGCGGAGCAGGTTCTGTAATATCCAAAATCTGTAAATTATAGTTAAAGACATTGCCTTGATGCTGAAAATTGCTTCCAAACTCAGTAGCATGAGAGTTGCCGGAAGGAACATTAGTATTCATCGGTATAAATATATAATACTCATATTCACCGTATGTTATTATATCGCCCGTGATAGGGTTTCTTGTTGCTTCTTTGAAATTGGCAGTTTTTTCCATCCAGGGACGAACATCATTCAAAGTACTATAGGGAGTATTAATATTACCATTTGTCATAAGCTCTGCTGTGTGATTTCCAGATCGGATTCTAACAAAACTCATACCCGATTCATCTCTTATGGTAATCCTCTTTGTAACTTTTCCTCTTACTTTAGTCACACCTGCACTAAATTTAAAACTTCCCGGAGGTTCTGTGTCGTCATCATCAAATATTAAATTCGTATGACCAATAACAGAAGGCAGGTCTTCAAAGAAAATTTCATTTTCTATAACAGGAACTGTATTGTCAAAAAGAAGAAGTATACTCTGTACAGGACCTCTGCTTTTTTCGGGCGGACCTAGGTTTGGATCAAATGTCGCAGGAGAATCAATTGCTCTGAACTCGAACCTTACCTGCCGAATATCACTAGGTCCAGGCGGGCTTAGTTCACCTTTAGAATTCACATCTGCAACCCAGCTAACCATTGAAGTATATATTGGGATAGCAGCATTATGATTTGGAACTGTAATGCGTTTCCAGCCTGCCTCCGGTCCTGGATTATGAACTAAGTTTACTGGATCATCTTCATTAAATAACCAGCTAGGCGCAATAGGACCATTTACCTCTGAAGTATGCTGCATAATTATTCGCATTTCAACGCCTGCGATCATTTCATTATCTTCAGCGATTCCTCTAAGTGTAATAGGACCGCCTACAGTCTGTTGATCTGTATGGCTGTTAATGCTTATTTTAGGTTTATCCGCGTCAGGATCAACAATAAGTTCAATCCTTTCTATTCTTATATTTCCAGCTTGATCTTGAATTTTAAAGCTGATTGGCAATCTCCAAAGATTATCTTCAGGTTTTAAAGGATCAAGGGGAATAACATACCACTGCTGGTTGTTTCCCTGCATTACCTGGGCAATATTTTCAAAACGCCATGACCAGCTTGACAATGAACCTCTGAACACTGCCTGAATATGTGATAAAGCAGGAGGCGGAGGATTTAATCCCATTGCCGCTAAATCTGAGGGAGAAGGATGGATTTTCTTTTCTGCTTCAGAAGCCGGAACTCCAGAAGGAGGAGGCTGATGCAGATCAGAATCTATCCAATGAGCTGAACTTGGAGCTAAATCTATCCAGCGTGTTTTTTCGTCCATGGATATATTCCATCCTGGTCTTTGTGCAACAACTGTATTTACAGGTACATCACCTAACGCATACCACATTCTTGCAACTCTTTGGTCATCGGAAAGATTGCCGCGAACAAGCACTGTACTTGTTACATACGGTCTTTGATCTGCTCTTTGAAGAGGTTCAATAAATGAAATATCCGGCGGATCAACATCTATTATAACCTGCCTGCTTGTACTGATTTCATTTCCTTCAGCGTCTTGCGCTCTTACATGTAAAAATTTGTCACCTGCAATATTTTCACCAAGCCATTGATTTAATAGAGTTCTGCTTACTTCAATTTTAAATGAAACCGTATCCGTAGTTCCATCGTTAGTAGAAATAGGAGTAAGCGCCTCTTCGCCAAAACCTGTCCATGTTACATCGTCTACATGACTAAACTTGGCAAATGCGCTGATAACAGAAGGATTTGGAGCTAATACTTGAACCGATTGTTCATAAGGATGAGCAGGATCTCCATTGTAGGAATTATTAAAAGGACTCATCACTATTTTTAAAGTATCAATTTTAACAATTTGAATTGTCATAAATCTTTTTCGTATAATTACACCATCTGGATCATAATCATATTCAATATTTTCAGTACTGTAATTTACCCTGTCAGGATAATAATTATATCTTCCATGAAGGTCTTTTACTCTTAATCTTACATTGTATTCACCTCGCGGAAGTAAAATAGGATTATTATCTTCATCTCTTTTTAATCCATCTTCATCATATTGATAAAGATTCCAGCGGAATTGCATTGATGTAAGTCCGCCTTCTTCATTTACTTTATTGCCTTGATTGTCTTCAACAGTATGCCATACTCCCCATACCCCGTCTTGCGGGACGCCTGTTGTATAGTCATTTGTGTCCAGCCACGGCGCAGGTAATCCATCCGGAACAAAACTCTGACCTGCCGGCCAAATCATTATTTGCGGATAACCTGCTTCAAAACCAAGATCATCAAAAGCAATACCCATAATTGGATTTCCCTGATTTACAGATAAAACTGTATTTGAGTGGTTCTTATCAAATAATAAATCAAAAAATTTATCTTTAATTGCAGGAATAGTAAGTTCAATTTGAGGAGGCGTGTTTTTAACAAAATATACTATATCAGGCGTAGAGGTTGTGTTACCTGATATATCTGTTGCCGTGAATACGCCTAAAAATTTACCGTCCAGCCATAATTCTGTCGGCAGATCAACATACCATTCAACTGTTCCAGGTATTTGTTTTGCATCGAATACAGCCTGAACCCAGCCTCTTTCCGGTTCCCATTCCGGAGGCCACAAAGCTTGCTTTTCAGGATTAGGTTTAAATGAAACAGTGATAAATGCGCTTCTTATTCCTACTTCATGAGGAATTTCGATATTTACACGGCTCTTACCGTCTAATTCGCAATCTTCCGGGCAAGATATATCGCATTTATGACTTACTAAAAACGCGCCCGGAGCTGCATCAGAATCTTCCGGTGTTCTAAACGAAGGCTTATCGGTATTTACTTTCATGCCTAAACCGACATCGCAGGTGGTTAGTAAAAAAACCGCCGCTGCGGTAAAAATTAATGCTCCAATAACAAGGAACATTTTATTCTTTGCCAATTTAAACATACAAACCTCCATTTTATCAAAAGAAAATCATGTTATTTTAAAAAAATTGCAAATTTGGGCACAATTTTCCCTAATATACATTATTCTTACTTCTAATATATTATATTTCGGCTTCAATTGCCAATTTTATCAAATAAAAAAAGTATATTTTGGATTTTTATTATATGGTGACAGTCACAGTGACAGACTCAGTGTCTGTCACCATGAATACGAATTATCTGCTTCCGCTAAATGTGCTATAGAACTCAAAGTATTGCGTTGCGGGGCTAGCTACATTAGTATTTCTTATGAATCTTAGGCTTCCTCCCGGATGCAATGGGTATTGCGCCTGCTGAACAGCCCACGCGTTTTTACCCCATGCCCAGCTAACAGGACCGTTTGCCTGTACGTCGGCAGAACCTCCAAGACCTGCTGTGCTTACCCCTGTAGAACCAGCCATAAAATAGAAGTATGCGGTATCAGTTATTTCCCAGCTCATCCAGTACCATATTCCTTCCTGCGGTGATCCTCCCGGATTTGTGTTTGTCATAAGCCTAATGCCTGAGTAATCTCTTTCATGCCACGATAACGGGAATCCTTCAATAGCATTTTGACCTGACACATCGTCTCCTCCGCGAAGCCAAAGCTGTAATACTCTGTTATTGGTACTTGCAATACCTCTAAGAGTATTCCAGTATGCGGGAACCTGAGGAGTATAATCAAACTGGATAACAGAACGGGCGGCTCTGTTATAAACAGTTCCGCTTGTAACACCCTCAGCTTGAATGCCTCCCGCCTGTGATCTTGCGAATGCTCTTACTCCAACAACAATTCCTCTATAATCATTAACGTCTGAAAATCCAACAGCAAAAGTTACACCGCTATTATTATTTACCGCTTCAGGCGCGGATAATTGTGTGGGACTCGGGAAAGCAGGCGTGGCAGGATGATTTGTACCGTTAAAAGGACTAGCACTTGTTCCTTCCTGCGGATCCTGCGTAAGTGAGAATTCCCTGTACCTGATCTGCGCACCAAAAGTCTGTGTATCTATTCTTACAGAAGCGGTACGCGGCTGGCTTATTACAGGCGTAGTTATATTCGATCCTCCGGTTTCTGTTGTAACAGTTGTTGTTGTTCCGGGAATTATAAACCAGCCAATTTGACCGGCAGGCGGAGCTGTTTCAGTAGTTCCTGCGGCGATATTTATCCATAAATTTCTGATATTAATATCTCTATCTTGCCACCTATCACCTGCGTACATTACATGTTCATGAAGATTAATAAAAGCTGTGCCGGTGTTATTATTACTGTTATAAATTTCACCGCTTCCGCTCCACCCAAATGTTATTGTACCGTTATTATTAAAAACATGTCCTTGTATACCTCCATTATTGCTTCTTATATCCTGTAAACTGATACGACCGGTAGCGGCGGTTGTATAAATAATATTAGTCGCAGCTTGTGGAACTCTTATGTGGAATACTGGTAATTGTATCCAGTCTCCCTCGTCTGTAGGTCTTTCCTCAGAAAATCTGTTAGGAGCATTTCTAATATATCTGGTTCCTGTTGTAACTGTTGTAGTTGACTCAGTGCCCGGTGTTCTGACAGTCGCCGTTCCCCATGTGCCTCTGTTTTTTTGAATGCGGATAAAAGGATCGTTAACGCCGGGATTAATTACATTTCTGGCTGTTCCTGCGTCTGCTGCCGATAACGGGTTACCCTGCATATCGCGGACAATGTTCTGTCCAAGAGACAGATCGTATCTAACGCCTCTTATGCGCAGATTGTATCCCCATTCATTACTTAAATCTATAACCATTCTTCCGCGTTCAACGCCTGCGTTTGTCACAGTATCTATAGTAACAGCGCCTGACATAACGGGAATTGTAACTCTGTTCGCTCCTCTTGCCGTAAGAATTCCTGTAAGAGTCGAATTATTAGGCTCAATATCCCAGTTAAGAATATATTTAGGCGTTAAATCCGGAACTCCTGCGGCTGTAGTGCCGTTTGTTCCAAGAGTATAATAACTGCCAAGATTCGCGCCGCTTGTATTCCAGCGGTCAAAATCTGCTAAGGACATAACGGCAGGAGCAAGGTAGGGAGTTGTTGAAGATTGTGTAAGAGTTATATTTCTTGTACTTGCATCTCCTGTTGTGCCTTTAATTACAGGTTTTGTAAATAATATCGTAAGCGTTTGCTGCGGTGCATCGTTTGCAGGATTTTGTGTAAACTCGCTTAATGCAGGAGATCCTTGTACTGCGGGAATATCCGTTCTTATGGTGATGCTTGTAAATTGGCTTAAGCGCAAGTTAAGTTCAGTCCAGTTTTGTTCCAATTCACCATTAATGTTGGCGGTTCCTGCGGTTATTGTTGAACCTGTTAAATTAATGGAGTTAATTTCCAGAGTATCAACACTGTCTCCTGCCGCGGCATTAAACCTGAATACCAAGGATGCTCCTGAAACCTCTGTGAAGTTAACTGTTCTTGTTGTATTGGAACCGTTTGCTATATTAAGTGTTAATGTCGGAGTTCCCGTAACGCCTATAGTTCCCCGGGAGTTGTTTAAATTTAGGCGCACTTCTATCGTATTGTTTATTGTATAAGTACCAGGGTTAGAGCCGCCAAGACTCATCAAGATATTTTCATTTCTTATAATCCTAACTATACTAATTGCGGTTTCATTTGATTGATTTCCTGCTTTGTCAGTCTGTCTTGCTCTTATTGAATAAATAGCAGCAGAAGAGATCGTCTGTGTACCGTTATAAGCCATCCATGGACCCCAGTTAACAGGATCAGCCGCTTCTGCCTGAATACCAATTTGATATTCCAAATCCGCGCCTGATTCCCCAGTAATTGTAAATGTTTGCGCCTGCGTATGCGGTCCTACGGCTGGTGCGTTTAATGTAGGAGGGGAAGGAGGATCTGTATCGATTATAATTGTTTTGCCATCAGTTCCGTTATGGATGTTATTACCGGAAGGAATACTCGTAAAAGTAAACAGATTTCCGCGATCATCACCGGATTGTGACGGAGTGCGTCTTATTACAGAGCCGTCTGTAATACTGCTGCCCATGCCAAATGTAAAACTGTTTGCCTGTAATTCTAATGTGTTATCCCCCGGTAAAACCTGATACGTAAATAATAGTGATTTTTGACCCAATAACATTGGGTTTCTGCCAACGCCTCTTATTCCCGAACCAAGATTTAAAAACCCAAGAGTAGTTTGATTTTCCGTTCCTTCAACAAAGTTTATTTCTTTGTCAAAATCAACGCGGATGTACAATGTCTGACCTGCTCTGTAAGAGTCCGCATCGTTTAGAGACACTACGCCTGTCATTGCGGGAGCCGATGTATCAATATTTATTGTTTTTGAGTTAGAGAGATTTCTGCCCGAAGGAGGAGATGACATAATAGGCTGCATATTTGAACCATCAATCCAGTAACCTGCCTGAACACCGGTAAACGATGCAACATTTAATTTATCTATCATATCGGTATTTTGAACTGTATAGTGGAAAATATGTCTTGTAGTACCTTGTGGATCGTTATTTAAAGCAGTCTGATAAATGGCATTTCTGCCGCCTCCTAAATCAAGACTAGGAGGCGTACTTCCTGTAAATCTTACTCGTTTATTAAAATCAAGATTAATGTCAATGACAGAGCCTGCTCTGTAAGAGCCGTCCGGTGTTTCGCTTGTTATTGCCATAAGAACGGGGACATTTGAATCCGCTCTTGCAGAAAGGCTCGCGGTTGCCATGTTTCTGCCCCAGTCTAAAAGACGTGCTTCCGCCCTTCCTCCGCCCTTTGTCGCTTCTTCCATATTTAAAGTAAATGGACCTGCTTGCCATGTTTTATTAGAGTTTAAAGTCGTACTTATTGATGAAGTTAAACCATCACCTAAAGTAAATTGTGATGAGCCATTCCATGTTACAGCTAAAGTATATCTGCCTGTATTACTCCATACATTGAATGAGTCATCGTCCCAACTTCCAAATAATGTTACAGTATCACCCTCTTTTAATGTCTGCATTTGATTAGAATGATCATCAAAAAAGTCTGATTGATAGTCAACATATGAAGCGCCACTAGTAATTCTAACCCTGCTTATTGAAAGATCGGGAGGAGTAATATCACCTCTAATGTTATACAGCCTTGTTATGGCATTTCCATTCTGCCCCTGTATACGGAATACAAAAACCTGCGTTCCCAGAGGAACCCCGCCTGTTGATTTACCGTTTGTTACAACAATTTGCTGTCCGTTAATTCCCAAATCTGTAAAAAGATTTAAGGATCTTAAAAAAGATCTATAGGTTCTGCCGTCAACAGAACTGGGGGTTCCCATCGTTGACGTTAGATCCCAGACTTTATTTCCCGACCCGTCATCTCCTGTTGAATTCCATAGAGCTGATTCTATATTTTGATATAAGAACTGGTCTGTAATATTTCCCGGTTTTATCCATGCCAGTTTAAGATTTACAGGATTAACGCCATCGCTTACCGTTCCTTCAAATGTAAAATTCCCTGTATTGTTTCCAAATAACGATTCATTCCTATTCGGTTCATCAATTTCGATATCAGGCATTGAAGTATCTACAATGTAGAAATAACGGTCTCTTGTAATTCCATGCAGTCCGTTTATATCAATACATTCTAATCTGATAAGGTAAGCGCCGGCTTTTTCCGGCGCTTTAATGCCGAATGAAAAAAACGTTGACGGATTTGAACCTTCCATACGCGGTATATTTTCTAATGTTTCAGAAATCAATGGTTCATCAGCCTGACTACCAGTATTAAAATCAAATATAGAATATGTTACTTGTTTTACACCGTCATCATCATAAGATAAAAGCTGAATATCAGATCCTGGGTAGATATCAAAATCACGCGGATTATTAGGATGTCCAACTCCCGTTACCCATGGTCTGTCCGATTCCGGCCAATAAACAAACCAGCCGTGGCTTGCGATTTGTTCATTTCCTGCTTTGTCATAAGCGTAACTAACAATCTGCAAAAAATATCGTGAGTTTCGGTTTGTATCCAAGTTACTGCCATCCGGATTTTTAATTTCCGATTCTTCTATAACGTGTCTTCCGCTCCAGCTAGCTTCAAATTCATCACTATCATAATAAATATTGCCATCATGATCTGCCAATTCAAATTTAATTTTATCTATAGAAAAATTATCAGCTATTTCATATTGAATTCTAATATTCTGATTAAACAATCTGTTCAGAATGGAAGGATTTTCCAGTGTATATGAATTAAACAGCGAAAGCACACTATTATATGCGTTAGTTTCAAGATCAGGTAAAAGTATTGATGTTATAGGACCATCCTTATCAATAATAACGCGGCGCTGTTCTAAAGGACCTCTGTTATAAACATTATTTTCGGCTCCGGCTGTAATTAGGTACTCTCCGTCTTCTGCGCTCTCCATTGGAATTGTTAACTTCCATTCATATTTAACGCCTTCATCAGCCGATTGCTCTGCTATTCTCCATTCTATGCCTTCATCTCCGTCTCTTAAGACCCATTCAGCTTCATTGTTTGAACTGCGCCAAGCTCCCCTTTCGCTGACCCATTCCTGTTTCCATGCTCCGCCTGTCTTGCTTACCCTTTCTACAGTTACTTCCAATAAAACGATTTCCTGAAAATCAGAAGCTGTTCCTTCTATAACAAGCACATCGCTTATCATCTCCATAAATCCAGGGTTTTCAATTTTTACAACAGGCGGATCTAGATTTAATCTGGTGCCAAGTCCTACATCGCAGGAGAATGTAAAAACCAGCAAAAATAAAACCGCGCTTAAATATTTAATATTTTTCATGTTTTCCTCCCTTAATTCCCGACCCTAAGGCCCCAGTTGCCGTACTTTCGGTAGTTATGCTCATACCAGTCAGCGCTGAATGCCGCCCATGGATCCTCTCCTGATGTAAATGACGAGAAAGGCGCGCTGCCTGTAGTTGTCATAGATACATGCCAGAATTCGCTTACAATTTCCCATGAAATAAATATATGATCCGCATTTCTATTTGCCGCGTCAGAGCTGTTTCTGTAAGCGAATCTTGTTCCCCGTCCTGTCATATCGTTATACCACATTGGGAAACCTGCTATTGTTACAGCTCCGTTACGCGTATTTGTAGCTTCTATCCTTAGGAATCTATTTTCCTGAATAACGTTACCTACGCCTCTGTAAACAACAATTGTTTTAAAAATGCCTTCAAAGCCCGGAGCGCTTAAATCAAGGTTTGATCTTTTCGCTCTTGCTCCCACATAATCCTTGCGCGCGTTGTATAGATCATCGGCGTTCCAAAGATCGCTTGCGTTTGTAGTTGCAGTCGTTGTTCCGCCAAGTATATAGCTTCCAAGCGTGTAGTTTGCATTTGTAAGAGCTGTGTTAAGATTTGGAATGCTGTTTTGCAGAGTTGTTGTAATTTCTGTTACGGTCGCATCAAGGATGTTTGAATTAACATGATCTGTGTCGGCAGGGTTTGAGTTAGCGTTATAAGGTCCGCTTCCTGCAGGCATTGTTGTAATAATACGCGCAACGCCTCCGCCAATGCCTCTTAACGCGCCTATTGTGTTTCCGGCAGGCGTACCCCTGTTCCATGTGTTAAACGCAATTACCGCCCCCGGCGTTACCGTGTCAAGTCTGTAACGCGTGTTTGTTTGCCTTGTAGCGCCTGCGACAGCCGCCTGCCCTACGCTTGCCCTGTTATTTGTTATACGCTCTACCCTTATTACAGGAGCCGCAGTCTGCGCCGACCAGAACCAGTTATTACTGTTTGCAGTTCCCCACTGTGTATCCGCTCCTTGTGCAGTTCCTCCGCCCCTGAAATAATTTCCGGCTTCGTCGCGGAAGGATCTGTCGTCTATTTCAACTTTCCATTGTCTTCCTGGCGGAAGCTGATCCAGCCTGACCGTTACAGTATTGCCGGATACGCTTACGCGATCATTTACTACTTCAATTTCCTGCCATAGATATTTAGCTTCGTTTAAAATTGGTCTTAAAACAGCGTTATCAAGACCTGCTGTAAAGTTTAAAACAAATTTTGTATCTATATCGGGAACATAACTCGTTCCTTCCTGTTTTATACCATGCGTCGTTCTGACATAGTGACCTGCCGCAACAGTATCATTTACAATCGCAGTTCTGCTCGCGGAAGATATAGCATTGGAAATTCCTGTAAACTCGCTGTTTGTAAGAACAGGAGGTATAAGCCAATTTCCGTTTGTGGTATTGTCAGCGCCGTCGTTTCCTGATGCAGTTGGCTTAACTCTGATCATTCCTCTTTCCGCTTCTACATCGGAACTAAAAATAAGCGTTATGGAAGAAGAGCCTGCGTTAGGCGCAACAACGCCGCGGCTTACTCCCGTTCCTCCTGTAATAGTCGGAGCTATGGACAATACTCTAACGCCTGTGCGAGCCGCGTTATATGCAGCAATACGAGCTGTAGTATTTGCGGTATCTTCTGTGGAAGTAAAGGTTTCCCTTCCCGAAACTCTTGTTACGTTTGTAAGATTTATCCCTGTAATTTGAACGGGATTCATTCTTCTTCCCGAGCCTATTGTCCATGTAAAAGGAATTACGAATGTAGTATTACCGGTAATGGCTGCGCCGTTATTAAGCGGAATAGTAATTGCTGTAGTTGTTGTTCCATTCCCTGCGTTTAATGTAACAGAGCCGCCTGTTCCTGAATATCTTACAGGACCCGAGAATATCAGCTTAAAGCTCAATGAACCGGAGTTATACCAGCCGTCAGGATTATCGCAGATAACGCTTACAAGAGCAGAATCGCTTGCAAGAGTAATTGTAACAGGCTCTGACGGATTGCTAATATTTTCCGCTCTGTCTAATTGACGCACGGAAATGTTATATGTTGTAGATTCGGAAACCATAAACTGGAATGGAGCCCTTACTGTGATAACAGCGCCAGTAGCAGTAACACCGTTTCCTCCGGTAATAGCGGCAGCCTCTGTATCATATAATCTGAAAGTGTTGGCTCCTGTGACTCTTAAATAATAAAAAGAAGGAGTAGTTGTGCCAATTGAAACCCGCGCTACTGTGCCTGTCGCTCCAAGACCATGAGATGCGCTTGTCGTAAACTCGTTAGTAGTCCCGGCGCGCGCTGTTGTGGTTACAGTTGGGAATGTAACATTAGTCCATGTTACGCCGTTTAGCGTGTATTGAACAACAGTTCCGGGATGCGTTTCTATGTTTCCAAGTTCTATTCTATAGCGTTCCGATCTTTCAGGATCAGTTGTATGTTTTGGGAATAAAGAACCGGACACTGCGGGGGTTAATACAGGTGTCGCAGGTCTAACAGAGTCTACCCTGGCATTGGTTGTATGTGTCGGGTTACCGGTTAAAGACAGGAAATTTCCCTGTGCGCCCGTTTTATCTGTAATCATTTGACGATGCGTTTCTATAAAAGCGTCTATCGTTGTTATTATAAGATTCTCAAGATCATAAAGATCGCCATCTGCGACTTTGTAATTAAAAATTAACCTTGTATCATTTGTATCCGTTGTCTGGAATTTTGCGACACGTCTTGGATTAAACATAGCGCCTGCTGCGTTAAAAATATCAAGCCGAAGCTCAGGATTTCCCATAACCCTTACAGGTTTAGAGATAGTAAGATAAAAAGATATAACTTCGCCTTCTCTGTGCCACGCGAAATTTTGTCCATTATAATTATCCTTGTTTGTTTTTACAATATTGACGCTTTGAATTCTTGGGGATAATCCGTCTATGCGAATGGCTCTTGCTGTAAGAGGAGCGACAATATTATTAGCAAGATTACCATCAGGAATAATCGCGCTTATTGTTCCGCGGTTTGTTACGCCGGGTCTGTTTACTTCAAGCGCCTGCGCCGTTAAAACATTTGCAACATCTGCCGCAATAGAAACATTTCCTGTTGCAGAATCGCCTTCCTGAGGTCTGTAAATAAATAAAAGGGTATCACTTCCTTCGCCGCTTACATATTCAGCGTAGCGGTTTCCTCCGTGCTGAAAGCCAGAAAGTCTTATTCTAGGTGTACCTGAGGCAGTATTAACAGTTTCTACAGCTCTTGAGAATCTTGCCAATATGCGAACTTCGTCTCTGCTTGAAAATTGCGAACCTTGATTATGCGATGTAGTAATGCTCTCTAAAGTGGGAAGAGATGTAACCCTTACTACCCAGTCGACATAAGCCACATTGCCAAGAGCATCCTTTGCCATTATTTCATAGTTATAATCAAGCAGATCTGAATGACTGTCTGTTGCTTTCCATGCGTTAACTATAATTGACTGTCCATCAACAATAATTTCACGAGTTCCATCTGGAGTAAGAGGTAATAATCCTCCCGCAGCCTGAGAATAAAGAGTAACCTCTGTAATTTTCATGCCAGACTCTGAATAAGGAGTAATAACAAAATTAATATTACTGTTTGGTGAAAATTCTTCAAAGCTTGCGGGAGATTCAAGTCTGATCACAGGAAGCTGCGTATACGGCAATAACCTGATCGATGCAAAAACATCCTGTGCTTCTTCTCCCGTGCTTTGCGTATAGATAACGAATATTTTTGTTTCGTTTTCTAATACGCCTTCAAAAAGAAATTCAGTTAAAACATTGAAATCGAACTCGAACTCCTGCCGTGAAAATTGTTTTCCGCCGTCTTCAAATGTAATAAATTCATATTGCGGCTCTATTATTTCTTTTAAAATCGCGCCGGCTGGTATAGTTCCCCCTGTAAGCATATCCTGTAACGCTGTCATCTGATCTTCAAATGAATGGCCATGTCCAACAGGAATCCAGCCTATTTTTATGAACTCTACAGGGTCAAGATTAATAACAGTTCCTTTAATCGAAAATTTATCATCTGTAAGATGCGGACTTGTGTTTTCTGTTGGGTCAGAAATCGTTATCTGAGGAGTGCCTTCTTCCATGATTACTACATTCGCCACAACCCTTGTTTCTACAGTTATTGGGGTTGGCTTTGTGTCTATCGCGAATATAATAAGGCGGTATTGTCCTCTTTCTTTTGTCACATTGAATGGAATAACTGTTCTAGAAATTGCTCCGCTGGTTATTCTGTTTAAATCAAGAATTAAGTCGTTTTTTTCATCACGATATGTTGTTCTTACAATACTATTAAGTTTTTCTTCGTCAGTTCCTTGTAATTCATTCCATTTTTCAAGCAAAACCATTCCGGCATAAACTTCACCTACGTTATCATCATCAAAAACCGTGATTGGAATTACAGCGCCTTTTTCGACCATTATGCTGCCGGTTAAATGACTAACAGGAGGAAGCTGAATCTTTGCATAATCAGATTCCGGAAACCAGCAAAGACTTAAAAAATTATTTTCCATATCTTTTTTGCCGTGTCCTGAATGTCCGGCAAGCGCGGTTGCCGTTATAATAACATTCATGTAATGCCGTCCTGCGGCATATTTTTCACCTGCACTTACTAAAAGATTATGATTAATTTGCCATGAAGGGGTGTATAATGTTCCTTCTGAACGGATAAGACCTTCCTCGAAAAGCTCCAGTCCGTCTTCATCGATAAAATTTAACCTTACATCTGATAAACTAAAATCGTGATCAATAACCGCGCGAATTATAAAATTCTCATTCTGCAAATAATCGATGCTGTCAAAATCTTCCACATTGAAGTCTTCAAGAACGATTCTTGGCAATAAATCAACTTGTTTTCCTGGAGACCTTTCAATTTTTATTGATTCAACAAACGGATCATCGGTATCAACAAGTAAAGTAAGCTGCAGTACAGTTTCCGGTCCGATATTTCCAATTCTGCCGGCGCTCATTTCTCTTACAGTCATTTCGTCTCTGGCAATTACTTCTACAACGCGTTCGCCTTTTTGAAGACCTTCAAGCGGAACTATCCAATGCTGCCATCCATCAGCTTCCTTTTCTTTACTTAATTTTGTGAACCAGCTTGTTGGAGCGCCATTATTTGCTTTATTATCTCCTATTTCTTCGATGTAGATTTCATCTACATGTAAATTATCTCTGGCTCTGCCGACAAGCTTAGCTCCCCTGCCAACAAGAATACCGGGCCCCACAAACAATTTGTCATCAACCTGCTGGATAGGAATTACCGTTCCGTCAGCAAGTTCAATCCTAAAGACTTCAAGCTCGGGAGGCGTAAGGTCTACAGGGTCGCCAAGACCCATTGGACCGTCGCAGGTGGTTAATAAAAGCCCTGCAAAAAGCAGAAAAGCCGCCAAAATGAATAAGTTTTTAGGTTTATTTTTGACCATTAAAAGCCTCCCAGAGATATTTTCCCGTTTTCGGGTGTTTTTAATAGGGAAAAGATGCAGAATAAAAGATTTTGAAAGACCCTACTTATAATTATATCAATCATTATAAAAAACTGTCAACTTTTTTTTATTATTTTTTTGAATAGTCATGAGCGGATGCTTCCAAAGCTGTTTTTGCTGCCCTTTCCTTTACCTATTGACAAGAAACGGTTTTTTCCTTAATATGACGTAAATAATGACTTAAGGAGAGTTTAAATGCCCTGCGGAAGAAAACGCAAACTGCGAAAAATCGCAACCCATAAACGCAAGAAAAAACTGCGAAAAAACAGACATAAAAGCAAATAAGCGCTGTTAAAACGGCGCTTAAAGCAATTATAATTTAAAAACACCAATTTAAGGAGTAAAACGTGAGTATATCCGCCTTGCAGAAGGTTCGTTACGACTATAAACCCAAACTTCCTTTGATTCTCTCGGGTTCCATAGACGAAATCGGCGTAAATACAGGAGAACCGACCGAGGCAATTTCCAACAGGGAAGAGCTAAAATCGATATTCAAGAACACTTATGGAAAACCGGTTGTCACATTCTCCAAGGGCAAAAACGATAAAATAAAACGCGAATTAAAGGTGGGCGTAATTCTCTCCGGCGGACAGGCGCCCGGCGGACACAATGTAATCGCAGGTATTTTTGACGGTCTTAAAAAAGGCAACAGCGCCTCTACCCTTTATGGTTTTAAGGGAGGTCCTTCAGGCTTAGTCGACAACAAAACCGTAGTCCTTACCCAGCAAATAATCGATGAATACCGCAATACAGGCGGCTTTGACATAATCGGCTCCGGGCGCACAAAAATCGAAACGCCCGAGCAGTTTGCCTCTTCCTTAGAGACTGCAAAAAAACTCGATCTTGATGCCGTTGTTGTAATCGGCGGCGACGACTCAAACACAAATGCCGCCCTTTTAGCCGAATATTTTCTTGCAAGCGGCTCAAAGACGCAAGTAATAGGCTGCCCCAAAACAATCGACGGAGACTTAAAAAACGAACATATCGAAACATCGTTCGGGTTCGATACTGCATGCAAAACATATTCGGAGCTTATCGGCAATTTGGGGCGTGACACAAACAGCGCAAAAAAATACTGGCACTTTATAAAATTGATGGGACGCGCGGCAAGCCACATCGCGCTTGAATGCGCGTTTCAGACACAGCCGAATATCTGCCTTATCTCGGAAGAAGTCGAAGCAAAGGCAATGTCACTGGAAAAAATTGTCGATCAAATCTGCGCGTCAATTGCAAAGCGCGCCGAACTGGGTGACAATTTCGGTCTAATATTAATTCCGGAAGGACTTGTCGAGTTCATTCCCGAAATGAAACATTTAATAGACGAGCTTAACGACGCGATTGCAAAAGAAGAAAAAGATTTTGCAAATAATACAAACTTAATCGATCAGCTTTACTGGCTTTCGTCACGAATTTCAGAAACATCATACAGAATCATTCAGTCTTTGCCGCCTGTAATAGCAAGCCAATTTTTAATGGACAGGGATCCGCATGGAAACGTGCAGGTTTC
>JGI24695J34938_10000856_pt1 | contig 28217 bp, 16 predicted proteins | sample TergutCo191P3_FD_34938 | JGI IMG/M metagenome (IMG submission 34938)
TCTAACGCTCAGGCTGCCAGATTTCAAGTCATCGGCGGAGGCCAGACATTTCCTGTTGATATCGGCGCAGCCGGCGAAGTGGTTGTAGTGGAGATCCGCTGGGTCAGAGATGATGACAGCCGGTATCGCCTTATTTTGGTTCGCTTAGAAGGATGATCCGTCTGACTAATGAACCGGTATTATATCGATCTTTTTGGCTGCGTAAAAAATCAAGTAGATGCCGAAAACATGATGGCTGTTTTGAACAGCGCAGGCTGGGAGAGCGCCGCGGACGCTGAATCGTCCGATTTAATAATTGTTAATTCCTGTGGATTTATCGAAAGCGCGAAACAAGAATCAATTAATGCTGTTCTAAGATGGCGCAAGCTTTATCCTGATAAAAAAATACTCCTTGCGGGTTGTTTAGCCCAGCGTTATGCGAAAGAACTTCCTGAAATTTTAACTGAGGCTGACGGGTTTTTCGGCGTTAATAATTTGGACAGTATTGCGGAGAAATCTTCGGAAATTTTATCCGGAGATCTAACACCCGGAAATATTTCGCAAGGGCGTATTAATTCCGCGCGTAAGACACCGCTTAATGAACCGCGCTTAATTCGTCATTCCGCTGGCAGAGGTTCTGCAGGCGAACGTCCCTTGCTTTCGCTGCCCGGTTCGGTTTATGTAAAAATCAGCGAAGGATGCGATAATCGCTGCTCGTATTGCGCAATTCCGTTAATCCGCGGCGTTCTTGTCAGCAGAGAAATCCCTGATATTGTTGATGAATGCAGAATTCTTTTAACGCGCGGCGTCAAAGAGTTATGTATTATCGGGCAGGATATCGGTGCATTCGGCGCTGACAGACAGAAAAATAAAATTAAAGACGCCGCTGGGAATGAACGTTATTCGCAATTACCTGAATTGTTAAAAGCGATTTCCATACTTGACGGACATTTTTGGGTGCGGCTTTTATATATTCACCCGGATCATTTCCCTTTGAAAATACTTGATCTTATCGAAAAAGATAAACGCTTTCTTCCTTATTTTGATATACCTTTTCAACATGCATCGGCAAAAATACTTAACGCGATGAACAGGCGCGGAACAGCGGATCAATACCTTGATCTGTTAAAAACAATCCGCGCACGGCTGCCGGACGCTGTTATTCGATCTACTTTTTTACTTGGTTTTCCCGGCGAGACTGAAGAAGACTTTGCCGCGCTTCTTGATTTTCAGGACAAAGCCCGTCTTGACTGGCTCGGCTGTTTTACATATTCCCGCGAAGAAGGAACAAAGTCTTTTTCAATGAAGGGACGCGTGCCTGCGAAAACCGCCGTTACGCGAAAGAATATAATTGAAGAGCGGCAGATTCCTATTACGGAAAAAAACATGGAGCGTTTTTCCGGCAGTGATATAGAAGTGCTGCTTGAGGAAAAATTTAACGAAAATTCCGCAGGCTCTGTAGAATCCGGTGAGATTTTCTGGCTTGGAAGAACATACTTTCAGGCACCTGATATAGACGGATCAACAGTAATTGTACAGCAAAAATCAATGGCGAATAATAAAGAAGAGATGAACCAGCAGGCAGGAACATTTTTAAAGTGTAGGATAATTGCCCGCCGGGGTTTTGATCTTGAAGCGCAGATTATTCGTTAATTATTAAAAAGCGAGTTTAATTTTTCCGTTAACAATGCAGCCTGTAATGTGTAAATTTCATGTTCGGCTTGTTCTATGTCAGTGTTATTTAGGATATCCCGTTTTTTTATTAAACTGGAATATAATCTATCGGAAGCTATTATCGCGGTTGTCTGATTATCGATGATGGTAAATTCAATATCAGATTCAAACAGATATTCACCGCGGATAAATTGCGCGAATGTCATTGTTCTGATGGAATTGCTGTAAAAAATTAAAGTATATTCACACAAACTTCTTATACCCAAATCCTGTATATTCTCGAATGATAATCTTGACGGTATAAAAACCCGCGGCACAGGCACAAATTTTTCGACACCGTTAATATTTTTGCCTTCATTCATAATGTAATAGGATAACCCGCTGTTATTTACGCTTCGTGTAATGTAGCTGTTTAAAAAAATTACCGCTATTGATACTATGTTATTTGGCGGGAATTTTGTTGCTAAGATACTTTCAATTTGCTCATGGCTTAAGCCTTTTTCCGAAATGGTTATATTTGTCTGCGTAAATTCCGTGTCTCTGTAAGAAAATGAATCGTAGGATTCCGGGGCCATTGTTGAACATCCGGCTGTAAAAATTGTTAATATAATTATTATGTTTTTAAAATATTTCATTTTTTCTCCTTAAAATTAATATATCATAACTTTTATTCTATGTACAATAAAAAAGCGGCCTCATAAATTTGAGACCGCCTTGCGCGAATCGCTGTAATTAATCAGATAATGTGAGCTTTTTTCAAAACATGGTTAACTTTGAAAAAGCTTTTAAAAAATCGTCGAATAACTTTTTTATTGATCGATATCGTCTGTCTTATTGTAACTTCTGTGCATTATAAGCAGCTCTAAAAGCCCTTCTTCATCGTCAGGTAACGTAAACACCGGTCTTAATAAAATCCGCCTTTCGTCTATTATCTCAAGTTCTAAACGGCCTTCCGCAAATGATGTGATAGTTTCAAATGTGTTTTCTCCTGTCTGCCTTAATAGGTAAGTTCCTCTGCGTACAGCCCAAAACGGAATTTTTCTGTCAATTTCCATATAAAATAAACCTTCAGAATGATCTATTAAACGGTATTTAGTAAGATATGGAAGATATCCCCATACGCCAATAAGAGGATGATCTAATGATACTTGTTCTCCGTTTCTATCTTGCCGCCCATGTGAAACATTGTTTTTTCTTAATGATAAAGAACTAAAATCCGTATTGTATTCCATGTTATAAAAGCCGCTTGATAATGAATTTTCCAGTATATAAAGTATATCTATTTCATCTGTTTGATATACTAATGTAAACCTTTCATTTCTAAGTTGTTCTTGGTAAAAAACGCTGTATTCTGGAGCTACAAATTTCTTAAATGTTACTAACGGCGTCATATTACCCACCCAATCCAATGAGTTAGGCTTATTTTCATAACGCCTGCCGTCTGAAATACTCCATGAATAATCTGTAAGTAAATCATAATTCTCATTAAATAAAAATGGCTGAGGTATATTAATAGGTTTATTTTCTGTTGTTGACTCATTAATTAAGTTTTGTTCAAAATTATTTTTTGCGTTTTCATTATTTATATTTTGTTCAGTAATCTGCTCAAAATCATCTAACAAGGAAATATACTGTTCATTATTTTCTTTATTACAAGAAAGAAGCAATGCAATTATTAACAGCAGCCAAATTCCTTTTTTTAATTTCATTTTTTTCTCCTTTTTAATTCAGCGTTAACTGTATATGTAAGTTTCTTATTCTGTCAATTAACGGACTTTGCGGATACCTGTTTATTAATTTTACATTCGGAGTAATCAGGAAAAAATCCCATCCTGTAATTTCATCAAATGTATAGTTTTGCTTACCCAGATTGGTATTGCTATTCCATGGGTTAGATACAGAAATATTACTTACGCCAACCGGTTTGCCGTCTTTATCATATTCAAAATCTATTCCCGCTAATGTTACAAAATGGTCTCCGCCGTTTACGCCTTTAACCCTTAAACAGGCAATGTGCATCTGATTCGACTGTTCAAGTAAATATAATTGTTCCACTGTCATTTTCTCCGTAGAGTTGATATTCGCGGCGTTAAATACTCCGTTTGTATATCTTGTAATAATATTGGCCATATTATCTGTTGTTAATATTGATAAGCTTGAAAAAAGGCCGTTATCTTTTATAAAATTATGAAGCGTTACTGCGTCAACAGAATTTCCTGTTACGCTTTCCAGCAAATATTTAGTTGACATAAATCTGCATCCATACATATATAATGAGACAAAATCATATTTTTCATAACCATTTTTTATTTGAGCATCTACATCATTAATAAATATGTTCCATTGATTCGGATTATTACTTTCTTCTTCCGAAAGAGTTAAAAGATATTTTTCATACGCGATATTTAATCTTTCAGCGTTCACTTCCGCCGCTCTTTCCCGCGATAGGGCGTTAAACAAAGGTATTTCACTGTATCTGTTATCATTTTGATAATTGTTTCCTGTGCTTGTAAATTGCCAGAAATAATCTCTGTCATTAATATAAACTAATTCCAGATAATCATAATACATTGAATAATCGCCTGTTTCAACCGCGTTTAATAAAATAAAATTTTCCAAATCAAAATCCGCGTTATAATTATAAAACCAGTCATGTTCCGCGTTAATTCGATCTCCCATCGCAAGTCTTGCAATTGAGGCTTGGAAAAGCTCATTAAAATTTGATTCATTAGTTACTATATTTCCTGATGCGTCAATCTCTCCGATATTATATCCGTCTCTGTAAGCTTCATGACCAAGAATAACCGCAAGGCGAAATTGATCTTCTGTACTCATACCGCTCTGATAACCTGCTAAATTTATTATTTTTTTTCCGTCCGAATTTGTTGTCAGCGCACTGAAATTACCGTCTAAATCAAAATTTAATATAACGTTCCCGTTTAAAATATCAAATAATTGTTTTTTCTGAATATCATTTCCGTAACCGTATTGAGCGCGTAACGCTAACAATGATTCATACTCATTCTTTTCTCCGTAATTTGTTATTTTTGAATTTGTGTTCCAGACATGTATTCCCTTTGCGGCGGAAATAATGTTGTTTACACTCATGTCGGCGCCTCCTGTTCCGATATTCATTGATATGCCGTCTCTGCCAAAATTTAATTCGAGAAGGCCGCTTGGGCCGTTTACGCCTTTAATAAAATTTAAATTGAACAAATTCAAAGTGAAATCATTTCCCATAGCTAAATTAACTGCCTGTCCCGCCAGTGAACCGAGCAGACCGTTGAGCTTAGTTATATCATTTATATTTTTAAAGTTGAAACCTGTCAGTTTACTTGAATTAAGCCCTGTATTAATTGAGTACATGGTATTAGTTACTAAAGTATTTGTCATGGATGTTAATATATTTGTCCCCATGCTTTTTATATCACTCAGGAAAATATTCGAATTATATCCAAAACCTTCCGTTGAATTGTAAGTAATACCGTTCAATCCCGCTAATAACGTTCCGGTAACTGTTGTCTGTAATACGTTTAGTAATACGCTTTCTATTACATAATTTTGAATATTGGTTTTCGCTAAAGTTGATAGACCGCCTAAATAACCAAAACCCGCTGAAACTAATCCGCCGGCGGCATTCATTACAAACGATTTACCGACATCAAAAATCGCTTCATCAAATGTTTTATATCCGGAAGCTATATCAAGACCTCCGAAAATTAAATTACTTGCAGTACTAATACCAGCGGTAGCTAAAACAGAAGGTATTAAAGCCAGACCTGCTCCTCCTGTGATAATACCTGCCGCGATTGAACCGGCGATCGATCCAACAGCACGGAGAGAAGGCGCTTTAAAAAAACTTCCTTCATCATCCCACATTCTTCTGTCCCACGGTGCAAGCGAAAGTTCCGAATTTCCGATTGTGTTAATGACATGCCAGTATAAGAAATCAGACATTAACCGGCCAAGTTCACCTTCGCCCTCATCGTAAAAAATTTCCTCTCTTGTCTTGCCGGAGTCTTCAGATAACTTATCAGCGGGAACATATCCTATATGCGCGCCGAATTTTCCCTGTGATTGATCGCGTTCTTTTCCATTCCTTGTTATTCTTATTGATTCATTGCTGACTCCGAATATTTCTTCGGCGATTGCCTTGACTTCTGAATAAACATTTGACAGTAAAATTTCAATTGCAAGAGAATCCAATACAGCCAAATAATTTTCATCCAGATTTGTTTTTAAGGCAAAAGGCTCCATTCTGTAATTTTGATAACCTGTGACGGTCACTGTTTCTGAAATTACCGGCGTAAAAAGCGTTGAACCTTTTACTATTTCTTTTACATAACTATTGCCGCTTTTACTCCAAAGTCCGTTAAAAATAAAAAACTCATCCATGCTTGATCTGAAACTCTGGTTAGCCATTTCAACATTTTCTGTTAAGCTTTTTACCGCTTTATCAGCGGAAAGACGTACGTTGTATGCAAGTTTTCTTGCTTCATTGTCGGCTATTTCCGAATTTGTTTTTCTTGCCAAATCAGAAGCGGCGGTTTTTACCGATGCGGAATTCCAAACAGAAACGCCGCCTGCTCCGCGCCTTGTAAGTATAAACGATGAGTCCGCGATATAACTTAAAGAGCCTAAAGCGCTTGACATATTAATAATTCCCGATGATTGTAATAGTTCTGTCATCAATGCCTGCGCCTGAGGGACTGCGTCTCTGATTCCAAAAGGCTCTCTCGTATCCATAGCGCGGGAAAGGCGTTCAGCTTCTGCTCCAATAAGCGAAAAAAATGATTCTGATGACGCGTTGTTAGCTGCATACGCCGCCTGTTCCAGCCATTTTTCTTTATCTTCAAGTCCGGCAAGATACGCGTGACTCCATTCATAGCTGATTCGCTCGTATTCATTTATGAAGTTACTCCTCCATTGACTGTACGCTTCTTCCATTCTTTGAACGCCTTTTATCCAGTCATTGCGTCCGTTCTCAAGGATAAGAGCGGAAGTGTTTTGCCATTCGTAAAATTTTTCTGTTAGATCATTTAATGTTTGATTCCATTCAAATTCTCTTACCGTAAGTTCCGCATTATATCTGTTTTCCATTGTTTGAGTTGTTAACGATAATAATCTGTCCGCGATTATGGTAAATTCCTGGTTTAAATTGACATCTAACGTAGAATATAAAGAAAGATTGTTTACTAATACTGTGTGAATATTTTTAAAATGATTTTTCCATGATGAGGATGTTTCCCCAAAAGCGTTGTTTGCGGCAATTTGTAGGGTATTTGAATTTATATTTCCGTTAATATAATTATCTATTGTTGTCTGTAAAATATTTTCATTCATGGATTGTTTTGGCGCTTCATGATTCCGAAATGTTTCAAGGGCGTTTCTTGTATTTTCTTCTTCGCTGCTTGTCCAATAAAATAGTGTTGTCAGGGCATCATAAACGCTGTTAAATATTTCATCATTATTTTCCTGCATTAAATCCCATGCTGATTTTATTACAGCAATATCCTGATTATTTAATTCTTTAATTAGTTTAAGGATGTTATTTATATCATTCCACGAAACATCTGACGATGGTTTTGTTATGCTTTCCAGCGTTGAAAGTTTATTACTTGACGCTTTATATTTTGATGCAGAATTTTGTATAGATGTTAAATTGGACTTTAAGTCATAACGCCATCTATTTACATAGTTTTTTGTAGAATTTAATACCGGATTGATATTATTAAGCGCGATTTTATTAGTATCTCTCATTTCAATCCAGAATAAGGATACGGGAAACAGCCACCATGTATTTATGATATTTTTTGCATGATTATATGAAGCATTAACAATATTATACGCGTTATTATAAACTTCTAAAGTATAAACTTGAGAGAATCCGAAATAATAATCATCTTTGTTTTTTGTTAATGTCAGAATTGTATAAAATTCCAAATCTGCTTTTTCTTCAGCGCTCAATGAATTCCAAAAATTACGGAATATTTCATCTTTGTTCGCGGCAATTGCGCTATTTCTTACCGCATTATAAAGATTAGTTTTTCCAAATTCACCTTTAAGATCAATAATTTGTGAATGTAAAGATCCTCCGCTTGCGATTTGTCCGAGATCGGAAAAATATTCTTTTAAAAATCCTAAATCATTGTTTGCGTTAATTAATGAGTTCAATAGATAATTTCTCGCGAACCCCCAAATTACATTTTTGTTAGGATCGCTGAAATATACTGCCATCCTCTGACTTAATCCTCTGACAGCGTTTTCGTATGAGCTGATTTCTATTTGTTCGTTATCCGGTTTAAACGTTGTGTTAAAAAAATTATTTAAATCATTTGCTTTTGATTCATTAATTCCGGAAAGAGTCATGGAGCTGTTTCTAGAAAAAACAAGCCGTCCGTTTTGAACCATTATAATATCTTTTATTGTCCAATTTGATCTGCCTTTATTATAATCATCAGATGAATAATTAAAATTAATATTTCCTAATTGATTTAAAGCGCCGCTGTATTCGGCGTATAGATTTTCATTGTTGGCTTTTTCTTTTGTAATTTCCGAGAATATTAATTCATACGCTTCCAAAACTTTTATTTTTCTGTTGAATGTTTGTTCATAAGCCTTAAATAACGCTTCATATTCCGGACTATTACCGGGACGATTGCTTTCGTTGTTATAAAGATTTGAAAGTACAGCTAATACTGTTTGAGCTCTTGTTAATTTTTCTTTTGAGTTATCCGGATCAATGCTGTCTGTGTTTAAATATGCCGTTCCTGCCCATCGTTGTATAGCATCCTGTTTTTCATATTCAAAACGCTTTTGATCCGATGTTTCATAAGCGCTGTTTAAAACATTATACTGAAGATCATAGTTTGATCCTATAACCAGCATTTTTTCCGCTTCATAAAAATAAATATCTCTTAATGAGTTATATTTTTTTTCCTGTTCTTTTATTTCTTCCATTTTTTTGGATATTTGGTTAATTTTTTCATTCGGTGTCAGAGATAAATATAACTCATACGCTTCCGCTAATTTTTTAATTTCATTGCACTGAAGAGCCAAAGAATTAAAAAGATAATCCATAGATGATATTCCGTCTGAATACATTAAATAATAATTTTCCGCGCTTTCTTCTATATCATATAAATCTCTTTGGGAATAAAGTAAAAATGAATCATTTAACCTGTTTGTTTGGTATGAGGCGTTAAATATTAAATCAGACAGAACGCCGTTTTTCCATGTAAATGACGCAGCAAGTAAAGGATCAATTTCTAAGATGTAATTATCAGTCAGATATTGCCGCCAGTGTTTTCCGTTTCCCGCCGATTCATAATATAAGTCTTCCCATTTATTTGTTATATAATTCATATAATTTATTATTTCCATGCTGTTAATTAAAAATAAAAAATCATCATTTATTTTTTCCGCGTCTTCAGCATTAATATAATCAGTGAATATTACATAATTGTAGAGCTCAAGATAATTTGATAGTAAATATTCATATTCCAAAGATAAAGCAAACGTATTATATTCAGGAATTAAATCATTATTTAACGCGAATGCCGCGATGCATTCGATAAATGTGTTTTTCCAGATATTAATTTCATATTCCAGCCATTGTGGAATTGATGTGAAACAATAATTAAAATCTAAAAGAAATTCCGCCGCGTTTTGAATAAAATTTCCTGAGAGTGAAAATATAACTTCGCTTAATTCCTGAATATCAGGCATTATTTTGTTATTTGTATTTATTCCGTAATTGCTAAACAAGGCTGTTAAAGAGTTTAATGTGTTATTCCATATTTCATTCTGCGAGGCTGAAGATAAAAAATTATATTCCTCTTTAAGTAAAGCTATTTCTTCTTCCGATAAATTTTCTTTTGTATTAAGTAAATATTGAATATTATTTGCTGCTTCTCTTTGTTCCGCAAGACCCCATTTAATTCCGTTTTCTATTACATTTATGTATAATGATTCATCTTTCGATTTTAAAAATATCATATACGCTTCGGAAATAATATTATACCTTGCATTAATATCATTCAGAATTAAATCGGCATTATTTATTACGCTTGAAGAAACAAGAAAGGAATATTCAGAGTTTAATTTGTTTATTAATTCTTCTTCTTTTTGCAGTAATAATGCGAGATCATGTAATTTATTTTGTTGGCTGCTGACTTCCTCGCCGGCGGTATTTAATTTGTTTAATTCATTTTCGTAAATAATAATCGTTTCGATATAAGCGGCTTTCGCTTCTTCCCATGCCCGCAAGCCCTCGGCTTCTGTCATTCTTCCTGCGCTTAATTCATCGGCGTAATTTTTTACGGCGTCTGCGACAGATGCTTTTCTTTCCCAGTAAATGACAAGCGCTTTAGCTCTGATAAGCGCAATCTGATATTCGTCAAGGCAGAAATCTTCGCTTGACGCGTCGGAAGATAAAATGTCTTTTAGCAATCCGGTTCCCAGAAGTTCGGCGTAATTGTCAAGTATTCTATTGCGTGTATCAAGAGCTTTATCAATATATAAAACATGTGTATTATACAAATTTTTTATTTCTGATAAGACTGTGCTTTTTGGATTTTTGTTTATTTCATTGTTAAGCCACGCGGAAAAATTTGTGTCTTTTGGATGCGGTTTATTGCCGGTATTATACTGTAAAAGCCAATACTCAATATTTTCTATCGCAGTAATCGCGGCAGACGAATATAAGATATATATATCAATTAACGCTTTTACTCTTGCGGATCCTTCGCCGATTCTCATTTCCATATTAAGATCGAATTCTTTTTTCGCTTCTGTAATTTTTTTATCAAACTCATTTGACAGATTCATAAACATAATTTCGCCGGACTGGAATAACTCTTTTACTTTTAATTCCCATTTCTGTCTTTCTTCATCAAATTGATTAAACGCGGCAAGCCATATCTCTTCTCCTTCGGTGAATAAACGCATGGAATCCTGTTCCCATTCAATGCGTCTTATAAAAAATCTTTCTTCGGCTTCTTCCCATGCTTTTAAACCTCTTTCAAATTGTTCTTTGTAGAGGTTAAGCCACTCCTCGCCGAGAAGAGCGAGATCGCCTGTATTCGCGGAAGCCTGTTCCATTAATACATTCAATCCCTCTATACCGGCGTTATTCGCTTTTTCTGTTTCCATGATTAATCTTTCCGTAAAAAGCCGCGCCGCTTCATTTTCGCTTTTACTTCGCAGACTCCAGATATCTCTGGTTCTCCGGCTGGAGAAAATTCTTTCTTCCCTTTCCGCGATATTTTCGAATTCGCGTTTTATTGAAGCGCTTTTTTCCGCAGCGCTCTTATAAAATATTTCGCCGATTTTTGCGCGTAACTCTGCTGGGATATAATCAAGCAATTCCGGATAAAGATTAATAATTGTGTTATCAAGTGAAATTTCTGTATTAATTAATATTCTTTGAGACTGGCTGTTCCAAACCGCTAAATCATGCGTAAATTCCCGCCCGCTTTCATAAGGCCTTATTATCAGCGGATCGCCTGTTTTATCATCAAAAAGTATATTGCCTTCGTCATCAAGGCGCCATAATAAATTTCTTTGGGTTTCATCAAATGTTACGAGCAAATTTGTTAATGTATTTAACGCCGTCTCGCCGAAAAATCTGTTCATAAGCCATAATGAAAAACGTTTTTCAAGTTCTTCATTACTCCATTTTTCAAGTTCAATTTTTGCTTCTGTCAGAAGCAGACGGCTGTCATATAAATTTCCGGCGCTTAATTCCCACGCGTTTATCGCCTGAGTCAAACCCATTCTTGCTTCCTGCAGCCAGCGATCAGGATTCAACTCTCTGTCAGCCCTGCTGAAATGGCTGTCGAAAACAGATTTGTTAAAACCTTTTATATCCGGAATCGCCGGAGGATTTTGCTGTGAAAACGCATAAGCCGGAAATAATCCGAATAGAATGATCAATGTTAAAAAGCTTGATATTGTTCTGTTGAGAAAATTTTTTATCATTCTTAACTCCAAAAGATTTTGTACCCCGCTCAAGCGGGATAATTTTTAATTGTTTTTTAAATAATTTCCTTGAGTTCTGATATTAAATAAATTTTTGTTAATTGTTAAAAGTGAAGGTATAACAGTTATAGAACAAATAAATGAACCTGTTACTCCAAGCGCTCCGACTAAAGATAATGTTCGTATCAAAGTGTTGGCGTTTTCCGCAAGGAAGAGGAAAGGAAACGCGCCCGCGATTGTTGTGCCTGTCGTTGCAAGAAGCGCCGGAATTTTATTTCTTAGAGCGCAATAAATGTTTAAATTATTTTTCGATTCTCCGTTTTGAATCCGATGTCTAAAACTATCAACACAAAGAATCGCCGCGTTAACTGTCATTCCGCTTACCGCTATAAACGCGCACGCGGCAGCTGAATTATAAGACATGCCTGATAAAATTAAAAATATAGCGGGTACAGCGAGAGAAGGAGGAACCGCCGAGAGAATAATTAATGGAATTGAAAATGACTCGTTTACCGACGCGATAATCATATAACAAAAAATAATTGCCGCAATAAGGGATATTATTGTTGCCGATAAATCCTCGCTTTGTTTAATCGCATCAGGATCAAATTCGATTGAGTAACCTTTAGGTAATTCAAGCAATTTAAATAAATTTTCCAGTTCCTGTTTTACACGGCGAGGATCCATTGGTTTTGTAGAAATTGTAATGGACGCTGATCTTCGCCTGTTATCCCTTCTTATGCTTGACGGTTCAACTTCTTCATTTACCTGCATTAATGTATTGATATATAACGATGAAAATTCCTTATTGGAATCATCTTCCTTTTTTATATTTTCCGCTGTAACAAGAAGATTTAAAATACCTTCTCTGGTTTGACGCGCCGAAGTTAATTCAACGGGCGCTGTAAACTGAGCATCATTTTTATTTATTTTAATTCTTACGTCAATTTCGCCGTCCGAATTTATTCTTTTATAACCGACAGGACCGAAAACCCCTAAACGCGCTCTTGACGCTGCTGAAGAAAAACTTATATTCGAATTTGCTAAAATTTCCCTGTCGGGAATCAGCAATATTTTTTTGCTGCCTTCTTTAAAATTTAAAACACGCTCGCGGATTAAAGGATGTCCCGCGCTCATCATTGCCAGTTCTTCGGCGATTTGTCTGCATTTTTGATCTTCATCACCGTATACAATTATTTCCCAGTAGCGGTCACTCGGAGAATTTTCCTGAAAGAAAACAAAGCCTCCGGGAATATAAATATTTTTTGCCGATTCTTTTACAAGATGCGATTTGGTTTTTTTGGGATCAAATGATATCAATAATGTTCCCGAACCTGTCTTCGCGCCTGTCTCAATATTTTTTATTCCTTTAATCTCCGATAATTGGCTGCTGTAAACAGTCAGCAGGCGATCAACTTCTTCAGCGAGCAGTCCTGTGTTAAACTCAACCTGTCCGTATACCGAATCTTCCGAACCGTATCCGCCTGTATCAACGCCCTTTGCGAATAAAAGAAACCCCGCCAAAAATGTAATAGCGGCGCCGGATGATAAAACAATAAACGGATGACCGGAGCAAAATTTCACAGTGCCGGCTAGTAATCTGCATAATTTATGTGAGATAAATTTGAGAACCGGTTTTCCTTTGTCTGCGGAAATATTTTTATTTTTAAAATTAAATCTCCAGAGTAACAGCGGCGGAAGAAAAGTTAAACTTATTATAAGTGAAATAATTGTTACGGCGGCGATTGAATTCGCGATTGTGCTTACGCTTGCATCGTATTGAAACGAAGATTGTCCTATTGCAGATAACGGAATCAGCGCTGCCGCGGTTGTCGCGCCTCCTGCGATCAATGGGCCTTTTAGTTCTGATAAAGATTTTCTGGCGGAAATATAATCAGGGCATTTTTGCAGTTTTTCCGAACAAAGAATAACGGCGTCTATCGCGGTTCCGATTCCCGCAGCAATTCCCGCGAGTAAAAGCCTGTCAAGCGATAAGCCTGTAATTAAAAGAACCGCGGCTGATATAAGACATATCACTGGAATTGTAAGAGCGCAGAATAATGCCGGTAAATAAGAATTATTTTTTCTGTTTAAGATAAAACTTATTACAGCGACCATTAACGCTCCGGATAACGCCGCGTTGAATACCGATCGGAACGCGGACGCTTCTTCGGCGCCAATATCAGATAACACAATAAATTCTACAGGCAAAGAAAGACTTTCCAGTTCATTCTTTATTTCCGCTGAAAGCTTTCTTAAATCCGCGCCGTGGCATCCCATCACAGCGATGCTTACTGTTCTTCTGCCGTTAAGCCGTGAAATAATTTCCGGTTCCCGTTCCTGTTCGCTTACAAGAGCGATTTCAGATAATTCTATAAATCTTCCTTCTCCGACAGGTATTAATGATGATTCCAGCAGATCGTAACGGCCGTCTACTGTTATGATTATTTCTCTGTCAGATTGTATAAATGAACCGCCTGAAAAAATTGAATCATTCAGCGCAAGGAACGATAAAACTGACGCCGGTTCAAGATTTAACACAGCAAGTTTTTCCTGATTGAGAGTTATAAATATTTCTTTTAATCCTGATCCTGCTACCAGCACTTCCGCGGAGCCCTCAAGGCTTTCAAGACGCGGTTTAACTGTTTTTTCCAGTATGTTGGCAATTAAAACGCTTCCATTTTCAGGCGGTTCATTTGTAATTTGATCGTTGCTGTCGTTATATACTGCAGCCGACCAAACAGGAATCCTTGAATTTCCCGAACTTAATATTTCCGGTCTCTGTACCGTAAGCGGAAGTGTTTCGTAGACTGCCTGAACAGCGTCACGCACAGCTTCATAGCGGCCTCTTGTAATGCGCGTTAGCTGCACATCAGGTTTAAATATTATATACACGCTTGACATGCCGTTTTCGCTGGTGCTTTGAATTTTCATTATTCCCGGAATTGAATAAAGCGCGTCTTCCAGTGGAATTGTTATGCTTCTTTCCATTTCTTCGGCGTTAGTACCGTAATGCCTGATTTTTACTACATAAGCGCCTCCGTTGTTTTCATTAATTTTATCTCCTGAATTAATAATGACGAATAACGCGGCGGCGCATATACCGGCAAGTATGCAAAGACTTGCTTTTTTTCTTTTAAGCCATGTTAGCTGTTTAAATGTTTGACCGGATTTAATCGAAGGTAAATTCATTATTTTAAATTTTCTCCGATGCGTTAGCTGTAAATATTGTATTTATCATTTGTGAAGTTTCATTATTTTCTTTAAAATTGTTCCTGTGTTTCCAATTAAAATAACGCAGAAGAACCGCGGGAATAGCGAATACGCTTATCAGTGTTGACGCTGTAAGTCCGCCAAGCATCGCTGCTGCCATTGATTTTTGTGAATTTCCCAGAGGACTAAAAATTAAAGGAAGAAGCGCGAAAATTGTAGTTACCATCGTTATAAGGATTGCAAGAAACCTTTCGCGTGCTCCGCAGAAAACAGCGGCCGCGGGAGAAAAACCATTTCTAATTTTTTCTTCGCTTATTTCAAAAAGTATAAGGCTGTTGTTTACAACAAGGCCGAACAAAGCGGTTAATCCCAGTATTGCGCCTGAATCAATTTTCGCGCCCGTTAAAAGAAGCGCAGGTCCCGCGCCGGCAAGTGAAAACGGAATACTCATCATTAGAATCAACGGAAGGACGAATGATTCAAACTGAGCTCCCATTGTCATATAAAGCAGAATTAATACAAGAATGATATAAAGAAGCAGCGTATTACGATAACGTTCAAACGCGGATTCGTCAGCTTGCGTAAACCATGTATATTGCCGGGAAAAATTTTTAATAAACGTTTGTATATTTTTATTTACGGTAATGTCTGCATAAATTGTATCGCTGCGATCAAGACGCGATAATGAAGCTTCAGCATCCTTTCGTTCAATTTTTACAAGTGAGCCAAGGTATACATTTCTTCCATACCCTGTTCTTATAGGAATTTGCGAAAGCTGTTTAACAGGATCGTTAATATTACCGCTGCCGCCTGTTACGCGAACATCAATGGGCCTGCCTTCGTTTTCAAGTTTTGTAACGACAAGTCCTTCATTAAGGATATACAATGTTTCCGCTATCTGCGCTGCCGGTATTGAAAGAAACGCGGCCGCTTCTCTGTCAGGATACAGACGCAGTTCAGGCCTTTGTCCCTGAGGACGCAAATTATAAATTACTGATGCCGAATTAAAAATATTTCGCGCAATATCCGTTCGTTCGAGTAACTCCTCCCTGTTATTGCCTTTTATTACGTAAGTCTGCTCTGCCGATAACCCTAACAATATCTCCACTCTGTCTTCCGGAAAATAAACAGTATAAGGAGCGTTAAAATATTGCCGTAACGCGCTGTTAATTTCAGCTAACGCAGCGTCCGGTTTAACTCTATTTTGTAAAATACAGCGAAGAATCAATTCTTCTTTTATATAATTAATATCAGCTCTGCGGTTTATATCTTCTTCTTCCGCGCCTGCTCTTCCATATACTGTTTTTACAGACGGAAGCCCGGAAATATATTTTGATGATTCTGATGATATTTCTGTAATAGTTTCAAGCCTTGTTCCGGGAGGGAAAACGACCGACACCCACACTTCTTCGGCGTCATCTGTATTGAAAAACACAACAGGCCTTGTTAAAAGCGTAAAGAAACCCGCTAAGCTTAAAACAATAACAGCGGCGAAAAGTCTTTCAGGCTTCCGAAGAAACAGAGATAAAAAAGATGAGTAATTTTTTTTAAGACTACCGCCTGTAAAAACAGCGTCAGAAAATTTTTGAATATGTGATTTTTTACTTTCCGGTTCATTAGTTAAATTACTGTTAACCGTGTTTCCCGCTGAAAAGAAATATATGTAAAGAGACGGAAGGCAAAACTGCGCGTAAAACCATCCGGCGGCTGCTGAAGACGCAAGAGTGACGGCGATATCTCCGAAGAGACTGCCTAAAGGACCCGGCAGCATAATGATAGGCAGAAAAACAAGAGCAGTAGTTAATGTTGAAGCCGCGCTTGATGACGAAATTGTATATACTTTATTTCCTGTTTCTTCCGCGCAGGGAGCTGAATCTCTTTCCGCGAAAGCCCGGTGCAGCAAGTCAAGGACTATAACGCTGATATCGGAGACAAGGCCTATTCCGATTGCAAGGCCGGAAAGACTCATTGCGTTTAACGTTTTTTCCGTAACGGAAAGAACGCAGATACCGGCGGCAATAGAAATGGGAATTGATAACGCAGCAAGAAGGCTGTATTTAAGCCTGCGGAGAAAAAGAAACAAAACTGTTATCACGGCGCACGCGCCCAGACCCGCCGAAATTAACAAACCTATTATCCCGTTTATAAGTGAATAGGATGAATCCGAGGCGATTTCTATTTGCGCATCACGCGAAAAAAGCGCGTTTGTTTCTTCGATCAATTTTTTTATATCTCTGGATAGTTTCAACGGATCCGCGCCGGGCCTTCTGTAAATTTCTAGCCCTGCCGCTTCCTTTCCGTTATACACAAATATACTGTCACGCCTGACAGATGAAGAAATTATTTCCCCTGCGTCTTCAACCTTTAACGCTCCGGCTGAGGATAACGCAGCAGGAAGAATTAATTGTGAAAGCGATAAAATTGAATCGGGCTTTCCGGAACTTACTACAACAATTTCTGTATTGCCTTCTCGCGCGCTGCCTGCTGGGATATCAGCCGTTTCCTGCGCAAGAAGATTCGCGAAAGAAGAAGGGGTAAGCCCGAGAGCCGCAAGGCGGTTTATATCAAGGGAGATTTTTTCTTCCGCAACCTCGCCTCCGATAATTACAACAGAACCCACTCCGTCAATGCGGCGCAGCCTCGCTTGAATTTCGAACTCCGCCAGTTTACGCGCGAATTCGCCGTTTCCGTTATGCGAACTAACCGAGATTACGGCATGCGCGCTGTTATCAGCTTCGGCGGCCGCGACTGACGGTTTACGCACTCCGTGCGGAAGACCGGGATAAACCGCGTCAACAGCTTCACGGACAAGAACAGACGCGGACATCGGATCTGTCCCCCACTTAAAATCAAGACTGATAACAGAACGATTATCCCGTGAAATACTCCTGATTTTTTCCAGTCCTTTTATCGCAGAAAGGCCGTCTTCCAGAGGAATTGTAACCATACTTCTTACTTCGTTAGCTGCCATTCCCGGATATAATGTCTCAACTGTTACGCGCGGTACTGAAAATTCCGGCAGCCTGTTAACCGGCAATGTAAAAAGAGAAAATATTGCTGCTATTATCAGCGCCGCGAGTATCATAATAACGGTTATCGGACGGCGCGCAAAAAGTATGATTAATCCTTTCATAATATTTCTACTTTAAAAGCGATATTCCCTGTAAGTTTTCATTTTTGTTTCCAAGAGTGTCAGTTAATCCTGATGAGATTTGAAAATTTATAATTCCGTAAAATGTTGTGTTAATAAGGTTTCCAAAAATTTCTATTCTTTGATAATTTTCCCACCCTGCTTCCGGTTCGGGGATTGTAAAATTATTTGTTTTAATATGACGAGGAGAAAAATTTATTACATTGTTGCTTGTTTCTATCCTGAAAAGTTCCATTAAAGAAAACGGTTCAATTAAAGCTCCTTCCGCTGTTTTAAAGTACAGTTCTATCCATGTGTCAACGCTTTCGCCTGACGGATAAAATTCATCCGAAATCGGCAAAATTTTATACAATGAACCTGTATCATAAAATTTCAATTTCATGTCTGTTTCATTTCCGGGAGACATCGGCATTCTGATTCCCGCAAGTTCAGGAGGCATTGATAATTTTCCGTCCGCGAATATTCTAAAAATATTTTCCTCTTTTGTTTCATTCCCCGATGCATCTTTTATTCCCGGTTTTATTCTTATAATAAATCTGCTTTTGTACGCCGGAATATTTTCAAAACTTAGATAAATCTCATTTTCATAACCGGGCTGAATTTCCGTAACAAGGTTTGGTCCGTCATCAACAGTTATAAAATTTTTTACTGAGCTGACAAGCACAGGTTTTGAAAAAATTAAAAGGAGTCTGTCATTTTTTTCCCAATTTGTGTTATAGAAAGGAGGATTTAATATATTTGAATAACCGTCACAAGAGAATAATTCAATCGTCTTATTATCAATTGTTATCCGCCATGCGCTGAGAAGCCGGGGCGTTTCCAAATCCGTACCTGTAAAAAATATCCCTAAAAATTCATTGCCAATATTCATACCGTTGTTATCTGTCAATGAATTATTTATTTTTATTTCATAACGGCTGTTATTTGTCCATGACTGGGAAGGAGTAAAAACAGCGATTCTTCCGTTTTTTTCAAGCTGCCAGAAACCGGACATAGAAGGATTAAACGAGACATTTTCATACAATGTTTTTAATGGTATTGGCAGTGAAAATTCCAGCGTTATTTTCCCGCTGATATCGTCAATTTGCGCGTACATTGACGGATTATATGAGATTAAAACAGGGCGTGTATCAGAGGATCGGGTTGTAAAATAACCGGTAAACGCGTAATCCATGGAAAGGCCGCCTGTATCGCGCGTGTTTTCCGAAATATTTATTAAATAATCAGTATTTTTTTCCAGCGGCGCCAAGGGAGAAAAAACCATTTTACCGCTGTTCCAGAAAAAATTTCCCTTAACGCGGTTTCCGTTTCCTGTAAGTGAAAAATTTTTTTCCGCGCTCGCCTTATCGGGTTCATGCGAAAATTCTACCGAGACAGATATTCTATCAGGCGTATCGTGATACCCACCGCCCGGTGTCCATGATACAACTTCAAATTTTGAGAACCTCAGTATGTCGCATGAAATAAAAGAAAATACGCTAAATAAAAAAAATATAAAAAATTTTTTCATCTGACAGCCTCCAGATTGATAGTTATATTTTCTTTCATATTTATTCCAGGACTTGAACTGATTCCGCCGGCGCCGCCCGGAATTGTAAACTTGTAATAATGAGGGTATTCGTCTCCCGCTTTCAATCCTTCCCAGCGGAGCAAAAGACGATCGCTTGAAGCCCAGTTAACATATTGAAGAGCGACTGGAGAAAGCGATCTTGGAAAAAACGGAGTAAGTGTGATTCGCTGAGGAGTATTTTTCATTTCTTCAAAATCGAATAAAAATGAAAAATGAATTGTTATATCAAGAATGCCTGTTGCCGCGTCAACTGATATTTGCGTTAAATTATCCGCCGCAGAAAAATTAATTTCATTTCCTCCGGCCGAGATCGAAAGAATTTTTAATACTGGAATGTCAGGAGTAAAATTGATCTTAAAATCCGATCCGATTTTTAAGCCTTCGCTGTCTTTCGTGTCGCCGGAAACTGTTAATGTGTAAATTGTTACCGGTTCAGGATCACGCGAAAAAATATAAACAATGCTATCTTCGCATAAATATTCTGTTCTGCCGGGCAGTGACGGTTCAAAACGCAGTGAACGCAGCGCGCTTTCTCCCATCGGTTTGTTGAATTCCACCGCGATTCCGTTACCTTGTCTGAGTCCTGTTTCAATATTTAAACCAGTCGCGTACCAGAGGCCGTTTTCATTTAATACCGGAAATATTCCTGCTACCTGCGGAGGCGTTTGATCCATGTCCGTTGTAAAATGTCCCGAATATGATGTTTGCAGCGGAACTCCGTCGGCGCTTTTTGCTGAATCTTTTATGCTCCATTTATACAAAACCCACGGTGAGAGCGCATTATCCGTTGTGACCTTAAGAATTTTATTGCCAGCCGACCAGTCAAAATTTTTTTTACTGATACCTTCAAGCATCAGGGCGGATTCTGTTGAAAGCCTGTCCATTGAACGCGAAAAATGAAATTCATAATTAAAATTATTTATACTAACAGACGCTCCGTCCCGCGGATTATAATGAAGCAGAACCGGAGGATCGTTATTATTTACCGCGTAAAATGAAATAAACCGCTCAACGCGCAGTTCTCTTCCGTCTATTGAACGTACTGATCCCGCAAGGTTTAGCATATAACGTATTCCCGCCGTCCACCCCTGAACAGGCACAAAGTAAAGATCGTTTTCTTTCCAGAATTTATCTCCGTTTATCGATCCTGAATCGGAGGTAACAAGCAAAATACCTTCAGCGTCATTTTTTATCATTTCGGTATCAAATCTAATAATTACAGGACTATACGCCGCAGGTAAAACAGAACCGGCTTTATCAGGCTCAATACTTATATTGATTGGACGCAAATCTATAAAACCGCATGATAAAAAGAAACAGCATTGAGCAGCAATCATGGCACATAACAGCATACAGATTTTATTCACTGACTGTAACAATTGTTCCCTCTCTTAAATCGGAATCCGGCCGCAGTACAATTATTTCTCCTCCGTTCAATCCGGAAATAATTAAGCGTTCTTCTCCGTATACGGTTCCCAGAATAATATTTCGTTCCGTTAACGCGCTCCCGTTTATAATAAAGACGCTGCCTTCATTGTTTTTTTTATTAAATACCGATGATTCCGGGATATAGACTGCTTTATCAGGGTGTCCCAGATTTACCGTAATACGCGCGAACATTCCGGATTTTAAACTATCAAGCTCTCCCGAATTTTCCAGCAAAACACGCACAAGAAAACTCAGGCTCTGACTGTCCGCCTGCGGATAAATTAGGTCGACAACGCCTTCGTAAATTTCACCTGTTCCGTCAATTAAAACAGAAGCGGTCATGCCTTTTTCCATACGCACAGCGTCTCTTTCACGTAACGGAAATATTGCGTATAACGATGTTGTGTCAATAAGACTGATGATTTTATCCTGAAGACGGACGCGTTCTCCTTCCTCAAGATATCGCGCGCCCACAATACCGGCCGAGGGACTGCGGATTGTCAGTTCCTCAAGCGTTAAATTTACCGATATTAATTCTTTTTCCGCCGCGTCAAGCCTCGCTTTAGACGCTTCCAGTTCGGCGCTCAAACTTGATGTTAAAAGAGAAACCAAAGCGTTTCTCCGTTCCGCCGCGTCTGACGGGACGGAAATTCCCGCAAGGATTAAATCCTGATCGCGGCAGCCAATCCGTTTAATCTCAAGCTCTTTTTCCATTAATTGAATCTGTTCCCATTCACTGTCCAGACTGAAACGGCTGATCAAAATAGCCTCTGTATGAATTCCTCCGGCTTCAAAAAGCGTTTCCTGATTTTGATGTTTACGTTTGTTTTCTTCCCATTTCCGCTTTGCAAGCGTAAGTTCAGTATCGGCCTTATCGAGCGTCAGCAGATGCGCTTCAGCCTGAAACTTTCCTTCCAGAAGCCTTGAGCCCGCGAGATTGTACGCGGCAAGAGTCTGTGTGTAATTATTTTCCGCTCTTTCTACCGCAAGATTAATCTGCGGATTTTCAAGCTGAATAATTATTTGTCCGCTGTTCACAAAATCGCCTTCGCGGAAAAATAATCTTCTGATAACAGCTTCCTGCGGTGAAGTAATATCAACTTTACTGATAAATGACAAACTGCCGAAGCCCGAAGCAGTATCAGGAATTTCCCGGACGGAAACCGTAATTCCCCTGACAGATCTGGATCCGCCGAATATTTCTTCATGCGGTTTATCGCACGATAAAATCAACAGGATTGTTAGCTGAAGAAACAGAAAATATTTTAATTTCATTAGTCCTTCCTTATTACATTCATATTAATAACTCGTTTTTACGGTAATATTTTTTATCAATGCAGCGGTGAATATGACGAGTAAAACAATAACGCCAATTTACTGAGCTCTCCCGGATCAAGATTTAAAAACAGTTCAAGCTCACGTTCAGCTTCAAGCAGGGCGATTGCTGTCTGTATAACCGCAATTTCTCTCTGGGTTTGTTCGATAAAAATTTCCATCAATTTTAATCTTGTTATTTGCCCAAGACCGAGCCTGATTTCCTCAATACGGTAACGCTCTTTGCCAAGCGCGGCGGCTTCCATCGACAATTTTCTTTTTTGTTCGGCAAACGCGCATTTTTCTATCGCGATAGCGGCCATCCTGCCCATTCGTTCAAGAAGAACGTTATAATTTTCCTGTTCTAAGGCCAGCGCGAGTCTTGCCTGATTTATTCCGTAACCGGACGCGGGATCGGGCAGCGGAGTAAAATTGTTTTGAATCATCGCGGTTCTGTCATACGGAGGCTCCCATCCCATCTGCGCGTTAAACCGGTTAGAAAACCACGGATTCGAAAATTCAATGCTTAAGCCGATTGACCAGTTTGATCTTGTAAGCGGATAATCATGTCCGCTGATTCCGAAATTTCCGTTTACTCTGAAAGTAGGTATCCATGTTCGCATAACATAATTTAACTCAAGCCGTTTTTTTGCGATTGAGTGACGCGCTTCTTTTATTTCAGGATTCTGCTCTCTCGCGATAACCGCCGCCGCGGAAGAGACCGGAAGCATAACAGGCCTGTTAATATCAACTGTTTCCGCCAAAACCGGCATATGATCGAGTCCGAGAAGTTCCGTAAATTGTATTTCCATTTCATCCAGATCAAGCCGAATTGATAAAATATTTATTCTCGCCTCGGCAAGATTGATATCCGCGCTCGCAAGATCAATTTCCAGCGCCAGGCCAAGACGCACCTCTTCGTTCAAAATTCTCCGCTGCTCTTCCAGAATTTCCAAAGCTGATATTTGAATATCAAGAATCGCTCTTGATGACAGCACGTTACGGTATGCCGCTATCGCCGCCTCCGCGATTTCACTTGCTTTTCTTTCCAGTCTGGAAGTTGTCATATCGATTTCCATGCGTTCAAGCTGTCTTGTCATTGATGTTCTTCCGCCGTCCCAGATTAATTGATCGATATTTATTCCGTAATTTTTCATAAATGTATCCGCGCCAAGCTGCTGCAGTCTGTCATTTTCCGATACGCTGATGCTGAGACGCGGAAGATAAGACATCACTCCCCATCTCCACGCTCCTTCCATGATAGTCTGCGAAGCCCGTGAATATCTGAGATCGGCGGAAGCTGCTACTGCGAGTTCAGCCGCCTGCGCGAATGTCAGCGTGCGTTCAGAATTATGGCGGACATCGCTGTCATTTGCGTAAACGCAGGCAGCGATCGTTAATAAAAACACCGGTAATACCGCTGTATATTGTTTTAAACGTGCGCCGCATTTTTTTATCACGGAAATTTTTATTTTGTTATGTGAAAATTTCATCGCATTGCCTCTTTGATTGTTCTTTCAAGATTTATTATTGATAGTTCAAGCGGAGTGTTCCACGGAAGCATCGCTTTTGCCCTGCTTAAATCATCAAGCGCCGCTTCTGCGCTTCCTGAAATCCAGCGAAGCCTCGCCCTGTCCAGCAGAACCATCGCGCTTTCTGCGGAAAATTCCGCCGCCCTGTCTAACAGAATCAAAGCTTCATCAGCTTTTCCTGCTTCCAAAGCAATGTCTGCCGCGAGCCGCAGTGCGCGAATATCCTGCGGATTGTCAGCTAACAGTGATTCTGACACCGCTTTTGCTCCCGATAAATCCCCTTTTTCCCGCAGAATGCGCGCGAGATATAAACCCGCTTCCAAAGATGAAGGACGCAGTTTTAACGCCCTGCGGCTGGTTTTTTCCGCTCCTTCCAAATCGCCTGAAAAATATTCCGCCTTTGCCCGTAATACAAGCGCGGGCGGAAAATTATTTTCTTTTTGCAGTATCACCGCCGCGTCGTTAAATTTGCCCTGAGCGTACGCGTCGCCCGCTCCGGCGTAAATACGAAGCGTTTGTTCGTCAGGCGCTGCGGCGCGTTTCCATAACGGACCGTTTTCACATGACGTGAAAAATATTATTGCGGCGGCAATAATGCAGATGCTGTCGTGTATTAAAAATAATTTCATTTAACGCCTGCCCTTTCCGCGTCAGCCCCGGCTGATATATGAAAGCCGTTCCGCAAGATGCCCTCTCGCTGAAGCAGCCTGTCCGGAAAAATATTCTCTGAAACCTGAATAACCTGTAAGCGATCGAAGCGCGCCGACTGCGTAAACAGTGAACGGATTATCAGGAAGGCTTATTAAGAGAAACAATCCGGCCAGAATTTCCGGATTGCCGGAATTTACAGACTGAGTAATAACATCGTCAATTTCTCTGATTGTTTTTATTGATGAACCGTCTTCGGTTTTTAGTCCCGCGTACACGGCGAGAATAGACCGGCACTCATGCGCGAAAGGCCCCTGCGGCGATAAGTTGATGCAGGTTTCCGCGTAATCAGCCGCGATAACGCCTGTAAAAAATCTCGCGCCCCTGTACCAGTACTCAGGAAATTGCACATAACGAGCGCGGATTGATTTATACGCTTCTCCGGCGCGTTTGTTTTCAGCGGAAGAAATTGTTTTGAAATTTTCCAGATCGCTTACAAGAATCATCCATCTTGCGAATCCGTCCGGCTCATCAAGTTCATTGAAAAGCGATCTGAGCGCTTTTGCAGCTTCGATCCATTTTTCGTTTTGAAAAGCAATGATTGCGTTCGAGGCAGCGATGACTATATCCTGATCTGCCGCGGCAAGCAAGTTTAAAATGCTTTGTTCCAATTCGTTTTTCTGTATCAGTCCGACACCGTAAGCCCGTGACAATTCCTTATAAGCGGCGGCAACCGCTCCGGCATAATCACCCATTGTTTCCCTGATGCTTGACTCCGCCAAAGCCATCCCCTGAAACCACGAACCGGCTCTTTCCAGTTCCGCAAGTTCACTCAGCGATCGCGTTAGTGAATCTAATTCTGTTTCGTTTAACGATGGCAAAACAGCAGTCTGAGACAGGCTTGCCGTCACCTTTTCGGCTCCTGATATTCGCGTTGATGACTGCGCCTCCGGAATATTTTGATTTACGCTTCCTGCCGGATCATTTAAATACCCGGAACAACCGGAAAAAATAATTATCAGAAATAACAATAACAAGCAAGAATTAATTTTCATAAACAGCTCCTTAAAAAAGATTTCCTATATATGGCGCCAACTTGCTGTTTTGCATGACTGAAAATAAAAATAATTTAAATTTTTTTGAAAAAAAGTGACTGACACCTTTATTGATGCTATAATTTATGGAAGAAAATGGAGAATTTTAATGAACTGGAATGATCTTTACCCGAAGGACAAACAGCCTTCATTTGAGGATATCGCGGAGTATGTTGGAAAAATGAAAAGCCAGTGGCTCTCGCTGATTTCTTTTTTCGATACCGCATATAAAGCCAAACCAAAAATGACTTACAGCGGCTGCAGCGGAATGCCCGGCTGGAACGTAAAGTTTCAAAAAAGCGGGGTGGGATTCGGCACATGGTATCCTCAAAAAAATCACCTAATGGCAATGGTAATCGTAAGTTATAAACTTGATAAAGAAATGGAAAAACTTCTGCCGGAATTAAGCGAATATACCGCCGGCTTGTACCGTAACGCCGGTGACTATATGAAAATCGGAAAATGGATGATGTTAAAAGCCGATAACAAAAATGTTTTTGACGATTACAAAAAAATTGTAACAGTAAAGCTGCCGCCGAAAGACTGAATTAGATTTTTTCAAATTACATAAATCTCTGCGCCCATGCCTGTACGGCAATCCCGAAAGCCACCGACACATTAAGCGATGCCTTAGTTCCGTAACAGGGAATCGACACCCTGCCAAGGGACGCGTCTGCTGCAGCGAGCGCGCGGGGGCTTACTCCAAGTTCTTCGGAGCCAGTGATTAAAATCCCGCGGCGCGGAAAGGGAAAATCAGCTAACGGAATGCCGCCTGTTTCCAACGCGAATACCGGTAAACCGCTTTGCGGTTCACTTTGCAATTTTTCTTGTAAGTCATTCTGCGCGGGAAATAAATCCTGTCTTTCCCATTGGATAATGTCAATGCAGCCCATCGCGGTGCGTTCGGCGCGTTTGTGCCGCGGATCGGCGCAAAACGGGGAAAGAATTATTTTTTCGACACCGAAACTTTCCGCTGTCCGGAACATCGCGCCAACATTAAAAGGAGAGCGGATATCTTCCATATAAACATACATTTCTTTAAAGACTTGCCGCTTTTGTGAATCAAGCCTGCCGTCGCCGCAGGTAAAATCCCAATCAGCCTGATCGCGCCCCGTTTCCACGAGCAATATGTGTTTAACGTTGTTTAACGCGCGGTGAAGCTGACTAACCATTGCGTCCTGCGTGTCTAAAGATACGCGTGTATTAATATTTGCAGGCATGGTACATTCCGTTTTTGTTTCCGTTCCGTTAGCTGTAATGCAGGAATTAAAAACGCCGGCAGCCTCCGCGAAAACTCTTTTCGCGTCATTGGAAAAAAGATCATCTTTACAAAGCAAAGCGGCAGCCTCAGAATAAAAAACAAATTCCGCTTCATTAAAAATTTTTTGGCTTTTTTCAGCCGCGGTATTTAGCCGATTTTCCGCGAATATAAAAATTTTCGCGATTTTTCGGAATTTTTGAATGCGCGGTAATTTTTCAAGTTTATATAATGGTATCATTTCTCGTTTGTCATTTTTAAAAGCTGCTCAATCTGCTGTGTTACATAATCCTGAAATTTAGGAGGCAGTTCATTATATAAACTGACCATGCGCTGAAGCTTTTCGCCCGGCGTTTTAAAAAACATATCGCCTTCACCGGTTTTCAGCCATTTTTCGTTAACTCCGAATGTGAGCGATATCAAATGTATTATACGGTCATTAACACGCCGGTGTTCACATTCAAGTTCAGCGATGTATCCGTTGCTTATATAGATTGCTTTTGCAAATTCAACTTGTGACATATTTAAAGTTTGACGTACGTTTCTGATACGTTTGCTAATTGTCATACACTTATCATACGATAATAACACTCACTATGCAATAATTCTATTCAGATTTGAAATTATGGTCTGACATACGCTTTACAATTCTCACAAAAAAGTGTAATATTCTCACAAACAGAGAGTCTTTGGCGGGTAATATGATTCAAGATGATAAACTCGAAAAAGTTTGCAATGATTTCTCGAAACTTAATGAAGATCAAAAGGATTATATCCTCGGCATTCTGCAGGCGCTTGTTTTCGCGCAATCGTCTTTTAATAACGAGCCGCAGTCTGATTCCGCGCACGCTTCTTCCGCTGTACGGCAGGCCGATAAAAAATAATTTTACCTCAAATTAATATAAAAAGTACTATTCTATGATTATAATGATCTGCTAAAATAATAACAGGAGCCGTTATGCAAAACAGAAAAACAAAAATCGTTTGTTCTTTAGGACCGTCGTCTTTTAATGATGATGTCGTACGCAGACTTATACTTGCCGGCATGAATGTCGCCCGCCTGAATTTTTCCCACGGATCGCATGAAACGCATCAGGAATCAATAGAGCGCGTTAGGCGAATTTCGCGTGAATTAAATAAATATATCGCGATTCTTTTGGACACAAAAGGCCCTGAAATACGGACCGGAATGGTTGAAAATGACGGAAAAGTAACAATAAATAAAGGCGATTCTGTATCAGTATCGGCAGACGATTGTCAGACAACTGCAGTTTCGCTTAATACGCCCGCCCGCATGTCGATCTCATGGAAGGAGGCTCCGTCCAGATTAAAAAACGGCCATCACATTCTTGTCGCGGACGGCCTTCTTGATCTT
>JGI24695J34938_10000857_pt1 | contig 28211 bp, 23 predicted proteins | sample TergutCo191P3_FD_34938 | JGI IMG/M metagenome (IMG submission 34938)
CCTACTACAAGCTGTGACACTCACAATAGGTTCTTATTTCCTTGACATTTAAACAGTAATGCAACTCCCTACTTTATTCCTTAGAAAGGAGGTGATCCAGCCGCACCTTCCGATACGGCTACCTTGTTACGACTTCACCCCAGTCATCGAACCTGCCTTAGACGGCTCCCTCCTTGCGGTTGGGTCACCGGCTTCGGGCATTTCCGACTCCCATGGTGTGACGGGCGGTGTGTACAAGACCCGGGAACGTATTCACCGCGACATGCTGATTCGCGATTACTAGCGATTCCGGCTTCATGTAGTCGGGTTGCAGACTACAATCCGAACTGAGACGCACTTTTTGGGATTTGCTCCATATCACTACTTCGCTTCCCTTTGTTTACGCCATTGTAGCACGTGTGTAGCCCTGGACATAAGGGGCATGATGATTTGACGTCATCCCCACCTTCCTCCGGGTTATCCCCGGCAGTCTCCCTAGAGTCCCCAACTTAATGCTGGCTACTAAGGATAAGGGTTGCGCTCGTTGCGGGACTTAACCCAACATCTCACGACACGAGCTGACGACAACCATGCACCACCTGTCTTACTTGCTCCGAAGAGAAGCACCGATTAAGGTGCGGTCAAGTAGATGTCAAGCCCAGGTAAGGTTCTTCGCGTTGCTTCGAATTAAACCACATGCTCCACCGCTTGTGCGGGTCCCCGTCAATTCCTTTGAGTTTCATTCTTGCGAACGTACTCCCCAGGTGGATTACTTAATGCGTTAGCTGCGGCACCTGGGATTTATTAATCCCAAACACCTAGTAATCATCGTTTACAGCGTGGACTACCAGGGTATCTAATCCTGTTTGCTCCCCACGCTTTCGAGCCTCAACGTCAGTTACAGTCCAGTAAGCCGCCTTCGCCGCCGGTGTTCCTCCTAATATCTACGCATTTCACCGCTACACTAGGAATTCCACTTACCTCTCCTGCACTCTAGTTATATAGTTTCAAAAGCATTTCCTAAGTTAAGCTTAAGGCTTTCACTTCTGACTTACATAACCGTCTACGCTCCCTTTACACCCAGTAAATCCGGATAACGCTTGCCCCCTACGTATTACCGCGGCTGCTGGCACGTAGTTAGCCGGGGCTTCTTATGCAGGTACCGTCTTTACTTCTTCCCTGCTGATAGAGCTTTACATACCGAAATACTTCTTCACTCACGCGGCGTCGCTGCATCAGGGTTTCCCCCATTGTGCAATATCCCCCACTGCTGCCTCCCGTAGGAGTTTGGGCCGTGTCTCAGTCCCAATGTGGCCGGTCACCCTCTCAGGCCGGCTACTGATCGATGCCTTGGTAGGCCTTTACCCCACCAACTAGCTAATCAGACGCGGATCCATCTTAAGCCGATAAATCTTTACACAATCAATCATGCGATTAATCGTTATATGCGGTATTAGCACCTATTTCTAAGTGTTATCCCCCTGCTTAAGGCAGGTTATCCACGCGTTACTCACCCGTCCGCCACTAGGATATACACATGTCCGTTCTTGATAAATCAGTCCCTTCCAAAAGTATATCCCCGTTCGACTTGCATGTGTTAGGCACGCCGCCAGCGTTCATCCTGAGCCAGGATCAAACTCTCATAAAAATGACCTCACTATTTCTAGCTTGGACTAACCTTAGCTACGCTAAGGGTTTTTTTCTGCTCAGAATAGCTGACTAAAAGTTCGCTATTTCTTTTTCCGTTTTTACGGATTTTTTCTTTCTGAATCTCTTCAGATCTTTTCTCTCTGAATTGTTCAGGGTTGCATCACTGTTTATTTGTCAAGGTACGTGCTGTTTAAGCAGATTGCCGTCTCATTAAGTCTTGTCTGTAAAAATGAGGCGCAACTCAAACATAATATCATAGCTACGAAACTAATGTCAAGACTTTTTTGAAAAAAATTACGAAAAATTTGTTATATTTTTGGAAATAAAAACCGCAAGGTGCATATATGCGGGCGGATTTTCATTATATCATTGCTAATTTATTATTGTCAATCATCTTTTTAGCACATTTATAGCCTTTTTTAGCACTATCAAAACATAATTACCGTAAACACGTTATATACTCTCCTAACAGCGATTAAATAAGAAAAATCCGACCCATCGCTTCGGCATGGTTCGGATTTATCACAAAGGAACGGAGAAGGAGGGATTTGAACCCTCGCGCCGCGCAAACGACCTACACCCTTAGCAGGGGCGCCTCTTCAGCCACTTGAGTACTTCTCCAACTGAATTTGTTTAGTGCAAAACCCATTATACATAAGGGTTTTAGGTTTGTCAATGTTAAGTTTTTATTAACTCGGCAATCGCCGTCTCAATTCTCGCCTTTACCGCCTCGGCAATCTGAACTGTTTTCATATCTTTATATTCATCATAATAAAGCGGCGGTAGATACCTAAGCTTAACCGTAACCGGTTTTATTGAATTTTCGTCAAAGGGCTTATGTGAATCGACTAAAGCACAAGGCACGATAGGACATTTAGCCTTGGTCGCGCTCTTAAAACTACCGCCCTTAAAATCAATCATCACATTGGGTTCAGGGCTTCTGGTCCCCTCAGGAAAAATAAGAAAATTCTTCCCTCTTTTTACCTCATCGGTAATTTGATTAATGACTTTTAAAGATTGCCGCAAATCTTCCCGATCCATTGTTAATGAACCAAGTGCCGCAATTGTTTGCTTAAGTAAAATAGTGTTACGTACTTCTTTTTTGGCTAGGAACGCAAATGGTTTCGGGCAGGACTCCAAAAATACTAGTGTATCAAACAATCCCTGATGGTTACAGAACATGATAAAACCATTTTTATCCGGCAGATTCTCGGTGCCGTAAGCCTTCACGATTACCCTTCCGGCATGATTGGCTTTGGTAACGGCCTTTTTAATATAAGCAAAGGCTTCTTCGAAATGTAAAAATTTATCCTCATATAATCCGTATCGCCGGATACGGAAAAACATATACGGAACTTGAAAAAACAATCTTACCACCATCAACGCTATTCGCATGTTGTCTCCCCATATAAATCCGTACCATTCGCATCAATTATAACAAACGCCGGAAAATCATTAAGCTCCAATCTGTATATCGCTTCTGCACCTAAATCGGGATAAGCTATGCATTCCGCCGCAGATATTGTTTTCGACAGCAATGCTCCTGCACCGCCGACCGCACCGAAATATACGGCGCCATTTTTTTTGATTGATTCTTTAACCTTCGGCGAGCGGTATCCTTTACCGATCATCGCAACCATCCCGCGGTCAAGTAAAGCCGGGGTGTATGAATCCATCCGCCCTGATGTCGTCGGGCCGGCGGAGCCTATCACCCGCCCGGGTCCGGCAGGGCTTGGTCCCATATAGTAAATGGTGATATCTTTAAGAGATATTGGTAATTCTTCACCATTTATCAATGCATTATGTATGCGCTTATGAGCCGCATCACGAGCAGAAAATACCACACCCGAGATCATGACCTGATCACCTGCCCGAAGCGATTTAAGAAGTTCCTTATTGAATGGCGCCGTTATCTTAATTGACATACTATCCCCTATCCAACTGCTAAGATAAAAAGTAAAATTCTGAATATCTTTCCATACTAAAATCACAAAGTGCGGGTTACATGGCGGTTTACATGGCATCCAATATTCACGGCCACAGGTAATCCTGCGATATGCGTCGGATATGTTTCAATATTTACTTTCAAAGCTGTATACTTCCCGCCTAATCCTCCTGCTCCGATACCCAGTTTATTTATTTCCGCCAATAATTCTTCTTCAAGTTGACTAATATGAGAAATCGCTGACATTTCGTTGACCGGTCTAGTCAATGCTTTCTTGGATAAATAAGCGCATTTTTCAAAAGTTCCGCCTATCCCCACACCAATTACCAACGGCGGACAGGCATTCGCTCCCGCTTCACGGACAGCGGTTATAACAGCATCTATCACCCCTTTATATCCATCAGACGGCTTAAGCATAAAAAGCCGGCTCATATTTTCACTGCCAAATCCTTTCGGCGCAAGTGTCATGGTGATTTTGTCACTACAGGTTATTTCATAATGAATCACTGCGGGGGTATTATCATTGGTATTTATTCTTTTAAGCGGATCATTTACCACTGAATTGCGCAAATAACCTTCCCGATACCCTTGCCTTACCCCTTCATTAATCGCTTCATTAAGTGAACCGCCTACTACCCGAACCTCTTGCCCCAATTCAACAAATACTACTGCCATTCCCGTATCCTGACAAATCGGGATCATTTCCTTCCCGGCGATTTCAAGGTTCTGATTCAATTGTTCCAAAACTTGCCGTCCCAGAGAATTTGTTTCTGTTTCCTTAGCACTATGCAAACAATCAATCATATCACGAGAAAGGAAATGATTTGCTTCGATACACATTTCCTTGATATTTTGGGTAACAACCGCAACTTCTATTTCACGCATTGATTCGTCCTAACCCTCCGATGCACTTGTAAAGTCAAACAATAAATCAAGGGTTCTGAGGGTCTTAAAGTCGCCCTTCATTTTCATTTTCGAGGTCATAAATGCACGTTGGAAAGTCATCCGGCCAAGTACTATTTCATCTAAGGTCTCGCCGTCAATACCCATCTCAACATCAATCTGTTCAAATGCTTTTTCACTATATGTAACATCACAAGCCGTACCGCTGATTTCGATGATAACCGGCTTTTTCTGATTATCAATATTCAGCTTATAAACAGCGCGGAACCCTGCTTGCGGTTTGAAATATTTCAAAAAATCGGCTGTGTATTTTTCTTCTTCGTTCTGATCATTATTATACATCATATCACGGAAAAGACTTGTTAATTCCTGGATATCTTCTTTTTGCCTTTGGACATAGACATCGTCCGAAGCATAATGTGACAGTTGCTCTGATTCCTGTGGTGTTAAGTCAATATTTTTGGTTATTGAAACCATTTGTTTGACTGCTTGATTACTGGCCGGAAAGCTTGGCAGTTTCTGATTGATCGTGCGGTATAAATTTTCGGCTTTCTTTTCAATGATACGCAGATAATCAACATTATCCTCCAGTATCGATGCATCTGTTATGTAACCACAAAAACCACTGCATGGCAATCCGCCTAATATTTCCCACGCGATTGATAAATTCAATTTACCTTCCAATTCACCATATGTAGTAGACATGACGATTGGACACATGTATATCTTCGCGATTTTTTCTTTATCGCCGTATAACCAGCAGGCATCCAAGAATTGTTGCATGAATCCGCCGATACCATACCATTCAACAGTCGATGCCAAAATAATCCCGTCCGCCGTCTTAAGCGTTTGCGGTAAAGTGGTGATGCTGTTCTTAAGTTCATAGAGATTAAACCGTTCAACCGTTACATGAAGTTCGTCCAGAATATCCTGCATTTTATTGATAACATATAAGGTGGGGTCGTCTATTAGTCCTCTACCCCCATAGTAAATATTGATTTTCATTGGCATCTCCTCTTACTGCTGATACATCATTATAGCACGAACATTATCATGAGTAAACCTAACGAAAATAAAAATCAAGTTTTCCAAAGCGGACTTCATTTCCCGCTTCAAGCAAGACCGTTTCATTAGGCTCTAATCTTAAGCCATTTTTATATGTACCGTTAGTAGAATTTAAGTCTGTCATAAAAACAATATTTTCATATTGGGTAAATTTAGCATGAAACCTGCTTATCGTAGAATCAAATATGCAAAAATCCGTACTGTCTGCCAATTTACCGATAATAAAGGGAAAATACAATAAATCAATAATATATTTGCTTCCTTCACCTACACCATAAAGCCTGTTTTCGTTCATGATATCACTCAAAAAAACTGTATCGCCGCAATATTCATCTACTTGATTTTCCGTAACAATTCTTTGAAAATCATTTTCTGCAAACTGTGCTTTTCCCTTATTACTTTTGTTATTTTTTGATCGATAATTCAATATTATACAGATACATCCTGTCAAGAGGAAAAAAATAACGAAAACAATTAATAGTACCCACGACAATAATTCTTCTTTTGCCGCGAGGACATAAAAGTTCTTATAAATCGCCGTAGAAATTGCACCTATCGCCGATACAAAAGTAAGAATTAACAGCTTTCTTTTTTCTTTAGCTTCTTTACCTGATATATCATCGGTTTGCGATACCACCGAAATTTCATTGTGAGGTTCATGTTTTTCATTACTACATAACTCCAATTCTTCCGATGCGATTATTTCCTGCTCATCCCCCTTATCATATGTAATACCGGATAAATGCCGCTCCAAATCATCAATATTAAATGCGTTTCGCTCCGCTAATCCGCATAACCCATATACCATATCGGTCAATTTCTCATCATGATGGTCGATTATCCGCACCAAATAATCAAAGAGGGTTTTTATCTGCCCCGCCGCTTTAACATCTTCAAAAGGGCAATAAACGTAATAAATTTCCTCCTTCTCCCAATCAAGATATATAAATTCAGGGTCAAGCAAAAGATTTTGGTCACTCAACAGATACTTTTTTATTTCTTTTAGAACCCGACATAAACTGCTAAATAAACGAATGGTGACGACTTTTTCCATTTTCTTGTTTTCAAACAAGGATTTAAGTGTCTGCAACGAATTAATTTCGTAATAAAGAAAAGATTCACCATCTATATTCCTGAGACTTGTGTTTAGCAGCCCCTTGATGTTATTTTGGGTAATCATCATTAGCGGATGCTTCTTTACCGTCATTTGATTACAATCAATAATCAAATAATTATGATTCATATCCCGATAGTATTTAGTTTTAAGCATTTTGTACCTCCTCATCAACAACTGTGTGTCCTAATAATTCTTAGGCAGGGGTTCTCTCAGCCCTTAGAGTTATTCTACACTCTTATCACCCCTTCTAACCGACCTTATATTACTGACCGGATTCGGAACCGATGATACCGCTTCAATATTTATTTCGAAATCACGCGGTAAAAACGACTTAACTGTACCGATGACATTCAATTGAACATAGGCTTCCGAAATTAATGATCCGATTTTCAATATGAATATATTTTCTTCATCCAAATCAAAAAATGGATATCTTGAATAGTCACTACGGGATTCAATATAATCCCGCGCTTCACTTCCGTTACGCACTTTAAGATTACCATATGAAACTTCGCCGTATCCCGCTTCCCAATAGGTAAATACACTTGCGCGATAGCACTTAATATAAGCGTCCTGAATTATTACACATTTGCTGTACAAGAAAAAAGCAGAAAAAATCAAAAACATAATTGTCCCGATGACAAGCGGCATTATCAGCGATGCTTCGATTGTCATATAACCATTAAGACAGATCGTTCTCTTCAATTTCATTAGTTAACCTTTCACATCCAAAACATAACCAATACCCATGCCGAAAGTAAAAACGGAACAAACGGCAACTTACTATTTTTAGTACCCTTTTTCAATACCAAAACAATTATCGAAGCTAAAGCACTTAATAAAAATGCCGCTAAAATAAGCGAAATATTTATATGAAGCGGCGTTAACAAACCGATAAGCAATACTATCAATCCATCACCGTAACCAATCGCTTGATTAGATATGAAAGATATCAAAAGCAAAAACACCCCCGGCATCATCTTCGCTAAAAAAGCCCATTTATCAAAATCACTTCCAAGCACAGATACCAAAACAGCGACAATCCCAAAAATCATAATCAAACACAAAGGAATCTTTTTACTCTTAATATCAAAAAAAGCAAACATAGCTAAAAAAAATAAAATAATTGCATCATTCACCGAACCTCCTCCAAAAAACATTTCTTCCATTCTTCACCCTAACCTCCCACGCCTGCCAATACCCGCGAATTTGTGCGCAAGCACAAATTTGCCGTATGAAAAGTCGCGCTCTGCGCGACTAGTTATTCTTAATCGGCGTCCTATGCCGATTTAGAATAACTTTTCATACTCCGCACCGAGAACACCCCCGATAACCCCTACTTACCGCTTCTTCCATTGAAACAATTGAAACCGTCCGTTTTAGCCCCGAACAATTTACATCGGAATGATAACGTGTCCCAAAAGAAGTTACATACAAAACATCTCCTGATTCAGTCGGGCATCGCTCACATCGATAGTATTTGGCGCCTGAATCATTGCGCAGTGATGAAATCGTCCGCCCGTCCACATTGATAACCGAAAGCTTTAAATGAGAGCAGTTCATCGACATATGAAAAACGGTTCCTGTTAAAGCGATATAAACATACTCTTTATCATTATAATTGCTATCAGTATTTCTGCTTAAGTCAAAACCCACCCAGACATGACCGTAATACTTCTGAACAACCCTTAACCTGCCAAAATCCTGCCACAGTAAATATGGCTTAATGTGATATGACTCAGTTAGTTCCAATATCGCATCATCATACCGGTCGCGGTGTTGATAAGCCTCAAACATTCTCCGATTTCCATGCTGATGCAAATCCTGTAATGTTTCTGTTTGAACTATAATTATTTGAAAAATATAAAGCAGGCTAACAATAAAGAATATAAAAATCGGCATAACCATCGCGGCTTCTATTGTCATACTGCCATTCGTTTCGGATGAAGATATCCTTATCCCGATTTTCTTAATAGATTTTTGAGAGAACGCCGCTTTGAAATATTTTGATATCGCTTGCAAGATAGAAATTTCCTTTTACATAATTTTTTTACATACAAAACGAATACATTTGAAATAAGGATATCTTCATCCGAATATAGCTCTCTGATAGTAGACTGTTCATGGCAAGCCGTAGACAGCAACTAATAATATCCATAGCGCCGATCAATGCTATAGCTACTAAACCGATCATCAAAGACAACTGTTGCCCGAAAGCTTTCTAAGCATCTGTCAATATAAAAATTCTGATTATGCGGTGTCTGACGTATATCCATTTCAATAATATCCATTACGCGGTCAGTAATTTTGCTATCTTTTTCAAACAGAAGCATTATTTCCAAGTACTGCCGGTAAGATAAGCCTTCCTCCGCCGAACCAATCGCTTTTTTGATTAAAGGAACTTTTCCGCCGTCTAAAATCTTTTCCGCATCTTTGATGCTGTCGGAATAAGCCCACGAGAATAAGATTGAATCGGCGACAGGCCGGGCTAATTCAGGATGTGCCAATACTGTTGTCAGCAAAAGAGCCGCCGCCATTGCTTCTTGTTTCTTAACAGCATCAGTAAAATAAAGTCTGACATTATCAGCCAGCCGCCAATTAATAATGCGCCTTTTGGCTTTCTCAAGATTTTTGGTATCTGAATTTTCACCGAATATTACATATTCAATTTGATAATCGAGAAGTGCGCCTGCTTTTTCGTTTTTGTAGTATCCGATTTTTTCGAATAGATAAGCACGAAAGAGAATATCAGAAGCAACATTGTTTATGACACTTGTGTCATATCCGTTTTTGTATATTATTATCTCTTTTTTCTCCCGATGCGAATAATAATTTTTAAGTGTGATACTACTGCCTTTTTTGTCTGCGGTAACAAAATTATTGATTTGCTTTATTGAATTTTTATAATCTTCATCGGGGGGCTTATCCGGAGTTACATTGATATGACTTACATCCGTATCAGGATTTTCCGCTAATGCACGCTGTCTTTTTTCATCCGTCAATGACGATAATATTGAAGCAATACTCTCTACGGCTTTATACCACGAACCCATCTCGTCTTTTGCATCCAACGTTTTAGCAGAAGTTAAAAGTGAACCCACATCTTTCATTGTTTCAACCTGAATATTTTCACTTATATAAGCACAAGCCTGACGCTTAAGTATTTTCCCGTCATAGTGATGCGGCATCAATGTTTCCGCTATAGTAACACTTTGCAAACTCAATTCATTCCATGCCGACACACTATTATTTGCCGCCGTAATATTTTTCTCAATAAAGCCGATTAAGTGATTCTGCAATTTGGATGTACCGCTGTTTTCACTGCCATAAGTCATATCTACAAACAAAAGGTCATATTGATTAAGCAACTCCCGATGAAACTCACCCAAGACTGAGTTCATTCCAATGTCAACCGCAATCTCTAATTTCATTTTGCTATAGTTAATAAAAGCGCCCCTAATCAATCCCCAAAACAGACTTAATAATACTGCCAGCGATAACGCTAGATAAATAGTTAAGTAGCCTTTCACACTGTATCTCATGACATAACTGTTCCGCTTCCTTCGGAAATGCTGTCAAAAATTCCGGCAATTAAGCCAAGCAACTGTTCTTTAAAAATAATCACCAATCCGATTAGCACTACTAAGATCAGAATTATTTCGACTGTTCCGATTCCCTTATTATTAAGCCTCGCGTATTTCTTCTTTCCCAAAATCTTACTAAAATTAAACATAAACCTTTCCTTTCTTGTCTAAACATTAAACATTTGAAATGCCGGGATCATAATTATTATCATGACAATCAACAGCATTAACATCATTGGCAACAATAACTTTGTGTTCATTTCTTCACCGATAGTACGGGCTTTCTTTTTGCGGTCTTCGAAATCAAGCTCTATTTCTTCACGCAATACCTGTAAAATATTCTTATTTCCTTTTTGCAAATGATTTGACAACAGCCCCATCAATTTGCGGTACTTAGCTAACCCCACCCGCTTGGCAAAACGCTCATAAACCTCCCTTTCCGAAATACCGTTTTCCAATTCATGAACGGAAAAAAGCATCTCTTCATATAAAAATTTCTTTTTGCTATATTGAAATTTAATTCCTTGCGAACCACTTTTTTTACTTGTCTTTTGTGTTTTCTTATAATCCCATGCAATTCTTTTCCACGCTCCTCTCAAAGTCATTCCTGCTCCCAGATAAAGAGCTAATTTCCTGATTAGTTCCGAATAATCATGATCAATCTGACGATTTCTAAAGGCAACCTTTTTTCCGAGATCATAATCTCCGCTTACGAAAACCAAAATAGCCGCCATCATAATTATTAACCAAAGATATAAGCCTTCACGAGATTGCTTTTGCCGCCAAATTATATCCGCGCCATTAATTTTACTTGGTAAAGAAAATGATTCATTATACGCACTGCTCTTTTGATTAGCCATTATATTTTCTGTAACTGTCTTTAACCATCCGTCATCTGTTACTTCTACATAAGGTTGAATCCGAACGAAAAAGTCCTCACTAAAGCGATATTCTGTCCACTTATCCTGATATGTCAGATGAGCCGTTATTACTACATCTTCCGCTGTAAGAACGCTATCTTGATTATTGATCATACCGCTTGCCCTCAAAATATAAGGCTTATCGCTTTCCCACTTAATCTTAAATGGATAACCTGCAAGCTCAGTTACTAAATTTAGCGGCATTTCTACGCGGTCAAGACTTTTATTTTGATTTAAAATAACTGTTTTTAACGCGGCTATCATTTCTTGCGCCATCCTAATAACTTCATCTTCATCAAGACTTATTGGTTCAACCACAATAGTTATCTCGCGATTATTCTCTTCATCTGCCGCCATTAAATCAAGATTATAACTGCCTTGCTCCCAAGTATTTTTATGAATTACTAAATCATTATTTAAATGATTATTTTGTGATAAATAGAAACTGACGGAAAGAGCCAAGATATTTCCTATCAAAATGAATAAATATGAAATACGTATTTTTTCTATATAATACTCTTCAACGATTCGGTTACGATTTTCACCGGGATTAAGATTTCCTACATATTTATCAATCTTTATATATGTATTTGATTTAGACAGACAATTTCTAAATAGCATAGCATAAATAAAAGCGGCACTTTTACTAAGAAATTTGCTTTTATTAAGCGAAATCCCGCTTATCGTTTTATATTTTACAAAAACAGCAATCAATAACTGTACTGTCAAAACTATAATAAAAATAAATTCCATTCATCAAACCTCAATTTCTAATAATTTAACAGACAGCGAATATGCTGTCATATATATCACCATACATACCGTCATAATAATAATCCCTGTCAAATTATGATAAAGTGATGAGAAAAAATTCGGTGATGTTATATCCAGATAGAGTAAAATTACAAAAGGCACGAGGTTCATAATTTTTTGTTCAGAACGGCGCGCACTTAATACTACGCTTATCTCTTTCTCTGTCTCAATTTTGCCGCCAATCATATCAGAGAATTGACTAATTGAGTCAACCATATTACCGCCACTATTTTTTGCAACCGCGAAAACATCGGCAAATTCGGCTATTTCATGGAGATTGCTTATTTTTCCTGCTTCTTTAAGTCGTTCATCAAGAGGGATATTATTTTCTAAACCCTTCTTAATAAAACTAAACATTTTCATTACTGCTGATTCTTTTGAATATATACGCGCAAACTCTTTTTCTGTTTCCGCAAATGAATTTTCTACCGAATATCCTGCTTGCAAATTTCCTGCGACCATCTCGATCATATCTTTAAATTTGCTTCGCAGTTCATCCCGTTTCGCCAAAATAATATTCTTTTTCGCAATTTTCCCGTATCCAAGTAATAACGGAAGAAGGAAAATTATTGCGAAAAGCGAACGGTAAAAGAAGTATGCAAAAATCAGAACAATTCCTATTCCTTTTAACCATATTAAAATTATTTCTTTTTGTTCAAGTACATAAAATTGTTTCATTACATTTTCACCTTAAAAATTGATTCCAGTACAATCTCATCTTCCTCAATCCCAACAATACGGGCTATCTCCAAAACCTTTCGGGAATTATCACTAAGCCTTCCCAACTGAACCACGATTTGAATCCCCGATACAATTTGCTTTTTGATCGCTAAAAGCGGTAACGGCATACCCATAAGAACCATCGTTTCCAAACGCCCAAGCATATCTTTGGCACTATTGGCATGTATGGTACTCATCGAACCTTGATGCCCTGTGTTCATCGCCTGTAATAAATCAATTGCTTCTACCCCCCGAACCTCTCCGACGATAATGCGGTCAGGCCTCATCCGAAGAGCCGTTTTTATCAAATCTCTGATTGTTATCTCACGGCATCCTTCAATGTTTGACCCTCTCGTTTCCAGTTTGACGAGATTGGGAATCCCCCTAATTTGCAGTTCTGCACTATCTTCAATCGTAATAATCCGCTCATGTACGGGTATATAATTTGACAACACATTCAGAAATGTCGTTTTCCCCGAGCCTGTTCCGCCGCTTACAATAATACTCTCCCCCTGTAAAACTGCTTGCTGCAAAAAAACTGCCATCTCATTCGTCAGCGCCCCGTAGTTTAACAAATCATCCATTTTTATCGGTTCCTCAGGAAATCGTCTGATCGTCACAATCGGCCCATTAAGCGCAACAGGGTTCAAAACAATATTTACCCTGGCGCCATTATTTAATCTGGCATCGACAATCGGCGAAGCTTCATTAACGGTACGATTGCAATCAGCAACAATCTGCTGAATGACATTCAGAAGTTTTTCTCTTGATTCAAAGCAGTACTCACATACCGTTATTCTTCCTGCTCTTTCAATAAAGATATTATCCGTCCCGTTAATCATTATTTCTGTTATTTCAGGTGTCTCCAATAGTTCCTGCAAAATATCTAGTTTCCGAATTGCATAGAACAATTCGCGGCGAAGTTTTTTCCGCATCTTAAATCCCACGCTTGCCGTTTTTCGCATCATGATAATCTCGTTATCAATTAGTTCAATAATGCCCTGATCGGATAAATCGCTTCGATGTTCGATTTCATCAAGTATTTTTCGTTTAATCGTTTCGCGAATATCACTAATATCTTCATTAACACAAATCATCCAACAACTGCTCCTTTATATAGGCGGCTAACTCGCTATAGGTCATTTCATCATATTTCACCGCAATATTCTTAAAAATCGGCAGACTGAGTTTTTGTGTTTTCGAAACTACATTATCAAGCTTAAATTCATGCAAAAGCTGTTCATACTGCTCCATCTTTGCCAGCGCACAGAAATCGCCCCTCGTAATGGTATAAATCCAATCGCATTCATTTAAGATATTGAATAATCCGCGCACATAATCCGATAAATCCAAAATTATATACTCATAATCGCCCTGATTCCTAAGTTCATTAAGAAGTCCCGTCCACTGCTCACCCGGGATATTTATCAGATCAGGGTATACTGCTGCGGGAGCAATGAAATTAAGCCCGTTAATACTGTCTGTTATTGTACTGAGTTTAAAGACGAATTTTTCTTTGATACACTCAAACAGATACATCATGTCGGTAATATCTGCTTTACACTCCCTGCCAAGGGTCTTATGAAACCCGGAATAGCATTCATAATTCAGATACAGTGTCTTATTTTGCTTGGCTAAAATTTGCCCCAATGTCAGTGAAAACGTCGTTTGCAGACATCTTTTAATCGGAGAATAAACACCAATGATTTTTGCTGATTTACTTTTATTAACTTTACGCGGAAGCGTGATTTTCCGGTCAAAATAGTAAACCAGCATATCATTGACGATATTTTCTGCCGCTTGATATTTGTCGATGTTATAGAAGTGGTTTTCCTCAGAAGCGATACCGCTTTCATTCAGAATAAAGACATGAGGGATATTTAATTCTTTGATTTGTTCAGAATAAGCTGATTCGGTGATAAGCAAACATTCAATCTCATTTTCCGGCATACCAAACGATAACAGATTATCTAATCCCGTAAATGCATGAATATCGAAATTCAAATCAGTTCTTTCCTTAAGTAATTCCATCATGCGGAAAGCATAATCGGCTTCGGTATCACAGATAGCTAATATTCTTTTGTCCAAAACAAACTCCTTCCAACCGATTCTAATGAATCGGTATGCTAATAGAAAAATAGATGTGATTAAGAAGAATAGATACTGCCAAAATGCGGCGTTAAAAGAGCATTACATAGTAATGAGATAGCAAAAGGGTTTCATTTAGAAAAATCAATCGACACGACCAGAATTTTCGAAGGGCAAAGATTACTTGAACAGTAATTTACTTGCAATAAGAATTATATCGAACTATCAAAAATTTGTCTATTGGCAATTTTACCAAAAGATCATTTTGTGAAAATGTCACAAAAAATTATAAAAATTGATTCCATAAAGCAGGATAAGCCCAGGAATTCCAAGAATCCCTGATGTCAAAAGGCTAAAAGCACCTAGCCCTACCTCGGCTTCAATTTCTTGTCTTTGCAGAAAAAAGTTTATCAGATAAATTGCTAATGCGCCGCTCGCAGTCCGCAAAACGAAGTTTATAATCCATTCTATTTTTGCTCTTAAAGCACCCAGAAGAAGAACTAAGATGCAGACCCCTGCCAAAATCCATATGCTTGTTGATGTATCCATAGGCATCCTCACTAATGTTTGTACTGTTTCCGTTAATTATATGCCTGTCTATCATGTAAAATTCCAAAACGCATTTGTCTTAAGTTCAAAATAATTATCATGGAATATTTACGCATTTAAGTGTCTATAATTAATATACCATAATTAATTGGTAATTTTTGGCAACTGTTTAGAAAGGTCGTGTGTATGAAATTTTATTTTAGCCAATTAGGAAACAACCTCTTTGCCGCGCGGCAAACGATAAAAGAAAAAGAAATTACCGCCGCTGATATTTACCGCAATACCTTACTCGAAGATTTGCGAAAAACAAAAGAGGCTCTGGAAGTCGCCTATATGGGTTTCGACAACGTCACAGAACCTGAATTGATAGATTGCTATATTTATGAATTAAATTCTGTTACGACCAGATACAATTATTTACTGGAGCAAATAGGTCAGTTAAATAATAAGGAAAAAAGTGAACGCGCCCACGAACCGATGCCGCTCGCGATTCCTGTTCTATCAAGTGAACCGGGTGAAATGCCGTTATTCTCCGATGTGACAGGGTTAAATCCGCTATGCACTGAATCCACGGTTAGTACTGTTGGATAAGCAATCAAGGATGCTTTTACGGTCATATGTCAGACCCGAGTAAACCACCTGCGCATTTTCCATTATCGGCAGGGATTGGTCTTTAAGGCTTAGTTCGCGGTAAGCCTTTAAAAGATTATCGATAATTTTCATGGCGTTATCGACATTCTCAATGCTCATCCGAACTTCCGCTCTTGCCAGTTCTTTTGTGATGAACATATAAAGTTCCAGAATGCGGATAGCGATTTCATATTCAAAGTGTAAGGAAGCAATCAACTCATTGATACAACCCCTCGTACGACTTAAGGATTGGCGAAACTCTTTGTGGTTTTCGGCGGCAAATGCCTCTTTCGCTTCATTCATATAAGCCAAAGCCATTTCATATAGGATAACAATTAACTGTGTTTTATTAGCTTGTGTTATTTTTAAGGTATACTCTTGTTTTTTTTCGTTAGACATTTCCTTTTCCTATTCCTCTCATACTTTTATTGCAGTAATTGCAAAACATTGGAAGGCCTTTCATTGGCTTGGGCAAGCATGGAAGTACTGGCTTGAACCAAAATCTGCAAAGTGGTATATTTCGTCATTTCTTCCGCCATATCGACGTCCATAATTCGGGAATAGGCGGCGGTCATATTTTCTGTCGTGATATCAAGATTACTAATGGTATGCTCAAGGCGGTTTTGGTACGCGCCCATAAGACTTCTGGCACTAGAGATATAGTTAACGGCTTTTCCCATTTTGCTAAGGCCATCCAGAGCGCCGTCAAAGGTGGATAAATCAATATTACTGATACCCATGTTTTCTAAGGAGAGTTTATTAATACGAATCGGCAACTGCTGACCTTCATTAGCACCGATTTGCATATCCATGGCACCGAAGCCGACGACATCAATTAAAATCGGAGTCGCCGCCACGGCATAAGTATATGGTAAGGGGGTACCGGGAGCAACAGGGGGGACCGCGTCAGGGTCGCCGGGAGCCGGAAGCGTAAAAGCTGTTTCGGTTCTTCTAAGTTCCAACTTAATCTCAAAACCTCTAAGCCCTGTAATAGTAATTACATTACCGTCGGCGGCAGAAATTCTGGCATTGGGAATTACCGTCGGCGGAGTTCCGTTTAAAGTTATTCCGCCGAAACTAGCCGTACCGCCGATACCATCCTCTAACACAATATTACCGTTATGATCGTAAAAAATCTCTAAATCATCAATTTCGTAAATACCCGTCGGGACATAATCACTATAACTGGTCACTTTCACCTCGACATTGTCAGTATATCCGCGCAAGTCAAATGACCCGTCAAGAATCTTTTGCCCATTAAATTCCGTTGTCTGAGCAATACGGGTAATTTCTTTTTTAAGGACAGCGACTTCGTCCTGAATCATCTGCCTATCGTCATTCGTAATTGTTTCATTACTGGCTTTAACGGCTAATTCATTGATACGCTGCATTATATCGTGGACTTCGGCTAAAGCACCGTCGGCGATGGCAATTACCGAGATAGCATCACCGGCGTTTTGTGTAGCGACAGAAATACCTTCAAGTTGAGCGCCCATCCGGCGCGCCATTGCTAAACCGGAAGGATTATCTTTTCCGCCGGTTATTTTTAAGCCGGACGAAAGACGCTTTAATGAATCTGAGAGTTTAAGATCATTACGGAATAAGGAATTGTTCGCAAGGACAGCGGAAGCATTGTAAGCAATTTTCATAGTAGATTTCCTTTCATGTCTGAGATGCCGCCCGCTTTATCTTCCTTCTCTCTTAATGAAAGTGATAAAAGCTTTAGCGATCAAGTACAGCTCTTTGTTCGAGACTTTCTCAGCATCCATGCTTAAGTCCTTATCTTCCATGATTATTTTATTTTCATTATTATCAGTACGATTGTAAATGTTCATTTCCGTTATATCATTTTTGATAAAATGGATATTGCCTATTTCATTTACGGAACTTATCTTTCTTAAGTTCGCATAAAGTGTATCGGCTTCATCGTTAAGTTTCTTTAGTCCATAAGGATTATTTACTGCAATATGACCATGAATATTTCCGCCGTTTAAGTCAAACTCCGCTGTAACAGCACCGAAAGCCGCCGATGTGACCGCGCAAGAAACTTTTCCCATGGATTCCTTATTATGGCGAAGCGTCAGGTTGACCGCCGTTATTTCGCCGTCGATTTCAACCGGAATGTCATACCGCTCTTCACGATAAGTATTTCCGTCCGCCGTTTTAATGTGAACATTTTTCATTGCCGCTTGAAGATTCATCTGACGGCACATTATACTTAATTCCTTGATATCTAAGGTACCCGCTTGCTCGGAATTAGCTGTTTTTTGAAAAATATCGGTCATGACTTCCCTGAGATGGTCATAAGCTAAAGACGCATTCTCTTCATCCGTAAATTTATCCGTCAAGCTTTCTTTCGCGTCGGCAAGAATTGTTTCCAAGTCTGATTCCTTCGCCAGTTCATCCGCTTTTTTATGTAAATTACTCGGCTTTTTGATTAGTCCTGCCGCCGCGATAAGATTATTTACCGTAATCGGCTGATTGCTGTCTAAAAGCGCCTTGATTATATCATTTTCAACATTTTTAATTGTTTGGATGTCTTTAAGCTGTTCACTGATAAGGGCGTCGTTTTCTTCGGAAAGTTGAAGCTTCTCGATGATATCATTAAGGTTTTGGCGTAAATCATTTTTATCATCATTTTTTTCAAGAGCCTGCTGTAGTTTCGCAAGGTTTTCTTCCGGCGTATCTGCTGACTTGACCGCATTTACGCCACTAAACTTATCGTCAACAGTGTATTCCATACCATGGCGCCGATTACTTCTCAAAGCTGTCAGCAAATTACCCAAGGAAAAATCCATTTCAGCATTTAATAATGAGCCGATGGCGGCACTCTCACCTTTTTCGATTTGGCGTAAAAGCCGGTAAACACCGATATAAACGCTTCTTTCTGTCTCGTTTATAGTCCCCTTGCGATCTAATCTTGCTAAAAATTGGCTGTAATTCATAAGAGCGTCGGCGACGGTTTCATTTTTACCGTTTAAAACATCGCTAAGCTCATCAAGGCTCATCGTCAAAGGATTGATGCCTTCACGTATTAATTCAAGGACGGTACCGGGTTGCATTTTCGTTATAATATCCTGCATTTGGATATCTTTTTCTTTGACTTTATCGATATTCTCATGATTTATTTCCATATTGTTATAGCCAAGGATACGAACCGCACGGCGATTAAAATCCGTTAATTCCAAATCGGATTCCGTTAGGATTGCATCGACATTACGGAAAGCTTTACGGATGGAATCACCCATGTCACGGCGCGGTGCGGTCATAAGCTGTTCATATGATTCATTGGCTTTTTCGTATGCTGACTTAAGAGCCATCCCACCGGTGTGGGTATCCGCTAAATTATCAAGCTTATCCGCTACGGTCAGATTGGTCATGCGCCCAACTAAGTCGGCGGGCATAACAGCGATTTCGCTTACTTTCGTGACCGTTTCCTGATAAAGAGAATAGCGGCTTGAAATGACCGCTTCGTTCTTTTCAAAAGCTGTCCCGACCAAATCGCCTTTAATTGCTTTTTCTGCTTCTTTTAACTCTGATACGAGTTTTTCGAGCGGTGCTGTTTCGATATTTATGCCGCTGCGAATTAAGCGGAGATTCGCTTCCGCTGTCATGATTAGACTAGTTTCATAAAGAAGCCGCCGGGCGGCAAGTATCTTTTCGGTTGGCGGCTGGTTGGTTACTTCTAACCGCTCCATTGACTGACTCGGTCGGTTAATGTATTGTTCCTGTTCTTTTTGCGCGGCGAACAGATTTTTAAGGTTTAATATTTTCTCACTTAATACTACTTTTTCTGCGGCTTCGGGCTTTACTTCTTTAAGATCTTCTGCATACTGAACCGCTTTTACTAAATCACTGCGTAGATCAAGCAAATTCGCCGTGAGCGGATTTTTCCCATTGGCAATGGCAGCTGTAATCGCTTCGGCAATTAATTCTTTATCCTGCGGTAATTTAAGTTCCTGAATATGTTTAAGCGCGGTAAAATTACCGGAAGTCAGCGGAATACCTTTTTCAATCAGCCAACGGCCTGAATTTAGATTTTCCTGATTTATTTCATAACCTGCTTCGTGAATTACTTTTTCGATTTGCGGGTCTAGTTTTTGCCAATCAAAGCTGTCCGCTTTCTTGGCAAAATAAGCCGAATCCTGAGCAAAATAACCGTGTCCCTGCTTTTCGGCATTATTTCCGCCTGAGTATTTAGCCAGATAAAGATTTTCGATTGTGGGCGGCAAATTATTTTCGACCATATATTTAACCGCACCATCGGAAAGCTCCGTAATTTCACGCGCTTTATCCCACGCTTTGCAGGCGGCATTAATATTTTCATCCGTGAGGGGAAGATCTTTTTCGGTGAATTGATTGCAAAGTTTCCCTGCTAAGACTTTATCACCGACGACTTCTTCAAACTTTTCCGCATCGACATTATCGGTAAAACCTCTAACTTCGGTTCCGCCTTTTACCAGCGCCGCTTTAATATGGTCAAGGATGGTAACGACTGTCCCGACTTCGGTATTGCCGGGATGCGTTCCGTCTTTCATTAACTTCGCGAAATCTTCTTTGGACATCGTATTAGACATCACCGCCATGTAATTACGGCGCGCAACGACGTCTTTTGAACCCGCTTCCAGCATGACATCTTCGAGGGTTTTGCCGTGTTCGGCATATGCGTTAGTGTTGCCGGCATTGCCCGGATTAAACTTGGCGGCAGGATATGCCGTGATATCCTTATCAATATTATTCGCGGCACTTTTCATGTTAATCGCGGTGCCATTTATTGGAGTGTTATTTTCATGCTTGTCGATTATAATTTTCATAATCTGTATTTCGGTCTTTATTTGCTTTTTCTTAACGGTAATATTATTTACAATTTATTATCCTTCTTATCCGTAACCGCTTTATTTGTTTCAATATCACTTAAAAAATCAACAATATTTTTATGTTCAAGTCTCATAATATTTTCACATATATCGACAAATTCAACATATTTATATGCTCTTCCTGCAATATACAAATTCCTTTCAATGAACAGTTTATCTCTTAAATCATGGTATTGCAGCAATTTTTCTTTAAATTTACCAAATACATTAATACCGCTTGTTATTGTTAATGACGCTCCGTATATTGCGCCTACTATACTTGAATTATTTGAGTCCGAAATCATTAATGATACAGGAATTAAAGCTGAATATATAATTTGCATTATCGATAGACAATTAAACATCATGGAGGATATTATCATTTTTTCATTATAATATCTTATCGCGGGGTCAACTCTGTTTTGGATGTAGCTTTTAATACTTACTTCATCGTTATTCAAATATTTATTATTGACAGATTTAATAATTATAACTAAACTATCAAGATAATCAGGGGCAGCACCGTTTTTTTCAATTTTTTTGATACAGCGGATTGCGTGTTCAATTCTTATTAAAAAACGAAAAATGTAATCTATGACGATAACATCTTTTTCACCGTCTAATTCTCCGCTTTCTTTTACTTGCCGTGCTTCATTAACAATTCCGCATATGCTCTCTAAGTAGTACTTAATTCTTGAAATATCATCTTCTCTGGTATTCTCAATTTCCTTAATAATTCCGTTTACCACATTTTCTATATCAAGAATAGTATTCCATAACTGATCGCATTCATTATGACTATCGTCTTTTTCTTCTTTTACATCCTCATTACCTTTGACGTAATCATTTGCAAAATCAATTATGCGTCTTATCCTTTTCTTTTTCTGCATGTACAAAATAAATGAAACGCCGAACAAAACTAACGGTATTCCCAGTAACAAAACAATAAAAAGAATATCATAGTTAACACCTGCCATAAAATTTCCTCCTAACAAATAAAATCTTTTTTCATTATATCAACCCTTTCACTAAATTACAAGACAAAAAATGGCAAGATTTTCACTCCTGCCATTTTAGGTTAAATGCCATTCAAACGTTGGCATTAAATAACTACCGTAAACTCCGCATTACCATGCAAAGCGAAAACCGTATCATTCCCGTCCGCTTTAAAATCTACCGATGCACCGGAAGCGATTAAGTTGACCAATCTAACGGTATATTCTCCCTCAGATGTTACGCTGACCTTAATCTGCCCGCTATTCCTAGATGCTCTAATTTTCATTTTAACCGAAACATCGGCTTCTTTTTCAAATACAACCGCATCAGCATCAGCGCCGTCCTTTAACGCATAAATACGAATTTCCGCCTTCGCGGCAAAGCCATAATCCGCACAATCATCCGTTTGCCCTAAAACCACCACCGAATTTTCCCTAACCAGCAAAGGCAAACTCAAATAATCATGTTTTTCCCGATAATACTTTCCGCCTTCTTTAACCCCGCCATTAAGTAAACTCGTCCAAGTCCCTTCAGGCAAATAATACTCGGCGATACTATTTTCATTAAAAATCGGAGCCACCAAAAGACTGTCGCCAAGCATATACTGCTTATCCAAATAATCACAAATACGATCATGCGTAAATTCCATAACCATACTGCGCATCATCGGCACACCCGTTTCAGCCGTCATCACCGCATTCGCGAAAAGATACGGCATCATGCGATTCTTAAGCCTAGTAAAGAAACGAACCACATCAACCGCTTCATCATCATAAGCCCATGGAATCCGGTAAGATGTCGAACCATGCAAACGGCTATGCGTAGATAAAAGCCCGAAAGCACACCAACGCTTATACACATCCGCTGTCGAAGTATGCTCGAAACCGCCGATATCATGGCTCCAGAAACCAAATCCCGACATCGTTAAAGACAAACCGCCGCGCAGGCTCTGTTCCATCGACTCATAATCCGACCAGCAATCACCGCCCCAATGCACAGGGAATTTCTGCCCGCCCGCCGTCGCCGAGCGGGCAAATAAAACCGCCTCACCGATACCGCGCTTTTTCTCCAATAATTCAAAAACACATTCATTATATAATTGAGTATAATAATTATGCATCTTATGAGGGTCGGAACCATTGAAATAACAAATGCCCTCTGTCGGAATCCTTTCGCCGAAATCAGTTTTGAAACAATCAACACCCATATCCATAAGAGCCGCCAGTTTTTCCTGATACCAAACACATGCTTCGGGATTCGTGAAATCGACAAGTGCCATCGAAGGCTGCCACATATCCCACTGCCACACATCACCGTTCAGTCTGTTAACAAAATAACCATTAGCCATCCCTTCATCAAAGAGACATGATTCCTGCGCAATATAAGGATTAATCCAAACACAAATATTCAAGTTAAGCGCCTTAATCCGACTTAGCATCCCTTTCGGGTCAGGGAAAACTCGATTGTCCCAAACGAAATCCGACCAATGAAATTCCTTCATCCAGAAGCAATCAAAATGAAAAGTCCGCAGCGGAATCCCCCGCTCGATCATTCCGTTAATAAAACTCATAACTGTCTCTTCGTCATAATTCGTCGTAAATGAAGTCGAAAGCCACAACCCAAAAGTCCATGGCGCCGGAAGCGAAGGTTTCCCCGTCAGGTCAGTATAACGTGTCAAAACATCTTTCATCGTCGGTCCATTTATCAAATAATAATCAAGATACCCGCCGGGAACCGAAAATTCGACGCGGGTGGTCATCTCCGACGCCATCTCAAAAGAAACCTTCTCAGGATGGTTAACGAAAACGCCATACCCCTTGTTCGTCAGGTAAAAGGGAATATTTTTGTAAGCCTGCTCGGTACATGTACCGCCGTCCTCATTCCATATATCAATACTTTGCCCATTTTTTACATAAGCTGTAAAACGCTCGCCCGTACCATAAATCAATTCACCGACAGATAACGAAAGCATCTGACGCATATAAGTCTCATTATAGTCGCCCTTATCATAGTAAAAACCTTTCCAATTGGTTTTCATTAAACCAAGGTCACGTCCGCTACTCTTGGTAATGATTTCATATTCGGCTTCTTCATTGACTGTAGTGGTCAATTTTCTTTTGTACACCATCCCCCAAGACTTTTTCGCAATTTCCAAACTAAGCGACCCACTGCTAACAGTTATCACTTCCTCACTGTCGCTAACCTCTAAAGGAAGCTCCCCTGTCAGTTCTAACTCAAACTCAGGCCCCTTTGGAAAAGCTCCTTTATGATGATAAGTCCGGACACGAAGAATTTCCGGTGCCGGAGAAGTGATTTCCAGAGTCAAATTAATACCGCCAAGTGTATCACCGCGATGTTTAATATCCTGCGTAGGAGTCATAATCGTTACCTTATTATCCGTAACTGTGGTAAAATACGCTTCTTTCGGGGCAAAACAAGCACAACCTTCAATTTGCAGCCAACAACCATTACTGAATTTCATAAATTATCTCCCTCTTCCTAATATAAATAGTGTCCACTAGAAAAACTATATCCAATTATTCACCTGAACACAACCGTCAAAATTTCATGTCAAAAGCATGAAATTTTAGTTGTTAATGTACTTTATTTTTCCCTGCCAAAGCGATATACTAAAAACATGTGGAATCAACTCAAACGCCTAAAAATCAGACAACAACTATATTCTATATACTTCGTCGCCATTTTCCTCCCCATCACCCTAATCGGCGTTTTCTTACTGACCAATAATTCCCGCATCCTAACCAGCTACCAACGCGATTTGGTTAATTCCGACAACCAACGCGTCAGAACTATCCTCTTCGAAATAACCACTCAAACCTTCAATATCTCCCGCGCCATTGCCACCAACAAAAATGTCCAGAACATCCTCACCGAACTCTATAACTCAGATCGTGATTTCATAGAAAAAGTCAATGATATAACCATTCTCGAACAATACGCCGTCAACTACGCCGACGTCGAAAGTGTCGAAATTTATACCGATAACCCAACCGTCAGCGCATATAAAGAATTTTTCCCCTCCGATGATCAAATCAAAGCGGCTGACTGGTATCAAAGAGCCCTTCAACAATCAAGCGCGTTTTGGTTGTCAATGATCACCGAAGACAAATTCGGGAATCAATACTGGAACCTCTGCCTGATTCAGCGAATCCCTCTGGTTAATTCTGATATTCAAGCTGTTTTAGTGCTAAAAATCAGTGATAATTACCTCAAAACAAGAATCGACAGCGGTATGTACAGCATCACTTTATCTGTCGATAGTGACGTCGCCTTTTTCAGTTCAAACCGCGATGATTACGGACGCAGGCAAAAAGTAGATATCGACTTGGAAGCCGACTTTTTCACCTTTCAGGGTGATGCCGCGATAAACGGAACTCGTTACCTTGCCGAGGTCTCAACCCTCAGAATGTATCAATCCGAATCGAAAATATACATCACTGTTTTAGACAGCGAAGCGTATCAAAATATCCGTAATATCACAATGACGAATATTTTGATCATTGTCTTTGCGATAATTATTCCCGGTGTTCTGATCCACTTTTTTACGGTCTACTTTACCAGGCGGATATTTACCCTTCGTGAAACGATGCACCGCGTCAGTCAGGAAGACTATGTTATCACCGATTCCGTAAAAGGAGCCGATGAAGTTTCGGCGGCTTTTGCCGACCTAGAAATCATGGTCGAGCAAATCAAAGAAAAAGACGCCCGTATATATGAAACCCTGATCAAAGAAAAAGACTTGGAAAACGAACAACAAGTAATGGAATTTAAAATGCTGGCGAGTCAAATCAATCCGCATTTTTTGTACAATGCCCTTGAAACTATCCGCATGAAAGCTTTTTCTACCGGCGATAAAGAAGTCGCAACGGCAATTAAATTACTTGGTAAATCTATGCGCTACGTCCTTGAAAATACCGGAACCGCTTTCACCGCCTTAGAAAAAGAACTCAATCATATCGAAACTTATCTTGCTATCCAAAGACTTCGTTTCGGCGATAAATTCGTTTATTACTTAGAGGTTTCTGACGAAGTCAATCTGCAAAACTATAATATCCTACCGCTACTTTTGCAGCCAATCGTTGAAAATGCGGTTCTGCATGGACTTGAAGAAGCCGAAAGTGATGGTGAGATCAGAATCATTATTTATCAGGAAAGACCCGACTTAATAATAGAAATTAAGGACAACGGTTGCGGAATGGAGGAAAAAGAGCTAACTGCTCTGATCGACGATATCAATACCTACAATCCTACACGGAGCGACAGTATCGGCTTATACAATATCAATCAGCGAATGAAACTTTGTTACGGCGACCGCTACGGCATCATCATTACTTCCGAACCGCGGAACGGCACCTGTATTAAGATGCGGCTTCCCTGTTAAAATGTTATGTTATCGATGACAAGTTTTTTAACCGAATAACCTTCAACTAATTTTTAGTAGAATTTACATTAAATTAGTATTATAATAATCTAAGCGACGAACAACATACCACGAAAGGACATTCCCATGCTAAATATCCGCATTGAAAAAGCCCCTGCCCCGAAACTCCTGCCCGAAGCTGATAATCCGCTAATCTTCGGTACTATTTTCACCGATCATATGTTTATCATGGATTATACGGAAGATAATGGCTGGCATGACCCCCGCATTATCCCCTACGGCCCGGTTCCGCTGGAACCCTCGGCGATGGTTTTTCATTACGGACAGGAATTGTTCGAAGGCCTTAAAGCTTATAAAGCCGGCGATGGACGGATTCTTTTATTCAGACCGGAACTTAACGCAAAACGCTCAAACGATACCTGTGAAAGAATTTGCATCCCGACTATCCCGGTTCCTGATTATGTCCAAGCGGTTAAAGAACTTGTCGCCATCGACGCCGATTGGATTCCCGACAGACCCGGCACATCACTTTATATTCGCCCCTTTATTATTGCCACCGATCCATTTTTAGGCGTTCGCCCTTCGGCGTCATATAAATTTATCATTATTCTCTCGCCTGTCGGAGCATACTACCCGGAAGGACTTAATCCTGTAAAAATATGGGTCGAAGAGGAATATGTCCGTGCCGTCCGCGGAGGATTGGGCGAAGCTAAAGCGGGGGCTAATTATGTCGCCAGCTTGAAGGCGCAAATTAAGGCTAAAGAAGCCGGGTATTCACAAGTTTTGTGGCTTGACGGGATTGAACGTAAATATGTTGAAGAAGTCGGCGCCATGAATATTTTCTTTAAAATAAATGAAGAAATAATCACCCCTGCCCTATGCGGCAGCATTTTACCCGGTATTACCAGACGCAGTTGTATTGAACTGTGCAAGTTATGGGGGTATGATGTAAGCGAACGGCAAATATCCGCCGATGAAATTATTTCCGCCGCCAAGAGCGGTACGTTAAAAGAGATATGGGGTACCGGAACCGCCGCGGTCATTTCCCCTGTCGGTCTCCTAAAAAAAGGGGAAACAGAAGTCGAGATCGGTAACGGCGGCATCGGCGAATTGACACAGCGATTATACGATACTTTAACGGGGATTCAGCTTGGTAAAATCGAAGCCCCGGCGGATTGGGTGGAAGTGGTTTGATGAAGGTTTCGGCGATGTAGATACAGTGCTAAAATATTTGAGAAATCGTAATTAATGTTACGGTTTCTTTTTTATGTGTAGATTGTCTTTAATTATTCGAGCGAAAACCGCAGGCGGAAAAAAGTGAATTTGGCGAATTTGTTGTTGCATTTTAGTATGGTTGGATGTTATGTTGTATCTGGAGATTCATATACTTTTATATTGCAAAAATTACGGGAGATGTTTATGAAAAAATTTGCTAAGAGAATTATTTCTTTTTTATTGTGTGCTATTTTATTGATGACGACGTTTGATTTGAATCATGTTTTTGCTGTTGAAGGGGAGTTTGTAGATAATGTCAATGAAATTGATGATTCGGAGTTGGATGATGAAGGGGATATCGATGATGAGGCTCAGGATTCTGATGATGAAGAAGCTGAGTTGGAGAATGACGATACAGAAGAATCCTTGGATGAAGATGATGAGGATATTCAAGAACTTGAGGAAGAACCCTTATTTGAAAACGGAACAGAAGCATTTCCATTCATTATTCGTGATATAGACTCTTTATTAGCATATGCAACAGGAATAAACAGTAATAGTACATATGAAGGTGTAAGACTTGTAACTGCGGTTTTTAGACTGGCTTCTGATATTGATTTAGCGGGTATCAACTGGAACCCTATCGGGACGAACGCTGCTCCATTTTTTGGAGTATTCGACGGAAATAATTATACTATCAGTAACTTAAACATCAACCTTTCAACACGTGACTATGTCGGGCTTTTCGGCTCTAACAGAGGAACGATTAAAAATCTAAA
>JGI24695J34938_10000868_pt1 | contig 27957 bp, 16 predicted proteins | sample TergutCo191P3_FD_34938 | JGI IMG/M metagenome (IMG submission 34938)
GGGGGGGGGGGGGGGTTAACCTAACTAAGCCTTCCGCTTTATTTTTAATAATCCCTATAATTTTATTATTTTCCACTACCTGTAACTTGCCTCTTGGGATGGGGAATTCGATCGATTTTGAACCGCCTGTATTGAGGCTCGATCCGCTGCCAAACCCGTGGCATGTAAACGCCGGCGTTTCTTTTAAAGTTATCGCTAAGGACAATATCGGCATTGAAGAAATCGTTTGCCGTGATTCCCTCAATCCCGACAGGATTCTTGGAGAAACTAAAAAAATCGGAACCAGAGTGGTATATGACGAAAAAAAGAAGGAAAACATAGTATGGGACGAATTTGAAATAACCGTCCATTTCACAGAGAACGATAATAATACAAAAATTCCGGGTGAGGTAATAGCCTGGGATAAAATAGGCAACTCAGGCGAAGAGTCCATTGCGTTTATATCGTTTATTGTTGATATAAGACCTCCGATGTTTGAAGAACCTGTCGTTCAACGTTCGCCCGCAAGGTCCGCTTCCCTGCTTTCTGTGGAAGAATTAAGAGATCTGGAAAACAGCGACCCCTTCGCAGATAAGCTTCAATATGTCGATTTATATCAGAACGGCGTTTTCTGGATCGACGCAAATGTAATCGAAGATGAAACTTATGCTCAGACTGTCATGCTTTATTTGTATGACATGGAAAATGACGAAGAAGGAAAGGAAGTTTATAAAGCTAATTTTGATAACAATAATCCCTTCGCTCCAAGATGGACAATCAGGGAAAATGACATAGCGCAGGGAGGCGATTTAAAGGGATTGAATTATTCAAGCCGCCTTGCGAACGGCGGAAGAATCTATTTGCGCGTAACGCTTGCCGCGTCCGATCGCGCGCAAAACGAAGGAACGTACGACGAAAAATTCGAAGATTTTCTGGGATATATATGCGTTTACAAGGACGCGGATAAGCCGAAAGAATCGCTTGCAGGAGGTATCGGCGAGTTTATACCTCCCGGGACTACAATACCAATAGATGTTTTTGACGATGACACTGTCGAAATAGTCTACGCCGATCTTCTTAGAAAGCAGCAATTTGACAATTACGGATACGGTCTTGGTTCAGGTTTCACAGAAAAGGACGTCCTTGATAAATTATTAGGAATGTTTATAAGCGGCGAAGATGTTCTTAACTGGGACAATGAAAAAATCACTAATAAAATAAAAACCGCCAATATTGAATCCACGACTGTGACTGTAAGCACAGGCGCAACAACCGCCGCCTGCGGCGAATATAAACTTGTTATTTTTGTAAAAGACAAAAAAACGCTTCCTCATAACAATCCAAAAGATACTACAACGGCGGCGGATGGTATATGGACTTCCAATTGCTATGATTTTACGGTTATAGACAGAAACGCCTCTCTGATAGTTATAGATACCCGAAACCCCGCGGAGGCGAATTATATAAAAGATGAAAAACCGGGAGCTGTTACAGGAGACAGTCCTGAAGAAAGCACGACCCCAGGCGGCGACGGTTTCCGCCTGACAAACGGAAGATACTTTACCTTAAACGGATATACATTAACCGAAAATACCGATTCCATGCCCGGAAAAGTGGAAGTGTTCCGGCTTGCGTGGATTCCTTTCGCGCTAATGAAAGACAATCCTAACGACAGGATCGATGAAGTCAAAAACGCGTTAAGCGCAAATAAAAATTACCCTTTGGGTGTGCAGTATTGGGATCTGTCCAATATTGGATATAACGCGGAAAGATACAGTTATACGACTGACGGCACAGACGATGAGATTGCCGGGAAAAACCATAAAAAGCAGGTTTTCAGGAAAAGATTTGACATTCTCGGCGGATCGGATGATGTAAATTCATCATGGCGTAATTTCCACTACGGCTGTAACGTATCGCATTCAAATGACTGCCGCGAGAACGAAGATAAATACTTTATCCTCTACGCGAAAAATACAAATGACAATGAAACATTTAAAACCTATCGTCTATTAGGAAATAAAAATCCTCCGGCGTTAAAAGTATATGATTTAACCCGCGTGCCTGAACTTAGCGCAATAACAGGGATCGAAGCTCCGCAGGTTAGCTATGACGCAATCAGAAACTGGGTTTTTATAGAAACAAATGAATTCAGCAACATGGAAAAAATTGAGGGGTATCTTTCAAATCCTTTTAATACGTACCCTGAAGAAAGCGTTTACAAAGCCTATGTGATGCCTGAAGCTTTACACGGCGTTGAAGTTGATTTAGCGACATTTGCAATGACAGACGTGACAGCCACAGGTCTTAAATCGGCGCCTTATGTAAATGCAGATAACAGGGATATGGTCTTTGTAAAAAAACACGGCGCCGGCGTCAACTCGCTGAACGTATTTGAATTTAAAGTAACAAATATGCTTGATCTTTCCGTCAACATTAACCGCACTATCGCGTTTACGAATACGGCGAAGCTGTCAATGATTATTACGCCTACGGCAAGCGGCACTTACGGCATGAATGATCAAAGCGGAGAGCCAAGAACTATTACATTAAAAGCGCAGTTTACTTCTTCTGTAATGGTAAGAAGCAATTCAGGCGCAAGACCTCGGCTCAATATCCGCTATGAGACAGGTTTAAACCACTGGACATACACATCATTACGATGGTCTGATACCCAGGAATATAACACGCCTTACGGGTATCTGGATTTCCTGTTTTCCATTCCTGAAGGAGCGGACGGACGATTGGAAACCGTAGATGAACATAACAGATACCTCGCCTCCCCTCCTGCAGGCGAAACGCATACAATTGCTTCACAGCAGTCGGCGTATCAGGCGTATTTTGACAGACCGATTAATTTAATACACGAGTCGGGACAGTCAGCCAGAACTTCCATTATTGACTCCGAAAGAGAACATAATGTTTTCCTTCCCGGAAACGGAACAGGTTACGGTTTAACATGGGACAATGATTACGGTAATTTACAGGGCGGAACAAGCGCGGTAAATATTCCGGAGAGAACAGGAAAAAATATAATCCTTGACGGCAAATTGCCTATACTGCTCGATGTAAGGATGACAAAAACTCCTGAAGCGATAGGAGGTCATAACTGGTATTACTATAATACCAACGAAGATATTAATGTAGAATTTTCGGCTAACAAACCTATCAGGATTAACAGAAGCCCGGTTGTAATATTTCATATCAGAAGAATAGCGGCACAAGGCGCCAATAAAGGAAACCCGACAGGTTTGGGCGGAGAATTGGTAGAAGATGATTTTATAGCAAGGTATGAACGCCCCGTAACGATGGGCGCGCACGGCGGTTTGTTATTCGCGATGAAAGCGAAAGATATTAATGTCGGCGCAGCCGGTGAATATAACCACGGCGTAATCGATCGCGTGGAATTAAATTATGATAACGGCACTATAGTTGATTTAAACAATAATGAATTGAATAAAGACCTGCTCTCTGCTTTAATCGGGACGCGCGCTTTTACAATTGCGGTAGACAATGAAGTGCCCAACGCGTCTCAGCCTCTGCTGTCGCGCTTGAGTCCTGCGGAAGCGCCTCACGCGCCGAGGGAACATTACAATTACACGCCTATCTTAACAATGACAAATACCGCGACAAATGAACAGGAACCGTGGGGTTTTAATACCGAATATTCGTTAAACGGCGGATTGGATTGGGACAATTACAACGCTCCGCAAAGAACGGACTGGGTTACAACAAACTCAGGCGTAATAACAATAAGACCGGGAACATGGACCCTTGTAACAAGACAGAGGGACAAATCAGGCAATGAGTCGGATCCTTCGGATGAATACCCGATAGATATAGAAAATAATTTTCCAAAAATGCTTTCTATATATACAAAACAACCCAAGGGCGTATATAAATCAGGGGACACGCTGGACTTTGTAATTGATTTTGAACGGCCTGTAGTTACGACGCTCAGTCAGGACGCGTATATTATCGTATCCGACTGGAATGAAAACAAGAGCGACAATCCTTCAAGCCTGAAACAGATTCGTTTAAACATTACGCCGCAGCCAAGATTTACAGCCGTTATCGGCGCTAATAATATTTATACATCACGTAACGCCGGCAATTCAGAGAACGTAAACCATACGCTGGGAGCGAATAACTCAGTCATAAGAGGAGTTCACGTAGGCGCAAATCATTATGCGCTGCGGATTGTATCCGCCAATACGTTTACATTGCACAATGATAATGAGGCGGCACCTGCGGCAGGCAACGCGCTGAATTTGGGAGCAAGCGTTACAATAACAACCGCGAACAACAAAACGTCTTTGACATTTACATGGAACATCACGGCAAGATCAAAAACAATGGATTCCGGTATTACAATAACGGGAATTAATTTAAACGGCGTAGAAGATCTCTACGGTAATACGATGCCGGCTCTTGTTACAACAACAACATGGTATCCTGGGAACATCGGTCATGCGAACATGAGACCTGCAGGTCACACAGTGCAGAACCTGAACGGGCAATTAACGGAAATACTTACGTTCCCGCCGACTCTTGTGGAATCGGGTTGTATTCCAAGAAGCGGAAGCGTCATGAATGACAGTTCCATTGTGCTTAGCGGGGATCGAAAAACAATAACGTTAAAATTCAGCCACAGGATAATAAAAGAAATGGGGAATATCTATATAAGACCGTTTGGAATAAACGGCAGCTTCCCCGTTCCGCCTGTGTTCCCGGTTGAAGGATACATTGACGAAGACGGCACATATATTCCGGGTTTTAATGAAGTAATTAATTCGTCTAACATAACTGACTACGCCGCTAAAAACAATTACAGCGTAAATATTTTACGCAGTTATCTTCGCGCAACAACCTTTACGGACAGTCAATATAGAATGTTGGCGTCAAGCGGCAATAACTACGTTGTAGTTAACGCTAACGGCGGTAATTCCGCGACAGTAGTAAGCAGCACATACAGCGCGACTGCCGCGTACCGTACAACGGACGCAGACGGTAAAATGCGCACAACAGGTCTTGACATGGGTCCGTACAGGTTAAATACCCAGGGGCTTGTAACAGGCGAAGGCTATGATCCCGATAACGCAAGAGCAGCAGCTTATAACGCGTTAGCCGAAATTACATTTCCAGCCGATACAAGCACATACAACGGCAAAGCTGTAACAACAGCCGCCGCGGATACAAACTGGAATCCTGTTTCAGGACGCATGGTTCCCGATACTACTCCCAAGTATGTGCTTGCTTTTGAATTAGGCATTAATGACGCGCCGCCTGTTTCAGGAACCGCTACGTATCAGCAGACAGCGGTCGCCAATATCCGCACGGCGTTAAGAGCCGCAAGGTACAGATGGCGCGAGTTTAATGTTCATGATTCTTCTGTAAATCAGGTAGACGACACAACAATCGTAATAAACCTTCCTACCGCCCTTGCGAAAGGCTTTATGTGGGAAATTAATTTTGACGAAGGCTCCTTTGTAGACAGAGCCGGAAACAGGGTGGAAGAAGTCCCCGTTAATCAGGCGCACTGGTTCTGGACCGCAGGCGTTCAAACTCCCGTTATTCGCGTAGACCGCAAGAGTATGGATTACAGAAACGGTCTTGATCTTCAGACTAATACCAGCCACGGAACGCCGACAGGCTTCGCGGACGTAAACGCGCACAGAGATTCTTTTAACACCGTAGCTTTTAAAGTGGAATCAGAAACGCCTAACGCTGTTATCTCGTACGGAACCCTGCTTGGAAAGAGCCAGAGAACAGCTGATACGGCTGCCTTTACATATGGCGCGATTGAAACGGCGCTTTCGGGGTCTGTCGCAGGCACAGGAGGCGCTGCGCCGTTAGTTGCAATAAACTGGACTACGTTCGGAACAAATCCTTCAAACGCGGGAACCGATACCAACACTATGGGCACATGGATATATCCAAACCTGCTGCGAAGGTCGATATACGGCAAAAGCACCGGCATTTCAAATGACAACCTTGTTAAACTTCCCGGGCTTCGATATAACGTTACGCGAAACGGTCTTACAACTACGATTCAGGGAAGCGGCAGTTATTGGGGTTTCAGATCGTTCAACCGTGACGCGGCAATGTCCGACATCAGCGGCATTACCCTTGGCAGCACAGGAACATCCGGCTCAATTACGATAAGCGGCGGCACGGAAGCGTATTTAAGAGCAAGTAAAAATTATGTAGCCGCAACGGCGAGTGTGACTCAGGGAGGAGTTGAAGCTGTATCGCTTCGCGGATACGAAGGCATATTTAAAACGGTAATAGTGCTTAGGGCGGCGCAAAACAGCGACAACAAGATTTTCGCCGTTCGTAACGGCTGCAATCCTTTTATGATTTTCGGCTCCAATACAATGTCAGACGCTTCGATTCAGGGCTTCCCTATGCAGCTTCTTACCAACGATTACCGTTATCTGAAATTTCCGCACCAGGGATCTAACGATCAATTATTCTGGATGAGCACGGAAATCGTAAGCGGATGGTATTCTTCCTTCTGCGGATCTCAGAATCAGGGAGGTATGAACGCCCGTCCGTTCTCGGCTGCGGGAGATGCGGGCAGTCTCATATCGGGGAGCTATGGGGATTTAACCTACAGCTATAGCCAGGATAAATGGGGAACCACAAACTAAGGCAGGAGGAAAAATATGAAAACCAAAAAATCAGCAATTTTAATTTTAATCGCGTTAATCACGGCAGTTTTTGCCTCCTGCCAGATAGCTCTTGGAACAATGGTCAATTTGGACGGACCTGTCGTGACATTGTTTCTGCCCGTATCAAGGCAGCCTGTAACAGGCGTCTTTTATATTTCAGGCTCCGCCACCGATAAAACAGGCGTTGACATTGTATCGATTAAAGCGCATTACACAAATAAAAACGGAGAACTGGAAGAATTGCCCGTACAATGGAGATACTTCAGAGGATGGCAAGTTTCCGCAGACAGCGGAGGAACATGGAATGATATTCTTCCAACCGAAATGCCGGACGGCACGATAATAACGCCGAATTGGGACGGAACTCCTCAGAGCGCGAACTGGGAAGTCCCGATAGATATAAGCAAAGTCAATTATCCTGACGGACAATACATGTTTACGGTAACGGCAAAAAGTTTTTCAGGGCTTTCGGATGACAACTCCATAAAGACACGTATTGTTATCTTTTACAAGAATCCGCATACCATTAATATTGTTACTCCGATTATTTACGATATTAACAGCTTTGTAAGCTCGCAGCCGTATATTATTCAAGGAAGCGAGTTTGAAGATCTGTATAATTTACAGGATTACCGCGATTCTTCGTATCTTGGAAAATTTGTAAACGATAAATTTAATCTTCAGTGGCAGATAGAAGAAAGAAGCGAAGATGAAGGCGAAGACAAGGGTAAAGACATTTGGGCGATCGACATACGTTTTTATGAGGCGCAGGACGAGCAGGGAAATTATATTGACCCGCTGACAGGCGCGCAGGAAGAAAATTACATTTTTAAAATGTATATGAATGACATTCAAAACAGACCGTTGATTCCTTCCTCGGATGAAACATTAAAGCCAAACGGAAGAATCGAAATTCCCGATTTAAATTTATCAGACAGCGTATCGTCGGGGAACACTCAGGACGGCGCTGAATGGGAAATTAAAAAACAGCTTCCCGCCTGCAAAACAATTATTCAGGTTGTGACAAGGTGCATGAACGCGGCAGGTCTTGTCGAAGAAAGAATCGCAGGATGTTTTGCGTACTGGCCCGATTCCGACAAACCATGGATTCAATTCCCTGAAGATCTAAAAGATGATTACGGTCAAAGTAACCACACAGCGTTTCCTGATTCGACAATTCCTGTAAAAGCTTATGATGATGACGGAGTGGCGAAAATTGTATATTCGCTGTACAGCGTAAGCGGTTCAGGAGACAATATTATAATTTCGCAGGAACCTATAGATTCAGATGAATTTGAAAATCCGTTAAAAAATAAAAGCTTTTCATGGAGCGTTAAAACAACTTCAGGAATCGGTTACTTCTATATAATAGCCGTTGTAACCGACACTAAGAATAATACAACCCAAAGCGCGGGATTTTATCAGACAAGGGATATAAGCTGGCCCGAGATAAAACCGCCCTACACTCCCGTATCTACGCAGCCTCTTTATAAGTTTATCAAAGAAGAAGTGAAAACAGATGTTAACGACAACAGAGAATCCGCGGAAAGATGGACAATCAATATTAAAGGCATAGCAAGCGATACCAAGGGAGTAGAGCAAATATCCATGGTATGGATCAATCCGCGTTCCACAAATTACGCGGCAATGAGTCAGCTCGCCTATTTCAGAGAGCCTGATTATGAGGGCTGGACGGAAGCTGAAAATTCCTCTGATAACCCATATTTGGAAGGCATATTTGAAAAACAAAATCCTGATCCTGATATAGCAAAATTTAACAAGGTTTGGAAATTCGCCAAGGAACAAACGGCGCCTTCCAATCCCGGTTCTTATAAAGGTCCCGGTTTTTATCCTAATCCCGCGCACCCGGACGGAATAAATCCGAATACCAAACGCAGCGAAGTGGAATACAATGTCACCCTTAATTTAAAAGATCATTTAAGTATTCTGCCCAATATCGTAGATTATAACTGGTTAAAGAGTCAGGTATTTGTATTTAAAGTAACAGGAGATTCCACTACAGAAGACGGCAAGGCAAAGACAAATATTATTGTCTGGTCGCCTGAGGGTTCAAGCCTTGCGCCGTTTGTAGATGTTACAAAAATTACGATAAACCGGGCAAATAATACAACGGAAATAATTGAAGATTTTAAGAATTTGGATGAATTAAATTTCTTTGTAAACGGCGATGAAATCGTAATAGAAGGAATATGGAAAGAAGATTCTTATACAAATTCTACGCAAGATTTAACCGTAGATAATGTAATAAAACCTTATTTTGACATTCATATCGGAGCCGCGGAAATCCCCAAAGCCAACGCCCAGCAGAGCGAAAGAAAAAACACAAGCTTTATAATTAACGACGACGGCACATGGTCGGTAACAGCCGAAATAGGCAGCGCCGATAAAGGCGAAACCCATGCTTTAAGGGTCAGTCATCTCAGAGATACATTGATGATTAACGCAAAGCTGACAAATATCGGCGGACATATAAGCGAATATACTAAAACATGGTTTGTTAAATCCGACAAGCTCGACTTTATGAGATTGGGAAGCGATACAAATACCCGCGAGAACGGCATATACAATACGGACGGCATAATAGACATTTTCCTTGAGTTTAACAAACCTGTAATTTTAAAAACAGGAAGAAGCAATCCTGTTTTAACATTGAACTCAGGAGGGACTGCCGCGTACGTTCCGAATTCAACGCCCGACACAAGACAATTGTTCAGATATAAGGTCGGCGCTGGCAATACCACAGGTAATAGCTATTTAAACATTACGGGCAAATCAGATGCTATCGCCTTTGACGCCGCCAATTACCCGCTTACATGGATCACCGCGCCTGAAAGCGGCGCCGCTGAAGAAATTAGAATGGTGCCCGGCGCTTTTAGTTATGAAGGAGAAGAATTCATTCCAAGAGCTCTTCCTTTAGACGGCACTACAGCTTTTAATTCTGTAAGAGAATTAAGAATAGACACTGCAGCTCCAACGCTGACAAGCATCGTACTGAGCGGAAGAGGCGGATGGTACGGCAGCGGAAATACAATTTATATAACCGCAAACTTCAGCGAAGAAGTTGTAATTGCGTCATCTGTTACGCAGTTAACGCTGAGAATAGGAAATACTCACGGACCTTCAATTGGAACAGGACAGCAGACAGGAAACGCTCAGGCAAATGGAAACTCATTAATTTTTGCCTATCCAATCAGAACAGAAGATTTTACAAACGGCGATGACGTAATAATAACCGACTTTATAGGCGTCATTAAAGATGACGCGGAAAATCTATACTCATTCCAGGCGCCTTTTACAACTGCTTATCCCGCCGCTTTTAGAACGCCAAAAGATATTGAAGGACATGCGGCAAAAGTTAAAGCGATACCATTGTCTGTTCCAGCATTAGAGGTACACATAGATGATCCTTCCAAGGATACATGCGCCGCCTCTCATAGTTTTGGAATTAACTGCACACTTGCGCGGACACAATCGGGAGGCGTCTATACAGTCGGAGCTTCAAGCGGTTCAGGTCATACCCCGTGGAATCCCGGTGATTTTTCAGACTCCGAAGGATTTAATGACGGGTACAGCGGCGGTATTGTCAAATTAAACAACTACTATTCGCAGGGTCTGTGGCTTCTTGTAAAACCGTCAAGCTACGAAACAGATTTTGACAAACTTGAATACACAACCAATTACGGGAGAGGCTGGAAAATTGTAACTCCCAATTTCGGCGTGAGCCATCCTACATGGGCAAAAATACCAAACACCACTCAGGGGCACTACGATATATCCGTAAAGCAGACAGATTCAGCCGGAAACGCTTCTCCATGGTCGCAGCCTGTAACTCTTTACTGGGACAGGGGAGATCTTTTAACGCGCGTTTCTTCTGCAAAACCCGGCGGAACTTATACGTCCAAATTTGACGGCACAAATTATATCGGCGATCAAATTCCGATAACGCTCACATTCCGCCGCCCGGTTACCTTTTCAACTCTGCCGCAGCTAAGATTGACTGCAGATGACGGCACAGCAGGTCAATTTCTTACAGTATCGCCCTGCGCTTCGTCCTGTCTGCATGAAGTTACATGCGGAGGAAGTACAATTTATACTACTAAACCTGACGCGAGTAACCCTAATGTTCATACTTATACAATGACTTACACAGTGGGTCACACGGACACAACAAGAGGCGGGAATTTGAATGTTACGAATATATCAGGCTTTACGGCGACAGACACAGGCGGCGCGAATGTTACAAGCATGATCAACCTATCTCTGGTAAACGACGAGAACAACCCAAGAAATTTGGCGGATCAAAGACAGATTGTTATCCAGACAGGAAGACCCAATCTTATAAAGACAAGCGGTCAGGATATTCTTTATACCCAGTTGACCATCAATCCTGATGACTCCGTACAGGGAACCATTAAATTCAGATTTGACGCCAATGTTACACGCGGGTTTGGAAATATTTATATTGAACCTACAGCCTCGGATTACAGGCTTCCCGGCGTTTTAACAGAAACACAGTACAATTCGTTAAGGTCTGTCTCCCCCACTGTCGCAGGTTATCTTGCGGCTTATTATAAGGAAGGAACAAACGGATACACGTATCAAGGGGGACCTGACATCAGCAAGAAGTACATACTGGATTTTAATATATGCACGTTTGATACCGCTTCATATAACGAGGACCTTAAAGCGCTTGCGGCGGCAATGATGGCAGCTGAAAGCATAACAATAAGAGCGATGTCTTCGTTTGTGACGATCACGCAAATAAGTTCTAACCCGGTAGTTAACGAAGTAACAGTCAGCCTTAGCGGAGCCGGTTCAACGATGAATACGTTAAAAATACCCGGCTCAACTTATACAGTAAAATTTGACGCAGGCTTTGTACAGGATTCACTTGGAAATGTAAATGACGCGTTCCCAAATGCGGCGCTTAGCCATGTGAATACCATAACGGCAAGCGGCATATCAAAGCCGTTTATTCGTATTCAAAAACCGGTAGAAACGATCTCTTCGAGGACAAGCACAAACGGTCTTCCCAGTCTTTATATTAATCAGGCTGATCGCGCTTCTCAGGTACGCGTGCGCCTAGACTCGCGCACCGCAGGCTCAGTTGTCAGGTATGTCAACACAACGACATCATCCAATGTAACCGCCAGTAATATATCCACAAATGATAAAGGAGAATCTCAAACCTATACGGCAACCAATGCCGACCCGGGTCGTACAGGGACGGCTGTTCCAAGTTTAACTAACGGCAGTATATTCGGTCTTGCTTCTGATGCTGCGGGAGCAAGCACAGCTCCGTTTACGGTCGGCGACGCTTTAACCGGTTCAACATATACAACAGCGCAAAGCCAGAAAGTAAGAATTTACGCAATTTCGTCAAAAGGCACAACCTTAGCGACAACACTTAACGCAGGCAGCTATACAGAGGAGATGCTTTACCGCACTGTTTTAACTTTCAATGCAAATAATATTAACTTTGCTTTCCAGAACGGAGATCAGCTTTGGATACGCGGAGGCGACACTTTGACAGGCGCTACTATTCCGGGCTTCCCATTATCGATGGAAGATAATTACGCTCAGCTTCAGTCAACAGGAAGGCAGGCAGGCATAAGATTAATGACAAGGATCGACAACGCGTCTACATCGTTGGCTTCTTCGCGCTGGCAATGGATAACATGGGACATGACAGTTCCGGCTTACATAACAGTTTATCTGGGGCGCGACACAACAAGTTCAGCGGCGATCGCGAAACAGTACGGACCGTTAAACGCATCCCCCCAGATAGAAAACTGGAGTTTCGTAAAATCGGCGTATCGTTTAATGCCCGGCGAACACCGCTGGCTTAACAGCTCAACTCCCGACATGACAGGAGGTAACGGCCGCGTAGGTTCATTCTCCTTCAACGGCGCATTCACCGCAAGACCGGCTAACCTTACGGCAACTTTAGATAATTAGCAGCGTATCATGGCGCGCAAAATCTAATCAAAGGTACTGCATTCTTTCTCTGCCGATCGTTGTTGCGCTGTCGTGGCCGGGGTAAACGGCGATATCCGCGTCCAATTCGCTCAGGCGTTTGAGGCTTTTGAATAACTGTTTTTCATTGCCGCCGGGAAGATCGGTTCTGCCGTAGGTTCCGGCGAAAAGGGTGTCGCCTGAAAAAAGAATTTTAGCCTCTCTGTCCCAAAAGGCGCAGCTTCCGGGTGAATGACCGGGAACATGAAGAACTGTAAATGGACCGATTTCGCTTCCCTCGTTTAAAAGGATGTCGGCGCAGGGCGATTCTTTCCAGAGCGTGTCCAAAAGCGATGCGATACCCATTGCGGATTCTACGCTCTTTTGGTGTATACCGCGCGAGGCAGGTCCCAAATATTCGCTGTCCAAAGCGTGTATGGCTATTTTTATTTTACCGTCGTATGCGTCAACCAATTGCCGCACGGCGCAGATATGGTCAAAATGTCCGTGAGTGAGTAAAATATATTCAGGCGTAAGGGATGATTTTCGCAGAGCGCCGATAATCTGTTGCGCTTCATCTCCGGGATCGATAACGGCGGCTTTATTATCGCCGTACGCGTATATCCAGCAATTTGTGGCGACGGGTCCTACAACCAGATTGATTATTTTTTGTTTGTCCATGGAGGGATAATAACACGGGGCTTTCAATTTTTCCAGTCATTTTCCTTATAGTAATTTTCTGCTTCGCGATACTTCCCATAACAGGAGGTTTTATCAACCGCTACAAATGGAGGAAGTTCAGAAGCATGTTTAACAACCTGCGCCTGAGTCCTGTTTTGGAATACCGCCTTTACCGTCAGCTCGATGAAAACGGCGGCATCTTCCATTTTACAGGCGGCATTGAATCCATTACGGACGGACGCACTCTCTGGGTAAGAGGCAGCGATCTTAGCCTGCCTGTTTCTTTGGAAAAAACCAAATGTTATCTTTTACCCCTGCACGAAGGCACAGGTCTTCCCCAGCCGCCGCAGCCGATTAAATGGCACCGTATTTCCGCCTTCTCTGAAGGAACAAAAGTTTTTATAGGCGGCAGACTTAAAACGCATAACAACAGATTAAATTTTACAGCGGAAAAAGATCAGCCTTTAATGGTAATTTTTTACAATTGTCCCGACGCGCTGCTGCCTTCTTCGATCATCCGCGCCGCAAGAACGCGCAACGAATACTGGAACAGCATTACTCCAATTTCAATTGTAATCGGCGTGATGGCTCTGATTTACATCGCGTCCTCTTACCTCGATAGACCTGCTTTCAGGCTGACTGTAATCACTGCGTTAGCGGCTGTTTTTATTCCGGTTCTTCCGATTTTTCCTCCGGGGTTTTTGCTCACATTGCTTAACAGAAGAATTTCATGGAACGCAAGAAAATTAAGAGCGGATCACGACCTTGCGCATTTTGGTTTTCTTCCTGATTCAACGCCTGAGCTTGCCAAAAAACTGGCGTTACGCGCATACGCGCTTGAAGGGTTTGCGTGGATCATCATGCTCCTTGGGATTACATTGAATCTGGTTTTTATTTTTATGATTCTGTATCTTTTTAAAATTATTTCATTCTGATTCGTTTTCGCCTGATTTAGGTTTCGCGAAATTGACAGTCAAAGTTCTGCCGCGGAATTTGTGTCCGTTAAGAGCTTCGATAATTTCATCGGCTCTTGTATCCCTTACCTGCACGAATGAATAATTATCCAAAATGCGAATCATGCCGATGTCTTCTCTTGCGCTTGAAGTCCTGGACATAATCAGCGTAATAACCTCTCTTGGAAATAATCTGCGGTTCTTTCCAATGCTGATAAAAAGCCTTTTCGATTCTTCTTCGCTAAGGTTAATCTCGCAGGGCGCGCCCGGACTTTTTCTTTCGACTGATTCCTGCGCCGCGTTTAATTTTTTAAATGACTGAAGCTTTGCCTCTGCCGCCTGCGCCGATTTCGCCGCGGGAACCGCGGCTGAAACTTGAGTCTCTCTGTTATCGTAGTACATAAAAAGCCACGCGGCAGCCCATGAGCGCCTGAAAAGCGATATTTCCTTCTTGTAAAGTTTATGATACTCATGCAGCTGCTTTATATCGGTGTCCGTGTGCATCTTTTCCAGAACTGTTTCAAGGTTTCTTTTTGCTTTCTCTCTATCCAACTTTTATTCCTTTAAATACTCAGACTTATGCTTCCCAGTACCCGCCGCCGTCAACAGTTTGTATTGTGCCGTCGCCGTTGTATTTTAACTCTGTCACCTTTAGGCTTCGAAGCCATGTCTTACCGCCTGAAGGAACGCAATCATGATGAAACAGATACCACTTTCCTTTAAATTCCGTAATGCAATGATGGGTTGTCCAGCCGCAAACAGGAGTTAAAACCACTCCCTGATATGTAAAAGGTCCGTACGGGTTATCGGCTGTAGCATAACAAATAAAATGGGTGTCGCCTGTGGAATACGAAAAGTAATATTTTTCATTGTACTTGTGAATCCACGGCGCTTCAAAGAAACGGCGGTTGTTATCACCTGCCGTTATGGGCTTGCCGTTTTTATCTAAAATGACTATAGGTTTTGACTCTTCAGCGAATTGAAGCATATCGGAACTTAATTTTGCCACGCGCGGGCAGATGGCAGGCTCGTCATTCGCGGGATATGTCCCGCCGCCTTCCAGCGCTTTGTTATTTTTATAACGCTGAAGCTGACCGCCCCAGATGCCGCCGAAATAGAAAAAATATTCGCCGTTTTCTTCGAGAATCGAATAATCTATGCTGTAACTTCCGCGCATAGGATCGCTTTGAGGGATAAAAGGTCCTTCGGGACGATCGGCGATTGCCACGCCTGTGCGGAAAATATCATTTTTATCTTTGAGCGGAAAGTACATATAATACTTGCCGTTTTTGCAGGCGACTTCGCAATCCCATAACTGCCTGCCTGCCCAGGGTATATCTTTTACGTCGAGAATAACTCCGTGATCGGTAACTTCGCCGTTTTCAACATCGTCCATGGAAAAGACATGATAATCCTTCATATTAAAGTGATCGCCTGAATCGTTCTGCGCAACGCCGCTTTCCCAGTCGTGGGAAGGGTAAATGTAAAGTTTCCCGTTAAAGACATGGGCTGAAGGGTCTGCCATGTAGTATTCTGGTGTTAAATATCTCATGGCTTACGATAACAGGAAAGCCGGGTTTTTGCAAGAGTTGATTTTATCTCTTCCTGTTGAAAGATTTCACTTAAAAATGTAATATTTCTTCATGAAGTCTATTGAATTGGCAAAAGCGTACGACCCTGCTTCCTTTGAAGACCGCATTTATTCAATGTGGAAAGAAGGCGGCTGTTTCTCTCCCGCGGAAAGTGCGGAAGAATTGGAAAAATCCAATAAAAAACCTTTCGTCGTCGTTATTCCCCCGCCCAATGTGACAGGCATTTTACATCTCGGGCACGGTCTTAACAACAGTCTTCAGGACATTATTGTCCGTTTCCACAGGATGACAGGAGAGCCTACTCTTTGGGTGCCGGGCACCGATCACGCCGGTATCGCGACGCAGAATGTTGTGGAGCGCAAATTAAAAGAACAAGGAAAAAACCGCCGCGATTTGGGACGCGAAAAGTTTTTGGAATATACATGGCAGGTAAAAAAAGAGCACCACGAGATCATCACAAAGCAGCTTGAAAAAATAGGAGTCAGCGTTGACTGGAAAAGGGAGCGCTTTACAATGGACGAAGGACTTTCGCGCGCGGTGCGCGAGGTTTTTGTCACTCTTTACGAGCGCGATTTGTTATACAAGGGGAATTACCTTGTAAACTGGTGCGCTTCCTGCGGCACTGCGTTATCTGACGACGAGGTTGAACACGAAGATTTATCGGGGAAAATGTATCATCTAAAGTATTTCTTTTCAGGCGATAAGGACAATTATATCGAGATTGCCACAACCCGCCCTGAAACCCTGTTAGGCGATACTGCCGTCGCCGTTCACCCGGAAGATGAGCGCTACTCTGCTTTTAAAGGTAAAACTTTGCGTCTTCCTTTAACAGAAAGGGATATACCTTTAATTTTTGATTCCTATGTTGAGCGCGGCTTTGGAACAGGAGCGTTAAAAGTAACCCCTGCGCATGATCCTAACGACTGGGAACTAGGCAAAAAACACAACCTTGATGTAATCAATATTCTTAAACCGGATGGAACGTTAAACGAAAATGTTCCGGAAAAATACCGCGGGCTTAATGTAAAAAAAGCACGGCAGGTTGTAATCGAAGATTTAACCGCAGGCGGCTGGTTTGTAAAAGACGAGCCTTTGAAACACTCGGTAGGACACTGCTACCGCTGCCACACGGTAATTGAGCCGTTTCTTTCGGAGCAATGGTTTGTGCGCATGAAGCCGTTAGCGGACAAGGCATTGGACTGCTGGAAAAAAAGCGAAATAACTTTTTATCCCAAAAAATGGGAGAACACATACAAGCACTGGATGGAAAACATCCGCGACTGGTGCGTCAGCCGCCAATTATGGTGGGGGCACCGCATCCCGGCATGGACATGCGCAGACTGCGGCAAACTTACAGTTTCGCGTAACGACGTAACGGAATGTCCCGAATGTAAGAGCAAAAACATCGTTCAGGACAGCGATGTTCTTGATACATGGTTTTCCAGCTGGCTGTGGCCTTTTACCACGCTTGGCTGGGAAAAACCGGGTTCCAGTACGCCCGATTTAGAACGCTACTATCCAACTACGGCGCTTATAACGGCGTACGATATTATTTTCTTTTGGGTAGCAAGAATGATCATGGCGGGTCTTGAGTTCACAGGCAAAGCGCCGTTCAAAGACATTTACATTCACGGGCTTGTGAGGGACAAACAGGGACGCAAGATGAGTAAGTCCCTGGGTAACGGACTTGACCCGCTTGAGCTTGTTGAAGAGTTCGGCGCAGATGCGATGAAATTTACCCTCGCCTTTTTGTGCGCGCAGGGACAGGACGTTCTTGCCGACAAAGACTCATTTAAACTTGGCTCCAAATTCGCGAACAAGGTGTGGAACGCAAGCCGCTACATTTTAATGAATCTTGACGGGCGGGAATTAATTGAAACCCCTTCCCTAATTGCGGCGGATAAGTGGATCTATTCGCGGCTGAACAGCGCGTCTAAAGCCATGAGAGACGCCTTTCTTTCCTACCGCTACAATGACGCAGCTCTTACAGCCTATGAATTCTTCTGGAACGATTTTTGCGACTGGTATGTGGAAGCGACAAAACTTTCAATGAAAAACGGAGAGGACGGCGAAAAAGACCGCGCGGCCGCAGTGTTATTGGATGTGCTTTGCGAATCGCTGAAACTTCTTCATCCGCTTCTGCCCTTTGTTACAGAAGAGATTTACCAGACTATTCAAGGTTCAAAGATAACAGATAAAAAAGCGCCGTTATTGATTTACCAGCGGTATCCGGATTATAATGAAGCGCGGCATTCACCCGAAGAAGAAAAAAACTTCGCGTCTCTTCAATCGTTAGTCGGTATGATTCGCACGCTCAGAAGCGAATGTGTTATAACGCCGGAGAAAAAACTGCGCGTTCTTGTACAGCCAGGAAGAGAGTTGGAAAAACCGTTCAGGGAGAACGAAGGGCTTATAAAACTTTTAGCCGGAATCGGCGAGTTATCGTTTGAAACATCTTCGCAGCGCCCGTCAGGCTCCATCGGCATGGCGGGCTCAGGGTTTGAAGTGTTTGTGTTTGTCGCAGAAGCTGTCGACACTCAAGCCCTCAAAAAAAAGTTCGCGAACGACCTTGAGCGCGACCGTAAGTACATCGAAGGGTTAAAGGCAAAACTTGCGAACGAACAGTTTGTAAAAAACGCGCCCTCAGAGCTTGTGGCAGAGCAAAAGACAAAACTGGAAGAGACTCTTTTGCGCACGGAAAAATTTGAAAACTATTTAAGGGATCTATAATGGATACAGAACAAACCGATAAACTTAGCGGCACCCGGCTTGCGCCTTACATTCAGGTAGCTACTTACCTGATTGGTAAATCGCGCGAAGGCGGCGGCAATATGTTCCGCCATCAGCTTGATACAATGTCGATTCTTATCGATTATAAATACATAGATCCTATTTTATTGAAAGCCTCTCTTGTTCATGACGTGCTGGAAGATATCCCGGATTTTAACCACAACATTTTGTTATCGATTGATTTTGACAGCCATGCCGTTTACGAACTTGTTCAGGAGGTTACGCGGCGCCACGGCGAGACAAAACCCGCCTTTCTTACGCGCATAATAGAGAGCGGTTCCAAAAAAGCGAAAATATTAAAAGTTGCGGATCGCATTTCCAATATGATCTCTCTTGGCTTTGTAAACAACCTTGAATTTGTGGAACGCTATATCAACGAAACAGAAAGATATCTGCTTCCACTCGCATCAGAAGTGGATCAAAATATGCTGATTGAATTAAAGGACCTCTGTTCATCGAGGCGCAAATACCTCAATGACTTTCGCAATCTTGAACGTTTTATTATAAACTATACGACAGAAGTTTAGGCTCTTAAAAATGCGTGAACATGAGCTCCTGTTAAGCGGAATAAAATCTCTCTTCGATCTTAAAAAACTGCCGTTACGCGAACTTAATCAGCTTGCGAAAGAGATACGGGAGCAGATTGTTTCTACAGTTTCAAGTAACGGCGGACACCTTTCTTCCAATCTTGGAGTTGTTGAACTCAGCATTGCGCTTCACAGGGTTTTTAATTCGCCTGAAGATAAAATTGTCTGGGATGTAGGCCATCAATGTTACGCGCATAAATTGCTTACGGGCCGCTTTGACTCGTTTACTTCTCTTCGCAGGCATAACGGACTTTCTGGTTTTCCAAAACAAAGCGAAAGCCCGCATGACGCTTTTAACACAGGACACGCCTCTACTTCAATATCAGCCGCGCTCGGACTTTTAGCCGCGGACAGAATGTCGGGCGCGAAAAATCACGCGATTGCCGTGATAGGAGACGGAGCTTTAACAGGCGGAATCGCTTACGAAGCGCTCTCCCACGCAGGGCACCTTGGGCTTCCGTTAATCGTCATTCTGAATGACAATAAGATGTCCATAAGCAGCAATGTCGGGGGGCTTTCAAAATATTTAAGCCGTCTTTCCATGAAGGCAAATTATCAAACTTTCCGCCGGCACTTCGACGCGATGGCGAAAAAAATTCCTTTAATAGGCGAAGCGTTTTTTTATATTATAGTCAGGCTTAAACGCGCGGTTAAGGCTGTTTTTTATATCGACAACTTTTTTGTAGACCTTGGTTTTGAATATGTCGGCCCGATACCCGGTCACAACATTCAGGCGATGATAAATGTATTTGAGGACGCCAGAAAATTAAACAGTCCAGTTGTCATTCATATAAACACGCGAAAGGGTAAGGGGTATGGCTATGCCGAAGAAGACCCTGACAGTTATCACGGCGTAGGTTCATTTTCCGTGGACAGCGGCATAAGAGCTGTTAAACAGACAAACGCGCAGCAAAACTCAAGTTTAGGAAAAACTTTTACGGAAAGTTTTTCGTCTTCTCTCTTAACAGCCGCGCAAAAAAACAGCCGCGTTATCGCGATTACCGCCGCAATGAAAACCGGCACAGGTCTTTGCGCTTTTTCTAAAAAATTCCAAAAACGTTTTTACGATGTCGGAATCGCGGAAGAACACGCCGTAACCTTCGCGGCGGGTCTTGCCGCAAACGGAATGTGTCCCGTAGTCGCGATGTACTCGACGTTTTTACAGCGCTCGGTAGATCAGGTAATCCACGACACCGCTCTTCAAAAACTGCGCGTCATTTTCGCGCTTGACAGATCCGGCTTCGTTGCGGCGGACGGTGAAACTCATCAGGGGTTATACGACATCGCCCTTTTTCGCAGCGTCCCCTGTATGACAATCCTTGCGCCTGCAAGCGAAAAAGAAATGCAATTGATGCTTGAATGGGCTGTCGGGATTGAAGAAGAGGTATCTGCTAAGACGCAAAGGAGCGAAGATAGCACAGGGAATACCGGACCTGTTATTATTCGTTATCCGAAAGCATATTGCCCTGAAGAGACTCCCGCATTTTCACAGCCTGTAACCTTAGGACGCGGGGTTTGGGTTTCTAAGAGTGAAAACGCAGATGTTTGTCTGGCTTTTACAGGGAGCTTGTACAGGGAAGTAAACGAGACAGCGCAGTTATTAAAACAGCAGAACATTGAAGCCAGCCTTTACAACCTGCGCTTTTTAAAACCCATTGATGAAGAGAACCTCGTCAGCATAATGAATAATCACAAATTAACAGCGTTTATAGAAGAAGGAATAAGAGAAGGCGGTTTCGGCGAATACTCAGCCTCTCTTGCATTAAAACACAACGTAAAATCAAAAGTAATAACCCTTGCCGCCGAATCGCGCTTCCTTGAAGAAGACAAAGCCCTTGGCACAAGAGAAGAACTCATTAAAGAAAATAACCTTGACAGCAATAGCATTACAAACATAATTGTAAACCAATTATCCCTTTCTCTCGCTTGAGCAATGACCTTGTCTCATGATATAGTAAACTAATGGCTTGGTTCCAATGGCTCAGTTCCATCTACGACTTCATCCGCCCCGTCCTTGATGTAGCTCTGTTGGCTTTTATCCTCTACAAAGGCTACGAACTGCTGGAAAAAACTCAGGCTCTTCCGCTTATAAAAGGAGCGGGATTTCTTGCCCTCGTTTACGGGATAGCGTTCCTTTTCAATTTAACAACTCTAAGATGGGTTCTAACAACAATCGCGCCGGGGCTTTTTATCGCCATCGCCATTGTTTTCCAGCCCGAACTCAGAAAAATATTTATGCGCCTTGGTCAGACTGAATTTTTCAGGCCGAACGCTACTGTTCAAATCGGCAAACTGGACTCTGTTATTACGGCGGCGGAACTTTTATCGCAGAAAAGCCGCGGTATGCTTGTTGTCTTTCCGCGAAAAATTAATTTAAAACATATTATGGAAACGGGAACAAGAATCAACGCGGAAATATCTTCCGGTTTGATTGTCGCGATTTATGAGTTTGACGGACCCCTTCACGACGGCGCGATGGTTATTCAAAACGGAAAAATATTAGCCGCAGGATGCTTTTTACCGCTTTCTGAAAGACAGGATATCCGAAAGAATTTCGGAACCCGCCACAGGGCGAGCCTTGGCATGGCGGAACAGTCTGACGCTGTGATTCTTGTCGTGTCCGAAGAATCAGGAGCTATCTCGCTTGCCTACGATTCCAAACTTTACTACAATATGTCGTCCATAGAAGTTACGCGCAAATTAAAAGAACTTCTTGACAAGGGAAGCAGAAAAGAATCTTCGCTGTTATCTGATCAGAAGGGTTCGTCAGAAACCGAAGAAAGGGAGGTTCTTGTTGACTAGGGCAAAACTGATCTCTATTATTATCGAAAAATGGCCTGTCAAAGTCCTCTCGCTTGCCGCGGCGATACTGATTGCAGTTTTCTACAGAATGAATACTCTGGAAACAAGATTTTTTACGGCTCCCCTTCTTATCGAATCAAGCGAAACTCTGATACCTGCAAGTTTTTTTGCGCAGGCCGTAAGGATTTCACTTCGCGGAGAATCAGCCGGAATTCAGCAAATCATGGAAGAAGATGTCGAAGCCTTTATCGATCTTGGAAGATACACAAATAAAGGCAGTTACAGGGTTCCAGTACAGATCCGCAAAAAAGGAAGCGCTCTTGGAGTTGAACCTCTTGAAATAACCGTTCTTCCCATAGACATACCCCTCCTTCTTGACGAAAGAGTGACACGTAACATTTCCGTCTTTCCCGTTTTTCAGGGGTCTGTCGCGCAGGGGTATGAATTAACTTCGCAGACGCTGATCCCGGGCAGCGTAGTCGCGGACGGACCGGGCGGCATACTGGACGGTCATATGGAATTTAACACGGAAATTATTAATCTGGACGGGCGCAATGAAAATTTTTCCATCATGGTAAATATAGTAAACGAAAATCCATTAATTTCCATTCACGGAAGCAATATGCTTGAGTTTCGCGGATTGATCCGACGCATTGTCCGCGAACGGCAGGGAATTCCGCGTCCTGCGATAACTCAGGATGCTCAGGAAACGCAAAGAGCCCTTAATCAGGGAGAAACAGCAAGCGGCGCGCAAACGAGCGGAGACGGCGCGCAATGATTACAGGGATTGGAATAGATATTGTCCAGATTAACCGCATGGAACGCTGGCTCGATAATCCTAAGCTCCTTGAAAGGTATTTTCATATGGAAGAACTTACTCTCGCCTCATCGCGGAAAAGCAGCGCCGCTCTGACGCTTGCCGCAAGATTCGCCGCCAAGGAAGCGTTTGGAAAGGCGTTAGGGACAGGGCTTGCGGAAATTTCTTTAAAAGATATTAAAGTCGCAAACAGCGAAAACGGGAAACCTGATATAATATTATTTGAAACGGCGCAAAAAGCGTTTGATAAATCGGGCGCGAATAAAGTGCATGTTTCTCTTTCGCACGAAAGAGAAAATGCGATAGCCATGATAGTGCTTGAAAGGGTTTAAACATTATGGGAAAAAAGCAGGTTGATGACGAAAAAGAATTAAAAATCACTTTCCAGTCAAAGAAGGAATATCAATGCCCCGCGTGCGGCGCGTCATTCAAAAAAGAAGAACTTCTTTCAGGCGGCGGAAGGCTTATCGCGGGAAAACTCACAGAAGAGCTGCACCGCCTTTACGAACCTTCGGCTAAATACGGACAGATTTTTCCGCTTGTGTATTACACTATTGTCTGCCCCGAATGCTGGTTCGCTTCCATGGAATCCGACTTCCCCGCTCTGCCGAAAGAGAACGCGCAGGCTGTAAGAAACGATGTAGAAAAACGAATGAAAGAAACTCTTTTAATTTTCCCCGGCGTAGAATATCATGAAAACCGCACTTTAATGGACGGCGCCGCTTCTTTTTATTTAACGCTGCGCTGCTATGATCATTACAACAAAAACGCGTCTCCCACAATTAAACAGGGGCTTGCCGCAATTCGCTGCGCGTGGCTCGTTGACGAACTTCACGCGAAATTCCCGGATCAGCATTACGACTGGCTTGGAAATCTTTTCAGGAAAAAAGCGCAGTACCTTTACAACGAAGCTCTGTCCCGCGAACAAAGCGGCAGAGAAACATTATCAGGTTTAAAAGTTTTCGGTCCCGATACGGATAAAAATTATTCGTACGAAGGAATGTTGTACATGTGCGCCTATCTTCGCTACAAGTTCGGTCCCGCGGACGACGAAACGCAAAGAACGTCTTCGCTTGAAGATGCGCGAAGAACGATAGCAAAATTATTCGGCATGGGAAAATCATCCAAAGACAAACCCGGCGCCTTCCTGGAAATCGCGAGGAAACTTTACGACACAATCAACGCGGAATTAACGGTTGATCAATAAAAGTAAATATTGATCAATTTTATTGATCAGTGTAATCGATCGGTAAAATAGGTCAGTATAATATTTAAAGTCATGAACAGAAATATAAAATTAAAAATCGCCTACGATGGAACGGATTTTCACGGCTGGCAGAGACAGGACAGCGAACGCACGGTACAGGGCATAATCGAAGATGCTCTTGAAAAAATGCACGGCTCTCCCGTAAACCTTACAGGTTCAGGAAGGACAGACTCAGGCGTACATGCCTCAGGACAGATCGCCAATTTTTACACAAGCATAGACTCCATTGAGGCGGAACGTTTTACCCCTGCTATAAATTCGCTTCTTCCCCGCGACGTGCGCATCCTCCAATCGGAAGAAACATACGGCGATTTTCACGCCCGATTCAGCGCAAAATCGAGGTTGTACCGCTATCAATTTATATGCAGCCCCTCATGTCCGCTTTTGCCGCACGAAAGCCGCTATAACCTGCGGCTGTTTCATTATCCGCGCATTGATCTTTTGAACGCCTACGGAAAGCTCCTTTTTGGAGAAACTGACTGCTCCATCTTCGCAGGCGCCGGAGACACGAGCAAATCAAAAAACAGGTATGTTTACAGCTCCTATTTCTTCGCGGAAAAAAACAGTCTTATTTTTGAAATCCGCGCCAACGCATTCCTGCGAAACATGGTCCGCTCTGTGGCAGGGACTTTCCTCCATTACGAGGAAAAAACCACCCCCCCCGAAAAACTGCGCGAAATAATTTTGTCCAAAGAGCGTTCCCTTGCGGGTCCAACCCTTTGCCCGCATGGTCTTTTTTTGTGGAACATAGAATACTAAATTTTATCTATTGACAATATTCAAAAAAAGCCCCATTGTTGCCTATAGACAAATTTGTACCGCATGGGAGGCTGGAAGGAAACAGTTGATAGGTAGCAATGTTGTCATCGGGGGGATTAGTAAATCCTTCGGTGATTTCGAAGTGCTCAAGAATGTGAGCCTGGAGATAAATAAGGGAGAGTTTTTCTCTCTATTGGGACCGTCTGGATGCGGAAAGACTACTTTGCTGCGCATAATTGCCGGGTTTGAAGCGCCTGATAAAGGGATACTGACCCTTGACGGCGACGATGTGCTTTCATTGCCCCCGAATAAACGTCCGACCAATACTGTATTTCAAAATTACGCTCTTTTTCCGCATTTATCGGTATTTGAGAACGTCGCCTTTTCTCCAAGATTAAAAGGCGAAACTCATGCGCAAATTAAAAGCAAAGTAGAACAGTACCTTGAGCTTGTAAGCCTCGAAGGACACGCCGATAAAAAACCGAATCAGCTTTCAGGCGGAATGAAACAGCGCGTTGCCATCGCCCGCGCTCTTATCAACGAGCCGCGCGTTCTTCTTCTTGACGAGCCGCTTTCAGCGTTAGACGCAAAATTGCGCCAGCACATGCTTATAGAACTGGATCGCCTTCATGATGAAATCGGCATCACGTTTATTTACGTAACCCATGATCAGCAGGAAGCGCTCTCCGTTTCCGACCGCCTCGCCGTAATGAATCAGGGCGATATTCTTCAGATTGGCACTCCGCATGAAATTTACGAAAGCCCTTCCACTGATTTTGTCGCGCGTTTTATAGGGGAAACAAATCTTTTCGACGGCACAATAACGCAGGTGGAAAAGGTAAAACTCCACGATTTTGAAGACGTAACAGAATATATGGCGGAAGTGGAAATCCCCGAGCTTGGAAAAATAAAAGTAACGGATGTCGATGAAATTCACGCCGGGCAAAAGGTGAGCTTTACCATAAGACCTGAAAAAATTGTCATCTCAAAAGAAAAACCCGCGACAAAACGCGACGATATAAATCTTTTCCAGGGAATAGTAGACGAGCCCATATATTCGGGCTTTCAGACAAAATTCTACGTAAAGGTTGACAATACCCTGATCCGGGTAATAAAACAGCACGCGAATTATTCCGACGAAGGACCTGACATACGCTGGAAGGATTCGGTTTACCTTTCATGGAGCGCGCTTGACGGCTACGTGGTCGAGGTAAAATCATGAGCAGCAGTAAGGTCAAAAATCTTGGCCCGCTCTACTCTTCTCCGATGGCAGCATGGTTTACTCTCTTCTTCCTCGCGCCTATCATAATTATAATTATTTACAGCTTCATGAAAAAGGGATTGTACGGCGGCGTGGAAAATGAATTCTCGCTTGAAGCGTACCGCTACCTTGCTGACCCTGTTTTTTTGCACATAACACTGCGCACGGTAGTCACATCTCTTATAGCGACTGTTATTACAATTTTATTCGCCCTTCCCTGCGGGTACTGCATGGCAAAGAGCAAGCATCAGACATTGCTGCTGCTTCTTATTATCATTCCGTTTTGGACTAACTTTTTAATAAGGGTTTTCGCGTGGATGACAATTCTTGGCAACAACGGTTTTTTAAACGACACTCTTATGCGCATGGGAATAATTAAAGATTTTATCCCGTTCCTTTACAATCAAAAAGCGGTTATCCTTGTTCTTGTTTACATGTACCTGCCCTACGCCATTCTGCCTCTTTTTTCCACAATCGATAAATTCGATTTCTCTCTTTTAGAAGCGGCGCGCGACCTTGGAGCCAACAAACTGACATCCATGATAAAAATACTTCTTCCAAACATCCGCGGCGGCATTTTTACCGCGGTGTTATTTACATTTATACCCATTTTCGGCGCGTACGCTGTTCCCCTTCTTGTCGGCGGCAAAGATTCGTACATGCTTGGAAATATAATCGCAGATCAGCTTTTAAAATCGCGTAACTGGCCGCGCGCCGCGGCGATTTCCATGGTGCTGACTGTCGTTACCACTATCGGCGTTCTTTGGATGATGTATGTCCAGAAAAAGGACGCTTCCAAACGAAGGGAAGTAAAGGCGCAAAAACGCGCAATGGAGGCTGTCAATGGCTAGCCTTGCTGCGAAAATTATCACCTCTTTAAAACCTTTAATAAATCAGGGGGAAGCCGCAAGACACGCGAAGAGGGCGTTTAAACAGCGCGTTTCAATGTCACAGACAGTGCTTGCGATCACCCTTGTCTTCCTCTTCCTGCCGCTTTTGGTTCTAGTCGTCTATTCATTCAACGGCTCTACAAGCATGACATGGACAGGTTTTTCTTTCCGCTGGTACGAAAGGCTTTTTAGCTCGCGCGAACTCTGGCGCGCTTTAAGAAACAGCCTGATAATCGCGGTATCTTCCGCGGCGACAGCAACCGTGCTTGGAACTATCGGCGCGATAGGGGTTAGCTGGTACAAGTTCAAAATGCGCGGCTATGTGCAGACAGTATCCTTTTTACCAATGATTCTGCCTGAAATTATTATCGGCGTCTCGCTTTCCATTTTTTTCGCCGGCATCGGAATCCCGCTTGGGCTTTTTACAATTTATGTAGCGCATACGACTTTTAACCTGCCGTTTGTTTTTTTAATGGTAATGGCGCGGCTTGATGAATTCGATTTTTCGATTATAGAAGCCGCGGCGGATCTTGGAGCAAGCGAAAAGGAAACGCTTTTTAAAGTAACCCTTCCAATCTGTATGCCCGGAATTATCTCAGGTCTTCTTACCGCGATTACTCTTTCTCTGGAAGACTTTGTCATTACATTCTTTGTTGCCGGACCCGGCTCTTCTACCCTGCCCATTTTTATCTATTCTGCAATTACAAGGAAAGGCGGCATTACGCCTTTAATCAGCGCCCTTTCCGTTGTAATGATTTTTGGAACTGTCATTTTATGCGTCATGCTCAGGAAGTTCCTTAAATATATCGCGGCGAAATAAGAGATATTTTTTAAATATTTCTTAAAAATATTTTATGGAGGAAATTATGGAAAACTTGAGGGAGGAAAAGATGGAACTACCCAATTCGGGCGCGATCTCGGGCTTGACT
>JGI24695J34938_10000875_pt1 | contig 27805 bp, 23 predicted proteins | sample TergutCo191P3_FD_34938 | JGI IMG/M metagenome (IMG submission 34938)
GAAATAAAATCAACAGGACCAGTTGGTAATGAAATATGGTAACAAAAGAATATATTCCTGAAAGAGGAGATATTGTTTGGATTAATTTCGATCCTCAATCAGGACATGAACAAAAAGGCAAAAGACCTGCTATAGTTCTTTCTCCAAAAGAATATAATAAAAAAGTCGGTTTAGGGCTTTTCTGTCCAATAACAAGTAAAATAAAAAAATATCCATTTGAAGTAGAAATCTCATCTAAAAAAATTAATGGTGTAGTATTATCAGATCAGATAAAGAGTTTTGATTGGAGAACAAGGGAAATTGAATTTATTTCAAAAGTAACATCTGATAAAATAAAAGAAATAATAAATAAATTTAGTGTATTAATATTTGAATAGAAAGNGCACGTCATATAACAAACGGTAANTGCTNACCGCACTATCCCTCAATAATATATCGACGCATACGCACATTCAAAAACGCAAACGCACTACTACGGACAGCGATTTGCTTCCAACAATATATCGACGCCTACGCGTCTTCAAAAACGCATAAATGCGCAACCTCTACTCCAACGGCGCAAAATACCCCGTATTATCCCGCCCTGATCTTTCCAGTAAATAAACCTCCGCTTCCACAGGAAGCCACGCTCGCCCGAAATCTGTCGGCAGGCGCGAGTTATAAGTAAAACTGTAAAGACCCGAAGGCGTATCCGCGATGCTTTTTATAAGTTCGCCTATTCCGCGCGGACGGTAGAGGTTCATGCAGCTACCGCCTGTTTCTCTGCACAGGTACTCTATTCCGGCGGAAACCTGTCCTGCGCCGATGATTATGGCGTTAAACACAATGCCGTTATTTGCAAGATAACAGGTCATTTCGGAAAGACTGTACTGTTCAAAAGCGAGATCTCCAAGGCTCCCTGAGCCGATGTAAACAATCGATTTTTTAGGAGCCGCGGTTAACAGGTCTGTGGCGGCAAGGCGAAGACCAAGATCGAAACGCCAGCGGGAAGTGCTGTCAGAGCCGCCGCGGACTGCGTTTTCAAGGGAGTTGGAATGATTTTCACGGCGCGGTTGAGCTGCAGCCGATATTACCGATATTACATTTGAATTGCCCATCTCCTGTAAAGCGCGGCTGATGTCGCGGCTTGCGGCGGTTAAATCGTCGCGTAACCTTGATGTTTCGTCAGAACGCTCTACAAGAATGGAAATGTCCGCGCCTTGATAACGGTAACCGGGGGTATAAAGAACCTGATTCTCTACAGGCACGCCGCTTTCTGTAAGCAGGAAGTTGTTGTTGTCAAGACCGACAATTGGGCGCCTGAGCCTGTCTTCGACTGTCATCTGCAGAATAATCTGGGGGAACTTGCTTGCGTCAACATTTCTGATTTGCACAAAAAAGCCGGAGGCAAGATCGTCAAAGCGGGTCATTATGTGCACTTCGCTTGTGTTAAAGTTCGCCGCGGTGATGTTTCCGTTTCTGTCAATTTCGGCGCTTGTTATGCGCACATTCTGCCCCCCTGCAAGTCCAAGTTCACGGACAATCGCTGAGTTTGGATCGATCTGTAAAATTCTATTGCCGTCCGCGGTAAGGATTGTACCGTCTGAAATAAACCTTAAACTTTCAGGGGCAATAAGCCCTTCGGCGGCAAGACGTCCAAGATAGTTGCCGTTAGGGTCAAAAATGTAAATTGTTTTCGCGGCGTTATCCGCAATGTAGATTCTTCCGTTGCCGGCGGCTATTCCCGTGGGAGAAAGCAAACCGGGGAATATCGCGCTTTTAAGAGCGAACGATATAATAAATACGCCGTCCGGATCAAATTTGGAAATGCGCCTGTTGCCGTAATCAACAACGTAAAGATAACCATCTTCGTCAATTGTCATGTGCTGAGGTCCGACAAACTGCCCTTTTCCCAGACCTTTGGAACCAGCATAGGAAAGCCAGTCTCCGTTTGCGCTTAGAATGCTCACCCTTCCGCCTCGGTATTCTGATACGTACATTCTTCCGTCAAGACCGCGGACTAAATCGTATGGGCGGTCAAAACCATTTAACGGTCCGCGTTTTCGCTCCCTTATTATTCCGTTAACGTCAATTCTTACAAGTTCATTGCTGCCGTACGCGACAACCCATAAAGAGCCGTCGCTGTTAGGCAAAATTGAAGTCGGCTGGCGGTATAAAAGAATTTCATCGATTTTACCGGGGAAACGTCCAGAGCCGACATAGCGCACGCCGTCATTGGCGATAGGCAAAAGAAAACGCCTGCCGGTTACAGTTTCGATTCTTGAGCCAAGCAGCATTCCAATGCCTGTATTTCTGCCGTAAATATCAAGAGCGGCGCGCCACTGCCTTATCGCGGTTTCTTCAAAACCTGAACGGTAATAAGCTCTTCCAAGCCAGTCAAGTATTAAAGGCTCTCCGGGACGGAAGGAAAGAGCGCGCTCAAAAGAAAGAATCGCTTCGTTATAAGAAAATCTGTTAAAAGCGTGAACGCCGAGCCTGAACTCCTGCGCCGCAGCGATGGCTGAAGGGTTTGCGGAATCTTCGGAATCATTTTGAGAGTATAGATTTATTATCGTAAAGAAAAGGAGAAAAAGAAATAAAAATATTTTGATATACTTCAACTTCTCTCCCCCGAGACAATCTTAAAATGCCTTTTTATTTCTTCCTCATTAGGTGCAATATCAAGCGCTCTTCTCAGCCATGTGCGCGCTTCTATTACTTCGCCGCTCTTGTAGTAAGCCCAGCCAAGGGAATCAAGGTAGGCGGCGCTGTGCGGCTTATTATCGACTGCCCTTCTGCATAGGCGAAGAGCGCGCATATTATCCATTCCGGTATCGGCAAGAATATAACCCATGCTGTTCATTGCGGTAGCGTTATCTGAATCTATTTCCAGGGTTTTTTCGTACAGTTCTATTGATTTTTTATGCTGTTTCTGAGTCCATGCGGCATATGCGAGCGTATTGTAAAGAAGCGGCGATTCAAGTCCGCTTGACTGAAGTCTTTTTAATTCGTATTCCGCCATCTTAACGCGTTTTGTTATAACATAAATGTATGCAAGCATCATTCTGCACTGATAAACGCGAAGGATATCCATCTGCGCGGTCACAACCTGTTCAAGGAAAGACAGTGCTTCTTCATAATGTTTGAGTTTCGTGTAACACAATCCAAGGTAATACGCAAGTTCCGTTTTTTCTTCAAAGCTAAAATCAGCGGTATCAATCGATTTAAATTCATCAAGCGCTTTTTCCCAGTTTTTCTGCTTATAAAGACGAATCCCTTTAAGAATTTTCTGATCGAGGCGAACTTCGGCTTTTTCCCCGCCTTTTTCAGACGTATCTTCAATTTCGCGGACAGCCATTCCAGTTCCCCTCCCTTATCCGGCTGCGATTGCGGGCTGAGACAAGACAATGCTAAAAGCGGCATTGCCCTTAAGAACTTCAGCCCAGTCAGATCCTTCCTCTGGTATGTTTTCTACCTTTCCGGGTTTGGCGAAACAGTATCTGCCTCCCTCCGGAGATGTATATGTAACTATTCTATCATTATAATACCTCATAGACGGAAAAGAAGGAACAAGTTCAGAAGGTTTTTTTTCGATATTCGGAAAATTAACGTTCACAAAAGTTCCGGCTTTCCAGTACCCCATGATTAGAACGAGTTTTTCGTCGATATAGGAGACAACCTGTTCCCACTGCCAGGGCAGACTGTTGTCAACTAAAGACAGCGCCACGGAAGGAATGCTAAAAAAACTTCCCTGCCTCGCGGCGGAAGCCGTCCCCGAATAGATAATATCGGTGCCAAGATTCGCTCCTGCGTTTATCCCGGAAAGAACCAAATCAGGCGCTCTTTCCATGTTCAGAGCTGTGGTTTCTGTCGATATGCAGATTTCAGGGATGCCGCCCAAAAGAGCGGTTATCACGCAGTCAACGGGAGTTCCCGAACATGACCACGTGTCTTCTTCAACCTCAGATAATTTTAAGGGAATGTTTAAAAATTCGATAGAATGAGAACTGCCTGAACGGTTAGTATCAGGCGCGACTAAAAAAACACGGTGCCCCGAAGAGCGAAGAGCTTTTGCAAGCAGTTTAATTCCAGGTGATGTAATTCCGTCGTCATTTGTCAGCAGTATTCGCATATGCCCTCTTACGCGCCGGGCGTGAAGCGCTAGTGCCTGTGCTAACGCTGTTCTGTCCCCGAACGCTTGGTTCACAAGTTGTTGTTTCCGGGATTACTCTGGCTCTTGTCGCCAATTTAACTTCGTAGATCGCGGGACGAAAACCGAAGATTCTTTCATAATCTTCAAGGCGTTTTTTGTATTCTTCTACAAGTTCCCTGCGGATAATAGTGTAGGTGCATCCGCCGAAACCGATGCCTGTCATTCTTGAACCTGCGGCTCCTTCGATCTCCTGCGCGCGTTTTACAAGCCAGTCAATCTCCGGGCAGCTTATTTCATATAGATCCCTAAGGCTTTCATGCGAGTGATAAATTATTTTTGCAAGCGACGCGAGATCCGCGCGTTCAAGCGCGTCAGACGCGTCATCTACCCTGCCGATCTCCTGAACGATATGCATACATCTGCGCCTGATTTGCTCAGGGAAATGCCCCATTACTTCCAGTAAATCGGTTGAAGCGTAATCTTTAAATTCGGCTCCGTCGCTTTTCTGCGAAAGAAGCTCAAGCCCCTTTAAAATGTCCGTTCTTCTTGAAGATATTTCGCCTTCCGCTCCCATTCTGGGAACGCGCGAATCAACAAGCAGGAACCTGAAATTGTTAAACGGCGATTTGATCATTCTGACTTCAGTTTCCGATGAATCAACGGCAAGGAACTGATCCTTTCTCGTTAAGAGACACACAAGATAATCAACAAGCGGAGCCGTCCCTCCAAAAATAGTTTCGTGCGCTTCCTTCAGTTTTTGAGCAAACTCCATGTCGCCGAGCTGAACATGCAAAAGACTTTTAAGAGCTGTTGCGGCTGCAATCTCGATTGCAGTTGATGAGGCAAGACCGATATGCTGGGGAATATCGCCGCAGAATGAAAAATTAAGACCCTTCATTGGACAGCCCAAATCGCAGAATAGCTGGATCGCGGGTTTCAGGAAATTCGCCCACCTGTCTTCGCGCCTGTATTTTAAATTAGCCAGAGTGCTTCTTTTTCGTTCGTTTAAATCCGCGGCATAAAAGCGGAATGAATTGTCTTTGCGCTGGCTGACCGCGACATTAATAAAACGGTCGATTGCCGCTGAAAGGAAGAAATCGTGATCTGTCTCTTCCACAAGGCTGGGAGCCGAAGCGCCCAAAAAATGGACCCTTCCCGGCGCCTCCGCCGTTACAACGGATACTGTTCGGTCGTTTTCAAGCTCATATTCCCTTCGGTGTAGTTGACCGATATTCAACATTAAAAACCTCCCTTTTTGATGAAAAGACATCCTTGCGGAGTCTAATCTGAAGCATTGTATCAATTAATAATTAATATATCAATGGTGGATTATTTGAAATTTTGTCGATTTTTTGGAAATATTGAAATAATTATCAACGCAAAAAAGGCGCAAATGTAAGGAAATGCTAAAATATAATCCGCCGGAATACTTAAAAACCCCTGAGCATGATTCGAAAAACTTTCCGCAAGCGCGAAAATAAAGGCAGCGGCAAGGATTCCAAGCGGTTTTCGCATTCCAAGAAATATTACCGCAAGGGCAATCCATCCCTTTCCTGCCGACATCTCAGGAACAAACGCGCCTAAATTAAGGCTTAAAAAAGATCCTCCGATTCCGCAGAAAACGCCTGAAATTAAAAGCGCCGTAATCTGATAAAACTCAGGTTTTATTCCAAGTGATACAAGCGCCTCGCTGTTTTTTTCACAGGCTCTAAGTCTGTATCCGTAAGGCGTTTTATAAATAATAACCGTAAAGATTGCAAGAAGCAAAAGCCCAGAAATTAAATACCATTTTAATAATCCCGGCGCGCTCATTGACGCTACCACTCCCCTTGTTTTAAATATTTTATCCGAAAGCGTTATGCACAAACCGCTTGATAAAAGATTTATCGCGAGAGCCGAAATAAATATATTCGCGCGGAGTTTAAACGCCGCATACGCGTGAAGGGCGCAAAGCGATACTGCGCAGATTATTGCTGACATAACCGCTAAAAACGCGTTTCCTGTAAAATTATAAACCGTAAGGGAAGAAAAAGCGCCGGCAAGAAGAAGTCCTTCAAGAGCGATATTCAATGTTCCCGCGAGGGCAGGTATTAATCCTCCCGCGGCGGCAAAAAAAACGGGCGTCATTATTGTAAGAGAGCTATTAAAAATCGGGATGATGCTGTTCATTTTATCCCATCCTCTTTTTAATTTTAAAATCTTTAATTAATAAACTTGTGGATAACAGAAAAATCACCGCCTGCACAATAAGCGCAATTTCGTGAGTAAAGCCGGTATTCTGCATCGCTATTCTAGCTCCGCAGTCAATCCACGCCAGAAACAGAGCGCAGGGAATTACAGAAACAGGAGAAAATCCGGCAATCAAGGCGGCTGTAAGACCGCCCCAACCTAACCCCGATGAAAAACCCTTAATAGCGGCGTGATATGTTCCCATAACAGCGATGCTTCCAGCAAGCCCGTATAAAAAACCGCTTAACCCCATTGAAATGATTGTATTTCTTTTTGTGTGAATGCCTCCGTAACGCGCAAACAGCTCATTAATGCCTGTCATTCTGAATTCATATCCCATCTTTGATCTTGTTAAAAAATAATGAACAACGGGTACAAAGGCAAGGGCGATTAAAAAGCCTGCGCTTAAACTTGACGGTTTTAACAAAAGAGGAAGCTTCATGCCCTCCGCTATTTTTTTTGTAGATAACAGCGACGTATCTGGATCCATAAACGGACCTGTAATCAGGTGGTTGACAACCGGTATTACAGCGCAGGAAAGCAGAAATGTTGTAATCAATTCATTGGTATTCCATTTTGCCTTGCAATATCCGCAGAATGCGGCAAGAAAAGCCGCGCAAAGAGCGCCCAGCGTCACGGCGATTACAACTCCGAAAAAACCCAAAGGCGAAAGAGCCAGAGCCATTATCGTTGTTATAAAAGCGCTGAAATAAATCTGTCCTTCGCCGCCCAGATTTAAACTGCCGGCTTTCATCGCGATTGTTACCGCTAACCCTCCAAAAATAAGAGGCGTTACTGCGTTAAGCATATTTCCAAAACTAAAAAGGCTTCTAAAAGGTCCGATAAAAAAGAAGAATAGAGTTCTTGCAGGGGTTTCGCTTAACAATAGAACAAGCAACACTATTAAAAGAAGTGAAATGGCGAAAATAATTACTATATTCAATTTGCCTTTTAAATATTTTTTCATTGATTATTCATTCACCTTCATTTCTTCGTTTACACTCCCGCATAAATGGGCGCCCTGCATACAGTTTCCTATGGAATCCTTAACAGAGGTACCGTCGTTTACAAACTCTCCGGCAATTTTGCCCCTGTACATTACGATTATTCTGTCTGCAAGCGTTAATATCTCGTTTAAATTAGTAGAAATTAATATAATCGCGGCTCCCTTTTTTCTAAGAGCGTCTATCTCCCTTATTATAAATCGGCTTGATGCAATATCAAGCCCCCATGTCGGTTCAGAAAAAACAATGTAATCTTTCAGGCAGTTTATTTCCCTTGCAAGTATCAGTTTTTGCAGATTGCCGCCTGAAAGAGCAGAAGCTTTTTCGCTAATATTTGGAATATCGATATTATATTTTGAAAACCACGAACCTAATGAACCTGTTTTATAATATTCATCGCGGTTAATAATCATCATGTTTTCTTCGATTGTCGCATCCTGCGCGCTTGCGACCCTTTTTCTGTCGGCGGGAACGTAGGAGAGTCCCTGCTTGCGAAGCGCGCGTGAACCCAGACGGGAAATATCTTTTCCATTGTAAAGTATTTTACCAAAAGCCGGATGAAGAAAACCTCCAAGAACGGCTTCAATTACTCCAAGCCCGTTTCCGCCGACTCCGGCGAAGCCAAGTATCTCTCCCTTTTTAACATAAAAACTTACATCGTCAAGTAACGGTCTCTTTTGACCGCTTCTTTTTACAGTGACATTTTTAAAAACGATAACAGGCTCGCCTTCAGCTTCTTTATTATTATGATTTTTTTCAAGCGCTTCAAACTCAGGATTATCATTTCCAATCATAAGACGCGCGATTTCATTTACGTTTGCCCCTTTAATATCGCGCACGCCCGCAAGGCAGCCTTTTCTGAGAATCGCCACACGATCGCTTATCTGCATGATTTCATTTAGTTTATGCGTTATCAGAATGATGGATTTTCCAATCTTTACAAGAGTTCTTAGAGTTTTAAAAAGCGATTCTGTTTCGCGTTCCGTTAAAATGGATGTCGGTTCGTCAAGAACAATTACATCCGCATTTCGCTGAAGGACGCGGCAGATTTCAACTTGCTGCATTTGACCTAAAGTTAAATCTTTTATAAGGGAATCGCTCTTTATCGAAAAATCAAGATCATTTATTATTTTATCGGAAATCTTACTCGCTTTTTTTTTATCAAAAAAAATGCCGCACTTTCTGGGTTCAATGCCCATTACAATATTTTCCGCGGCTGTATATTCGCCGAAAAGCAGAAAATGCTGGTGAACCATGCCTATTTGCGTATTTTCATTTATCAGCACTGTTCCGCCGTACTGTTTTTCAAAACCGCACAGGATTTTCATTAATGTCGTTTTACCCGCGCCGTTTTCTCCCGCAATGCAGAGTATCTCTCCCTTGCGTAATTCAAGGCTTATATCGTTATTTGCTTTTCTTTCTTTTCCGGGATATTGCTTGGTGATGTTCCTAAGTTCGATTACATTCATCTATAAAACCGAAGAGATCACGGAGTCTGAGTTTGAAATCTCTGAGCCATAAACCGGCTGAGAGAGTCACGAATATTTTTCGGGAGGTTTTGATATGAAGGATCGTCAAAGATGAAACCCAAATACCCTTCTTTTATTCCTATGGTTTGTGATATGCCGTATTCCATTTTATCGGCAAGAACATCGCTTAGTATTTCCATTACCAGTTTTTTTTGTTCCATTATACCGCAGCCGATTATGATGCCGGGGGCAAGATGATACGCGTTTGTATTGTACCAGACTATATACGCGCCTTTTTCGACGGCTGTTTTTATAAGTCCCTGCGCGGCGCCTCCTGCGATTGCGGTAAATACGTCGACTCCCGAACTCATCATGGCGGAAGCTAACTCCGCCGCCTTGTTCGCATCCGCCCATGAGCCTGTTATTCTTACGTCAAGTTCAATTTCAGGATCGGCAAGTTTCGCGCCTTCAAGAAATCCGGGAATCATCTGCCTTGTTAAAAGAGGATATTCCTGCGCGGCAATAAAGCCTGTCTTTTTTTGGCTGTTTGCGTGCGGCATATCGCTGATTGTTACAAGCCCTGCAAGATAGCCAAGCAATAAAGACTGATCGTACTGATTATAATTGTAAGTTCTAATCTGCGGATGCCCCTTATATTCAGCGTCTGTAATTATAAATTTTTGATTTGGAAACATCTTTGCCGTATTAGCGCAGATTTCAGGCAGAGAAGGATTTGAACCGATAACTATATCGTAGCCGCCGCCTGAAATCATTTCGGCTAACTGCTGTTCCCACTGCGCCTGATTCATTCCGGCTTCATATATTTTTACAGTTACCTCTGGATTATTTTTTGCAAACTCAAGAGCGCCTTCAGCCATTAATTCGTAAGTCGGGCTTCCTGCAATAACCCCTGTTATATACACAAGGACCGACAAACTGCCGCTGCGTCGAGAAGATTCGCCTTTTTTATCGCAGGCGGATAAAATTAAAACAGAAACAATTAAAAACAGATAAAGCGCTTTTTTCATTAAATGTTATCCTTTAACTTTTTATACTCATTATAAAGACAATTGTAAAGAGCGCTGTTGCCGGGATTCGGTCTGTAATGTTTTGCGGTGCGGCACATCGCGGATGCCGCTTCTGAAAATGATTTATATTTACCCATGAAGCATGAGCCGATTACGGCAAGCCCCAGCAATTCCGCTTCCTTACACATGCACGTTACTATTTCTTTTCCTGTTATATCGGCTTTTATCTGGTTTAATTCTTCAAATTCCATAAGACCGCCTGTCACATTTATCTGTTCTACTTTTTCGCCTGTCTCTTCCATGACGGAAATAACATCTTTAACAGCAAAACAGACGCCTTCAAGTATTGAGTTGGCAAGCTCCTTCCTTCCTGTTTCAAGGTTTATTCCATTCCAAACCGCTCTTGCATTAGGATTCCATATTGGAGCGCGCTCTCCCGCAAGATACGGAAGGAAAATAAGCCCCTCGCTTCCCCGTCTGCTTTTATTCGCAAGAGATAAAAAATCATTAATAGTATTGAGCCCTAAAAGCTCTCTTCCCCACTCTATCGCTCTTCCTGTTGTATTTATCATTCCAGAAAGATTCCAGTAAGGCTCAACAGGATGAGCGTAAGACATAAGCAGTTTACTGTTAACGCGTTTTTCAGTGCAAAGATTAATCCCGTCTGATGAGCCTGTTCTGTTGCAGATCTGTCCGGGTTTCATAACTGCGCTGCCTAAAATCGCCGTAAAAAAATCCGGTCCTCCGCTTATCACCTGAACGTCGTTTTTAAAACCAAAACGCTCAGCCGCTTTTTGAGTAATTGTTCCGAACGCATCCCCGGGACAGATAAAAGGAGGGAATTTAAAAGGATCCAGATTGAGTTTTTCCAGAATTGTGTTATCCCAAAACCAGCGGTCAAATCCTTCGCAGGGAAAAACAGAGCGCGCCTGTTCCGTAAGCGTATAGGCAAGAAACTCAGGGCATCCAAGAAAAGTTTTAACCTTTTTGTATAAATACGGCTCTTCATTTTTTATATAAAGTATTTTAGGAAGAAAAAAACTTGCGTCTACAAAGTCTCCCATTAATTCAGTTACTTTTTCGCTGTATTTTACGGCGCGCCTGTCAAGCCAGAGCCGCGCGTTTTCCGCAGGAACATACAAACTGTGATCGATTGCAGGCTCTCCCAAAACCGGCACAAGACTTGGACCGTTGCCGCTTATTACAATCGCTTTTATTAAACCAAGATCGCCTGACTTCGCGCAGCATGAATCAAAGGCATCCAGCCATTGAGAAGGAGCCGCTTCGTGTCTGCCTCCATCCGCGACAGTAGATTGAAGCGGATGAGTATTAAAAGACATACGATCTCCGTTATAATCCCAAACTGCGGATTTAAAAGATGAGGTTCCTATGTCTATTGTAAGAAGCATAAAACAACTCCGGAATTTATTTTCTCATATTATCTTTTTAAAATATAGTTCTCTTATCGCGTGTTCTTTTGCGAGCCCCTTTTTTTCAAACTTCGTCGGCGGACGCCAGCTCTGCGCTTGAGCGAAACCGTCATACGCGTTTTTTAATCCATTAACCGCCGCAAGTTCGTTAAGCGCCTGTAAAGCGTACTCCTCCCAGTCTGTTACCATATATAAGTATCCATCAGGTTTAAGACAATTTGCAAGAGTTTCTGTAAAAGGTTTTTGTATTAATCGCCGTTTTTGATGTCTTTTTTTAGGCCAAGGGTCTGGAAAAAAGACATGAACGGCGTCAAGAGAGTTTTGCGGAATCATTTTTTCAAACACAACAGCGGCGTCATACTCGATAATTCTGACATTGGAAAGAGAACGGTTTTCAATTTCCCATAACAGACGCCCAATTCCGGGACGATGAACTTCGATGCCTACGTAGTTCATGCCGGGGTTATCTTGCGCGATTTGCGCCGTAGCGGCTCCCATTCCAAAACCGATTTCCGCCGTTATTTTATCATTATGAAATATATTATATAAATTAATATTATCTTCTGAAAAGGGAATTACAAACTGCGCATATAATGAATCATAGGCGTTTTTCTGCGCTGTCGTATAACGTCCTGCGCGTAATACATAACTTCTATTCATTAATGAAGGGGAACCACATTTGTAAAAGCGCTGCAAAAATTGGATTCATCTTCAGCCCATAAAGCGGCTGTTCTTGCGCTGGCAGGAAGTCCAAGGCTTGAAACGCTTGAGGAAAACGATTTAAGCACAACTGTTGTTAAATAATTTCCGTTTGAATCATAGCAGACTAAACGGTTAACAGGCCACTGCGACTTAACGGTATACGCTCCGCCTGAGATTTCTATTTCAGGAAAAGGAAACCTGACGCTTCCATCGTATGTAAAATTTCGTTCCGTGCTTTCTCCGCCCTTGTTTACAAGAACCGCCCTGTACATGCCTCTTGGCATGTCGCCTTCCTTTACGGTTATGCTCCTTGTTCCGATCCAGTCCTTCCCGTCACTATTGTAACGTATCCATTCATCGCTTGAAATTTTCCATCGAAGCTGTTCGCGATCATGGTAGAGGTACAATTCATCTAGGTTGTCGATGCCGTCCTCATCTTCCGGCAATATAAAAAGCGATATATGTTCCTGCGGCGCGTTCTCTCCCTGATACAGAACCAACTGAAGATATCCGTAAGTAATTTCAGGAGGAGTTCTTGTGCATGTAATTGACAAAAACGCAAGCGCGGCAACAAATGCGGCGTATAGAACTATTCTGCTTATTTTCTTCATATACTTATATTTTAAGTATAGATTGAAAATTGAAAAAAGTCTACAATACCCTGCATGAACATTTGGTTTGCAACAAATAACAGCCATAAAAAATCGGAACTTCAGGCGATTTTAAACGCTGACCTTTTAATACCGTCGCAGAATGGCATTTCTTTTGATCCCGACGAGAGCGGAACAACATTCTGCGAAAACGCTCTGATTAAAGCGAGAGAATTAAAAAAACTTGTTCCCAAAGATGACCTTGTCATTGCCGATGATTCGGGTTTATGCGCGGACGCCCTTGGCGGAAGACCCGGCGTTTTATCCGCCCGATATGGAATGGAAAAAGGGCAGAAACTATCAAGCGTCAGTCAGAATAATATGCTATTAAAAGAAGTGGGCGACGACAACAATGTAAGAAGCGCGCGATTTATCTGCGCCATGGTTTTACTTTTTACAAACGACAGATACGTCATTGTTCAGGAAACATTAGAAGGCAATCTAGTAAAATCAAACGAAATAAAAGGAGAAGGCGGCTTTGGATACGATCCCATTTTCTTCCTGCCGCAATTCAACCGCACCTTAGCGGAACTATGCGAAGAAGAAAAAAACGCAGTCAGCCACCGGGGAAAAGCCGGAAGGATTATCTCTGATATATTAAAAAAATGTCAAAATTAGATATTGAAGCGCAGTTAAACGAACCTCAGATACAGGCGGTAAAAACCATCAACGGACCTGTGTTGATTATTGCCGGAGCCGGGTCCGGTAAGACAAGGGTTATTACTTACCGTATCGCTCATATGCTGGAGAAAGGCATCGCGCAGTCAGCGATTCTGGCTCTTACTTTTACAAATAAAGCGTCACGTGAAATGGAACAAAGGGTTAAAGAGCTAACAGGTAAAAAACTTCAGAGCCTTAACGCAAGCACCTTTCACGCGTTTGGATTAAAAATTATCAGGGATGAATGTGAACTTTTAGGATACAGAAAGAATTTTTCCATTTACGATGAAACCGACAAGATGTCGCTTATTAAAGAATCGTTAAGAGAATGTAAAATGTTTACGCAAAAAACCGACCTTTACGCCCTTAGCCAGTTTTTTTCCAGGATAAAAACAGGGCTTTCTGTATGGACAGAAGACGCCGCAATGCAGCCTGTTTACGATGAATATCAGCAGGCTTTAAAAATTTACAACGCCGTTGATTTTGACGACCTTTTAACAATCCCTCTTGAACTTTTTACAAAACATGACGATGTCCTTGCGAAGTACCGTAAAAAATACCGTTACATTCTGGTTGACGAGTTTCAGGATACAAGTTTATTACAATATAAACTTTTAAAGCTTCTTGCGGAGAATAAAGACTCAAACATCTGCGTTGTCGGCGACGATGATCAGTCCATATATTCATGGAGGGGCGCGAACTATGAAAATATTTTAATGTTTGAAAAAGATTTTCCCGGGCGCGTTGAAATTAAACTTGAGCAAAATTATCGCTCTACTTCTACAATACTTGACGCCGCAAACGGCGTTATTTCGCATAACACAGGAAGAAAGGAAAAAAACCTCTGGTCACCCAAGGAGGGCGGAAAACCTGTAGAACTTTTTTATCCGGAAAATGAAAGCGCTGAAGCTGATTTTATCGCGTCTCAAATCAGATCTTTAATGATAAAAGAAGATTATAAATATCACGACTTTGGAGTTCTTACAAGGACAAATTCCCTTGCAAGAAACATAGAAGAATCTTTTTTAGCGGAAAACATTCCCTACTGCGTTTCAGGAGGAACAAGTTTTTTTCAGCGCAAAGAAATTAAAGATATTATTTCCTATCTAAGATTAATCGCGAACTCTGACGACGATGTAAGCCTTCTTAGAATTATAAACACGCCTCGAAGAGGCATAGGCAAAACGACAATTGCCGCGTTAAGCGAAAACGCGAAGAAAAACCATTCAAGCCTTTGGGACAGCATTTCGCGTTTTAATTACAGCCGCTCTCAGGGACAGCAGGGGCTTTTCAGCGATAAAACAACGGCAACCGAACTTGAAGAATTTGCCGCCATGATAGAAAATTTTAAAACTTTATTTTTGGAACGCAAAGGAGAAGCAGGTAAACCATGGCGGCTTTCAAACTGCGTAAGAACTCTTGTAAGCGATATTGATTACTGGAGCTACCTTGTTCTTGAACATGGCAAGGATGAAAAAAAAGCAAGGTGGAAACACAGCAACATCGAATATTTTACAAGAATGATCGAAAACTGGGAATCGGATCCCGACAATCTTGACGCTGGATTATACCCGTGGCTTAACAGAATCAGTCTTATTACGCGGGACAACGGCGAAGATGACAATGAAGGCAAAGTCAACCTGATGACAATTCATTCCGCCAAAGGACTTGAGTTTCCCGCCGTTTTTATAGCCGGCGCCGAAGAAGGTTTGATCCCTCATGAAAAAAGCATGGGCGATGACGGCTCTGATGATAAGGGCGGAAGCATTGAAGAAGAGCGCCGTCTCTTTTATGTCGCGATTACAAGGGCAAGAGAAAAATTATTTATAACAAGCTGCCAGAAACGCCGCCATCTTCAAACCGCAAAAGAATGTTCTCCTTCGCCGTTCCTCGAAGAAATCCCTAAGGAACTGATAAAAATTCACGAAAGAGAAATTGAATCAGAGCCAAGCGGCGAGCAGGAAGACAGATTCATTAAAAGAATGAAAGACATATTTAAAGAGTGACTTCGCTAAAAAGCGGAGCTTCTTTCAGCGCTTTGGCGATTACCTGATGGTTTTCGAGTAACAGATCGGGATCATTTTCCAAAATTGCAAAAACATCAGAGCGGGCGCGTTCAAGCGTTTCAATGTCGCGGATTGGATTTGCGATTCCCAAAACAAGGTAGCCTGATTGTTCTGTTCCCGTGATTTGACCGGGACCCCGCATTTTTAAATCTTCCTCCGCTATTATAAAACCGTCTGTGTTTTCAAGCATTACTTTTAACCTTGTTTTGCCTTCGTCAGTAAGTTCATCAGAAAAAAGCAGAAAGCAATATGACTGTTCGCTCCCTCTCCCAACGCGTCCGCGCAGCTGGTGAAGAGCGGATAAACCAAAACGCTCCGCGTGTTCGATAACCATGCATGACGCGTTTGGAACGTCAACGCCGACTTCTACAACGCTTGTCGCAGCGAGTATTTGTATTTTCCCTGCGCGAAAATCGTCCATGGTTTCCTTTTTTTTATCTTCAGGCAGTTTTGAATGAATAAGAGCCGTTTTATACTTTGGAAATATTTTTTTTGAAAGATTTTCCGCCATTCCAACGGCGTCTTTTATCTCGTCTCCTCCCTCGATGAACGGATAAACAAAATACGCCTGCCTTCCCTTCTCCAGTTCCCCCCTGATAAAATCGTAAACTTTTTTTTCGTTTGATTCTTTCGCAAGATGCGTCTTAACAGGTTTTCTCCCGGGCGGCATATCTTTTATTACCGATACGTCCATATCGCCAAAAACCGTAAGCGCGAGCGTGCGGGGAATGGGAGTCGCGCTCATCATTAATAGACCCGCTTCTTCGCCTTTTTGCATAATTAACGAACGCTGAGTTACTCCAAAACGGTGCTGCTCGTCTATTACGGCAAGCTTTAGATTTTTATATTGTACGTCCTTGGAAAAAAGAGCGTGCGTCCCGACAACTATATCAATTCTGCCTTCGGCTAGATTTTTAACAAGTTCCCTGCGTCCCGCGGCTTTTATGTTACCTGTAAGAAAAGCAATGCTAAGCCCAAGAGGTTCAAGAAGACGCGCTGCGTTTTCAGCGTGCTGGCGGGAAAGCAGCTCTGTCGGCGCCATTATCGCAGCCTGCCCTTTGGATTCAACTGCTCGAAGAGCCGCCATAAAAGAAACCAGAGTTTTCCCTGAACCGACATCGCCCTGCAAAAGACGCGCCATCGGCACATTGGACATCATATCCCTGTTGATTTCCGCTATTGTTTCCATCTGTCCGGCGGTCAATTCAAACGGAAGCCTTTCCATCAATTGTTTCTGAAGGGACGATAAATTAATTTCATTTTTATCATTATATAAAAAACTGTTATTTTTTCTTCTTTTTCTTTCAATCACCCTTTTAGCGACCATCACTTCAAGATAAAAAAGCTCTTCGTAAATTAAAGTCTTTTTCGCCAGTTGTAAAGAGTCAGGCGATGAAGGAAAATGGATTTCGTTTATCGCGTCGTTTTTTGAAAGAAGGCTTTCTTTACTTATAATATAAGAAGGAAGTTCGTTATCAAAATTGCCTTTATATTTTTTTAAAGCGTTCGATACAAAACGGCGCATCATTGCCTGCGTAACGCCTGATGTCAGAGGGTAGACAGGCAAAATTTTACCAAAATTTATATCGCCTGAGGACGCGCTTTCTATCTCGAATGAAGTCGACTGGATTTCGCCGTATTTATAATAAAATCTTCCAAAAAGAATATATTTTTGCCCTGTAACAATTTGTTTATCCATCCACGGGCGGTTAAAACAAAGAAGCGCCGCCTGAGCGCTATCGTCCTTAACATATATTTTTAAAGTTTTCATTCTGCCGTAACCTATCCATTCACGGGCGAAAACAGTCACAACCGCGCAGATTTTTCCGCTTTCAAATTTGTCCAAAGAAATTATTTTTGCGCGGTCTTCCCAGTCCCTCGGATAATGAAGAAGCAAATCCGATACGGAATTTATTCCAAGTTTCGCCAGCTTATGAACGGCGGAAGTTCCTATTCCATAAACCGAACCGGGTGGAGATGACAGCGAACGCAGAAACATTATAATGGCAATTTATAAAAAAAACCGGCAAGAAAAATTATAAGAAACCTTCCGCCGATCAGCGTTCCCAATAATAACAAGACCGAAAAAACAATGCCTTTCATATAACTGCCGATCTTATTGCCGAAAAACAATCTGTTCATTTTGTACATAACAGGCTGCGAAATTGAATCAATGGCGCCCCAAAACGGGCTGTATATATCTCTGTTTGTTAAATACGCGATTGCGCGAAGCGCAATTATTATGATAAAGAAAACGGCAATAAAAGAAAAAATCGACCATAACGAAAGTAAAATTTCTGACAGTATAATGCCCAACGTCATCCTTTCTGAAACAGAAAGCGTGTATAAAATTCTTTGTACAAAAGAAATAAATACTATGGCGAAAATAACTGAAAGATCAAGAAAACCGATGCGAAGATTTAATTTACTTTTCCACCAGTCAAGATACGGGTCTGTTATCCTGTATAAAAAATCAGTAAGTCTTCCCCTGACAGAATCAGAAAACCATGAAATTATTATTCTGATGAATATCAATATGCTGTAAAACCCCACCGCTCCCGCGAGTAATTTAAAAATAAAACGCATTATGCCCTCCAAACTTCCGCGACGCTTTTACATTTTTTTAATCCGTCAATAATATCATCGTTTGCGCCTGTATCAAGACCTGACATTGCGCGCATTGTTTTTTCTCCTTCTGAAACAGGAATATGAATAAACACCGCGCTTCTGCCGGAATTATCCGCAAGATAATCGCGTAACTCCGTTAACTCGTCATTGCTTTCAGACGCGCCTGAATTAAGCCTTATATGCACTTCCTCAGGTTTATATTCGCTTACCTTTACAAACTCAGGTTCATTCGCTTTTTCTTTGGCTGCAGCTTTTTTCGCGGCGCTTCTGCTTAGCATAGGAAAATCCGCCATGCTTGTCACTTTAAAACTTGGCTTTCCGTTTTTGTTATCATCGGGGTCTATGCTTCCTTTAAAAGCCATTATTTCATTTATTTTTAACAAAGCCCTGCAATCCGCGTAAACTTTCGAGAAGAAGACAAGATCGATCTCCCCCTCAAAATCCTGCAATGTTCCAAACGCCATATCGTTATCGTTTCTGTCCTTATAATCGCGAATATTTGTCAAATATCCGATAACTGTATAATTTCCCCTTTTAATCTGATTTAAATACGAACTTTTTAAATCCGCCATATAAAGCCATGTAATTCTGTGGATTTTACTTTTCTCTTCCTGCTCTTTCACTTCTTTAACGACAGAAGACACTTCCTGTTTGCTTATAACGCTGTCAGCCAAAAAACTGAATTTATCCTTATCTTTTTGATAATCAATCTTCCCTTTTAATATTACAACATTATCGTTTTTAATCAGATGCTGGCACCTCTCCCATGGACCTGAAAAAAATGTCACTTCGATTTCGCCGTTATAATCGGAAAGCGAGGCAAACGCCATTTTGCTTCCTTTATTAGTGATAATTGTTTTAACATTTTTTATAATACCTACAAGCACGCAATTGCCTGTTTTCCAGCTTTCGTTCTGTCCAAGATTGACAGTCACGGCATCCTTCCAGATTTCCTTATATTCGTCCATAGGATGACCTGAAAAATAAAAACCTATCAGTTGTTTTTCCATGTTTAATCTGTCAAAACGGCTTATTGAAGGAAACTCTTCAAATTTAAATTCAGGCATATCTTCCCGCGCGGCGTCATCAAACAATCCCGACTGACCGGATTTTTGGTCTTCTTTCTTTTTATGAGCGTATTCAAATGTTTTTTCCAGATTACCTGCGAGGGTTTCTCGCGATATGCCGAATTCGTCAAACGCTCCTGTCTGAATTAAAAGTTCTATAACTTTTTTCCCGACTGCTTTAACGTCTACCCTTTCAAGGAAATCCATAAAACTTCTGTAAGCGCCGTCCTTTCTTCCATTAACAATCTCCTGCGCGGGCGCCTCCCCCAGTCCTTTAATTCCAAGGAATCCGTAAATTATTTTCCCGTCAACTACCGTAAAAAGTTTGTCCGAATGATTAATATTGGGAGGCTCAACAGTCAAATCCATCCTTCTAGCTTCATCAATGCAATGGGACAGACGATCCTTATCCGCGCTGTGAATGTCATTTGTAAGGTTAGCCGCCATGAACTCAGCCGGAAAGTTCGCTTTTAAATACGCGGTATGATACGCGATAACAGAATACGCGACAGCATGACTTTTATTAAATCCGTAACCTGCGAAGGGAACCAGAATGTTATAAATATCGTCCGCTTTTTTTTCCGTAAACCCCTGTTTTAAGGCGCCTTTTATAAAAGGTATTTTTTCTTCATCGATAATTATTTTCTTCTTTTTTCCCATCGCCCGCCGCAAAAGATCCGCTTTACCCATGCTGTAGCCTGCGATAATCCTTGCGACTTCCATTACCTGTTCCTGATAAACAATAACGCCGTAAGTCTCTTTTAAAATATTTTCAAGAGACGCGTCGGGATACATGATAGGCTGTCTGCCGTTTTTAGATTCAACAAAACGATCGATGTTTTCCATGGGACCCGGACGGTACATTGCGTTTAACGCCGATAAATCGGCTATCGAATTAGGTTTTGTCCTTTTTAAAATTCCCTGCATTCCGTCCGATTCAAACTGGAATATGCCGTAACTGTTTCCTTCACCTAACATTTTAAAAGTTTTTTTGTCATTTTCGGGCATATTCTTAACGCTGAAATCACAATATTTTCCTTTGCGAAGGCGGATCAGCTCTTCTGCGTGCTTGATTACATCAAGCGTTTTAAGCCCTAAAAAGTCCATCTTAACAAGACCGCTTGATTCAAGGTAATTCATGCTGTACTGAGTCGCGATAGCTCCCGGCTTACCTGTTTTTGCGTCGTCCCTTTCCTGATAAAGAGGGACTAAATCGATTAAAGGCTGTTTACCGATAACGATTCCGGCGGCGTGAATGCTTGAATGACGGTTTAATCCTTCCAGCTTTCGGGCAAGTTTAAACAATTCATTAAAGCGCGTATCGTTGTTTTCTAGCTCCCTTAACCTTGGCTCGTTTTCAAATGCGTATTTTAAAGTAAGCTGCTCCTGCCCTTTTGGCTCAGGCAGAAGTTTGATAATCATGTTCGATTCGTCAATCGAAATATTCAATGTGCGCGCGACATCCTTTATAACCTGTTTTGCTCCCAATGTTCCGAATGTTATTATTTTGCCGACTTTTTCCTTGCCGTATTTTTCCGTCACATAATTTCTGACGTCATCCCTTCCGTAATTCGCGAAATCAATATCAAAATCCGGCATTGATATGCGTTCGGGATTTAAAAATCGCTCAAAAAGAAGGTTGTATTTTAAAGGTTCAATATCCGTTATGCGAAGAGAATAGGCAACGATTGATCCTACGCCGGAACCGCGTCCGGGTCCCACAGGGATTCCGTTATCGTTGGCGTATTTGATAAAATCGGCTACGATTAAAAAGTATCCCGTAAAACCCATGCTTATAATTGTATCCAGTTCGTATTCGCACCTTTTTTTTATTTTTTCCCATTCATCTCCATTATCTGCTTTTTCTTTTGAATAACGCTGGGCAAGACCTGCGTTTGCAAGATGGCGCAGATAGGAGCTGGCGTCATCAAAACCATCCGGGATATCAACCTCAGGAAGATAATTCGGAAGCTCTTTTACGTCGATATTGGGAACAACGGCATTGCAGCGCGCAGCTATTAAAGAAGTGTTTTCGATTGCGGCGGGATATTCACTGAAAAGAAAAGACATCTCATCGCCTGACTTCAGATAAAATTGATCGCCGTAATACCTTTTGCGGTTTTCATCGGCGCGGACCTTCGCAGTTCCGATGCAAAGAAGAATATCGTGCGCGATGTAATCGTCCTGATCTAAATAATGAACGTCATTTGTAGCGACAAGCGGAATCCCTGTTTTTTTTGAAATACCGGCGACAGCGGTATTAATATCTTTCTGCGATAAATCCGATCCCCTCAATACCCCAGAAGGAATTCCATGATCCTGTATTTCGAGATAAAAACAGGGCTCTCCGTCTTTATCCTTTCCGAACAAATCCCGGTAAAAAAGCGCTTTTTTTTCAGCCTCATCGATCTTTCCCGCCTGAATAAGACGCGGTATTTCGCCTGAGGCGCAGGCAGAAAGGGAGATGAGTCCTTTATGATATTTTTTTAAAATTTCATTATCGATCCGTGGACGATAATAAAAACCTTCGGTATAGGCATAGGAGCAAATCCTGACGAGGTTAAAATACCCTTCTGTGGTCTGCGCGAGCAACACCATGTGGTAGTATTTATTCTCATGCTCCGCGCCTTTTTTTTCGGTACACAATCCCGGAGAAACATAAACCTCGCAGCCAATGATAGGCTTAACTTTTTTATCATTTTTTTTACAAACTTCGATAAACTCCATCGCTCCGAACATATTTCCATGGTCTGTCAAAGCCAAAGCGTTCATATTGAGCTCGCCCGCGCGCCTGACAAGAGATTCGATAGAAACCGCGCCATCCGCGAGAGAATAATCGGAATGCACATGGAGATGGGTGAAATTTGTCATGTTTAGGCAGTGTACTTTATAAACGGCAATTTTTCAATAGTTGGAGGCGGGAGACAGGCTTGGTATACAGGGACCGCGGTTCCTGTGTACCAAAGCTCTTTTTTTCAACTTTTTTCAATTTCGAGCAAGCTTTTTGGCACCTCCGCGCCATATATAGCTACAGCTTTTTATAAGTTGAATCTATTTTATGGAGCCTTACATGAATGAAAAAAGAAATTACAAGAACAGTGTGTTTACCAGGCTGTTCGACGACCCGGATCTTCTTCGCGAGCTTTATTGCGCTCTCGAAGATGTAACTTTACCCCCGGATGTTCCGGTCATCATCAATACACTTGAGCAAGTTTTACTTGAGGACAAGTACAACGACATCTCTTTCGAGATAGCAGGAAAACTGATTGTACTGATTGAACATCAAAGCACAATCAACCCAAATATCGCTTTGCGCCTGCTTCACTACTATTGCAAGATTACCGAGAAAACGATTAAGAGAAGAGCGTTATATTCCGGGAAACTTGTAAAAATCCCATGGCCTGAATTTTTCGTCTTATACAACGGAGAAGATTATTTCCCTGATGAAAAAATCATTAAGCTATCTGACGCTTTTGAAAAACCTGATATACTCGGATTGCCTGAAAAATTGAAACCATTGCTCGAGCTTGAAGTAAGAGTGATAAATATCAATCATGGTAGAAACGAAGCTTTGCAAAACCGTTGTTCTAAACTGGCGCAGTACAGCGAGTTTATAGCTACTGCTAACTCATATAAAAACACAGGAAACAAAGAAGACGCTGTAAAAAAAGCTATTAAAGAGTGCCGGGAACGTGATATACTGAAGGAGTTCCTGGAAAAACATTCTGCGGAGGTATTTAACATGATGATAACCGATTGGAATCTTGACGACGCCAAAGAAGTCTGGCAGGAAGAAGCCCGCGAAGAAGCTCACGCAAAAGGTCGTGAGGAAGGTCATGCAGACGTCCTTGATTTAATCGATCAAGGTCTCTCCGCCGACGAAATAAAAACACGGTTAACTCAGACGCGCACCACAAATTAATCCTCCCAAATCCTGAAGCACGATAACCTCTCTGGCTGGCGTAAGTACAGGACCCCTCTCCCCGAGAAATCCGCGCTAATCCTGAATAACGAGGAGCTTTCTAGTGAACACAGGTACAGCAAATTACGCCCAGAGTAATCCGCGAAATCCGCGGTTCCTGTGTACCAAGTTTTGTATACTATCTACTCGGTATAGTTCTGCCAGGTAGGTTTGGGAGGTTCGATGGTTTTTAGGAAATCATGGTTGAAAAGTTCGGCAAGTTTTTCGGCTTGGGGACCTGTGAAATACATCGGGACTACAGGGCTCGATTTATTATAAGTTCTTGATATCGGGCTTATATATTCTGCGGCGAGCTGGTTAGTAAGAAAATACGGTGTTCTTTCTTTGAATGTATATCCTAATTCAATCTTAATATTACTGTCGGCGCGTACAGCGATAGATATTTGCTGCCAGATTAAATAGCCTGTGACCAAACCGTAATTTCGTTTTGTCTTATTACTCCCTGAAACCAGCGCGCGCGCCTTGTACTCTTCCTTATATTTTTCCAATGCTTCAATATAACTCTGCCTGCCATTTCTATCCCAGCATTGATGGAATGTCGTAGCTTCATGTCTGAACTTCAGCACAACTGCGTCCTCTACAGGAAAATAAAGCGCCTGTATTTTTACATCCCTTATTTTTCCGAGCCCCATAAATGGACTCAACCGCGATTCAATCTCTCCTATTTGAATAAACATTGAATCAAGACTGATTTTAAAAGGCTCTTCTTTCTGACTTTTTTCCACAGACTGACAGGAAATCGCGGCAACCGCCAGAACAAACGCCGCCGCCAGTTTAATATAGATATTTTTATTCATAGATTATTTCATACTGCTATAAATTAACAATATCTTCAAGACCAAGACCGTAAAACTGATGTACAAGGCTTGGTACACAGAAACCGCAGATTAGCGCGGATTACTCTGGGCGTAATTTGCTGTACCTGTGCTCGCTAGAAAGCTCATCGTTATTCAGGATTAGCGCGGATTTCTCGGGGAGCGGGGTCCTGTACCTGCGCCAGCCAGAGAGGTTATCATACTTCAGGATTTGGGAGGATTAAGGGAAGAGGATGAATATCCAAACCTAAAAAAAATCCGCGTAATCCTGAACTAAGAAAAAGCTGGTAGGTTTGACGCCGCCAGCTTACAACACGCCGATAAATCCGTGTAATCCGTGGTTACTGTGTACCAGGCTCTCTTTTTTTCAACTTTTTTCAGTTTCGAGCAAGCTTTTTGGCACTCTCGCGCCATATATAGCTACAGCTTTTTATAAGTTGAATTTATTTTATGGAGCTTTACATGAATGAAAAAAGAAATTACAAGAACAGTGTGTTTACTAGGCTGTTCGACGACCCGGATCTTCTTCGCGAGCTTTATTGCGCTCTCGAAGATGTAACCTTACCCCCGGATACCCCGGTCATCATCAACACACTTGAGCAGGTTCTGCTTGAGGACGTGTATAACGACATCTCCTTCGAAATCGGTGGAAAATTAGTTGTTTTAGTCGAACATCAAAGCACAATTAACCCGAACATGGCTTTGCGAATGCATCAGTATTTTTCCAAAATTACAGAGAAAATGGTAAAAAGAAAAGCGCTGTATTCCGAGAAGCTTGTCAAAATTCCACGGCCTGAGTTCTTTGTCCTGTATAACGGAGAAAAAAATTATCCAGATGAAAATATTATAAGATTGTCGGACGCTTACGAAGACACACAAATTCTTGGGCTTTCGGAAAAGTTAAAACCGTCGCTGGAATTAGAAGTAAAAGTGATAAATATCAATCACGGCAGAAACGAGACGCTTCAAAAACGATGTTCCAAACTGGCGCAGTACAGCGAATTTGTAGCCGCCACCAACACATATAAAAAAGCGGAAAACAAAGAGGATGCTTTAATAAAAGCTATTAAAGAGTGCCGGGAACGTGATATACTGAAAGAGTTCCTTGAAAAACACGCCGCGGAGGTATTTAACATGTTAATAACCGACTGGAATCTTAAAGATGCAAAAGAAGTCTGGCAGGAGGAAGCACGCGAAGAGGGTATCGAAGAAGGTATTGAACAAGGCATTGAACAAGGTATCGAGCAAGGTATTGAGAAAGGCATTGAACAAGAAAAACTTACCATTGCCCGCAACTTACTTGCAAAAGGTTCTACGCCGGATTTTGTAAGCGAAATTACCGGTCTTTCCCTTGAAGAAATAGCAAGTATATAAAACATTCTGCGGAGGTATTTAACATAATGATAACCGACTGGAATCTTGACGACGCCAAAGAAGTCTGGCAGGAAGAAGCCCGCGAAGAAGCTCGTGAAAAAGCTCACGCAGAAGGCATAGAAATAGGTCAGGAAAACAGGGACAAATTCGTCCTCGATTTAATCGATCAGGGTCTCTCCGCCGATGAAATAAAAACCCGGTTAACTCAGACGCGCACCACAAATTAACCCTCCCAAATCCCGGACCACGATTACCTCTCTGGCTGGCGCAGGTACAGAAACCCGCTACCCGAGAAATCCGCGTTAATCCTGAACTACGATATGCTTTCTTGCGAACACGGCTGCAGGAACCCGCGCCCGGAAAAATCCGCGCTAATTCGCGGCTTTTGTACACCAGGTTTGAGGAAAAATTTCATGTTAGTTTACGGTTTTTTACTTTAGTATTGTAATTATTTTCTCCATTTTTTTGTAAAATATGAGGGTTGGGGGATTATTGGGTTGTGAAAAGTAGCGAAATTTAACAAAAATGAGGGTTTTTTGCCTGAATTTATCGATTTTTTGAGTAAAAAAAATATGAAAAAAATACATAAAAAAATAATAAAATTTTTCAAAAACCCTTGACATTTATTTTAAATTTCATTAGTTATTATAGTAAGGATTAAAGAGGCAAAGGGAGCTCGTGTGGTAACCTCTCTTATCCAAAGCAAATCTTAGGAGGATTTTTTATGTTAAAAAAACTGATTGTCTTATCAGTAATCTTCGCTCTGGTTGCCGGCGGCGCCTTTGCGGCAGATGTCAGTGGCCATGTTATTGGCGATGTTACCTTATTAGGTAGCGATACTTCAGACGCAACTGATGGTGTAATAAGTGGAAGCGGCGGCATGGGTCGTATTCGTTTAGAAGCATCCGGTGGAGATGATGAAGGTACCTTCGGTGGCTGGTTACGTATTCAAGATGGTTTTTCTGGCAACGTATGGTGGAAACCTATTGATCAGTTCCTGCTCAGAATTGGTGGAAATGGCGGTGACGGTTACTGGGGAAAAGACGGTGTTACACGCTGGATGTTCTATCAGACAGTTTCTGATACTCAGGTAGCAGATAATGGTCACAATGCTTGGGGTGGAGCTGATTGGTCATCCAATAAAACCGGAACTAATTTCGGCGATGCATTCTTTGGCGGCTGGGATGGCGGTCTTATGATGGAAATTAAACCCATTGACATACTTGGCATTAACATTGGTCTTCCGTATTTTGGCGGCGGCGAAGTAGCAGACATTTTTAAAGCAGCTAAAATTCAGCTTGATGTAAATCTTGACTTTGGAAACATCGCGGTTACATTTGACGGCGCTAATGATGGCAAAGTATTTGCATTCGTCGGAATTGCAGCAATAGAGAATGTTGACCTTCACCTTGGTTTAGGTTATGCGTTTGCAGAAGGTTCCCCAATTAGCGTTGGTTTAGGCACAAAAATTGGAATCTCTGATTCATTCAATCTCAAAGCTCGTGTAATGGCAAGCCTTGCAGGTGACGACGAAGCAACACGTATCTTATTCGATGTACTCCCTTATTTTGGTATCAACGACAGCATGACAGTCTTTGTTAGCTTAGGTCTCCAGATGGTAATGCCTAGTGAAGGCGATAGTTTGATGGGTTTCCACTTTAATCCGTATCTGCAAGTCGGCTCCGAATGGGGACCGAAATTCCTCGCAGGTATCAAAGTTGTGCAGGAATGCGTTCCTAGTGATGACGCTTATATCAAGTGGTCAATTCCAATCGCTATCAACGTTGGTTTCTAATTCATAGTTAGAAATTACTGTAAAAGCCGTCCAATCTTGGGCGGCTTTTTTTTTGCACTGGTGGACAGGACATGGTGTACAGAAACCGCGGATTAAGCGGATTTATCGGAGTGTTGTAAGCTGGCGGCGCGTAAGCTACCAACTCTATTAGTTCAGGATTAACGCGAAACCGGGTATTACTTGGACTGACCTAGCCGACCGAACCCCGAGGGCGCGAACAGCGCCCGCAGCTGTTACCGTTTGTTGAGATTGCAGAAAAAGCCCTTTTTACAGTTTTTTGTGTTTTGTAATTCCTTACTACATAAGGAGTTAAGAATTCATAAAATAGTAAAAACAGGGTTTTTATACAGGCTCGTTATGTGCTGTGGGCTGTACTTTATTTTAATAATTTTTTTATTAATATATCTTTTAAATTTCTTCTAGAATCTATTATTGCAGAAATATTTACTTTATTCCCATTTACTTTATATATTATTTTCCAAGGTTCTTCTGTTATTTGCCTATAATCTTTAATATTTCTAAAGAGTAATTCTGGAACATATCCTCCCCTGTTTGGAAAATGATTTAATGATTTTATTTTTTTAAATATTTTTTCCATTATCACTTCTGCGTTTCTTGGATTGTTTTTTGAAATAAATTCAATAATTTCATTCAAATCATTAACTGAATTTTTAGTCATTTTAACTATATATTCATCATAATCTTTTACTGTATTTTTAGCCATTTTTTGCAGTTCTTTTCCTTAAATCAGAAAAAACCTCATCCACATCATAT
>JGI24695J34938_10000878_pt1 | contig 27738 bp, 24 predicted proteins | sample TergutCo191P3_FD_34938 | JGI IMG/M metagenome (IMG submission 34938)
ATGTGCGTACCTCAATCTTCAAGAGTTTCCGAAGCCGCGTGGGAATATGTCAGGTTCTTCTTAAGACCGGAAAATCTGATGCAGCATAATATCGCCTGCGCNCAGCTTCCCCCGCGTAAATCCGTCGGTTCAAATCCTGAATTTGCAAGGCAGCTNCCTTANATGGCGCCTCTTCTGGATAAACTGCAGTACGGACGCTTTATCGGCCCCTTCAATACAGACGTATTGAAGATATCGCTGCGCAATGTGTTTGTCTCCCTTTGCGAAGGAAATTCCGTGTACGCAAATATCCCGATTGCTCTAACTGTTTTGGAAAACCAGATTAATAATGATTTAAGGCTCCACTAAGAGATTGAAATGAAAAACAACCGCTTTGTGGCAATTGTTTTGATACCGGCGCTCTTGTTGCTGACTCTGTTTATTGTAATACCGATTATGGGGAGTTTTGTTATCTCCCTGTATGATTACAATCCATTAAGAGCCCACAATATCTTTTTGGGGTTTGGTAACTACAAGCGGTTGTTATCTGATCAGGTATTCTTAAAGACGCTTCAGAATACGCTGGTTTTTGTTTTTGTAACGGTTATTTTCAATATTGCCCTTACTCTTGTTATTTCACAGTTAATTTCCGGCATTAAACACAGAATTTTGAGAAATCTGACCCTGGCGATTGTATTCCTGCCATGTGTCGCGCCCATTGCCAATTCAGCGGTTGTTTGGTCGCGCAGTCTTTTTCCGACCAGGGGCGGATTGTTCAACACGGTTATTTCCGCGTTTGGACTGGAACCGGTTAACTGGTTAGGCAATCCGGCAATGCTTATGCCCGCCATTATTATATTTACCGTGTGGGTTGACATCGGGTACAACACCGTACTGTTCACCGCCGGAATGGAAGGCATCCCAAAAGATTTTTATGAAGCCGCCGATATTGACGGCATTGGCCCCATTCGCCGTTTTTTCAAAATTACCTTACCGCTTCTGGGACGCACTTTTTCATTCGTTTCCGTTATGACAATTATTTCGCACTTTCAAATGTTCGCGCAATTTGAAATCATGGCAAGAGACGGAGGCGCGGGAAAAGCGGGACAGGTGATGACAACATTTATTTACTACACGGGTTTTAAAGCCAAAGATATGGGATATGCGTCAACAATATCGGTGGCGTTGTTTTTTGTAATTTTGATAATCACAATTGTGCAGAGGCGGCTTAACCGTATAGACTGGGAGTATTAAATGCGGCGAATTTTAATTTTTATTTTTCTGGCGGTTTTCTCATTTCTAATGCTGGTTCCGTATGTATGGATGCTGCTGCTTTCATTTAAGCCGCAGGTTGAAATCGCGCAGGCTAACACAATTTTACCCGCAACCTGGACTATAAATAATTATATCAAGGTATTTCAGACTGTCCCGATCATCCGCTGGTTTTTTAACAGTCTTTTTGTGACTTTGACAGCCACTGTAATTATTTTATTTACCAGTTCTCTTGTCGGCTTCATTTTCGCTAAATTCGTTTTCGCTTTAAAGAATCTGATTTTCTGGTTTATTCTGGCAACCATGATGATAACTCCGCAGGTGACGATGATACCTTCCTTCCTTCTTATAAGCGAGCTTGGCCTTTATGACAAACTGCCTTCTCTTATCCTTCCCGGAATGGTTGGAGGCTTTGGTATTTTTTTATGCAGGCAATTTATCGAAGACATTCCGAACAGTTTATGCGAAGCCGCTCTGATTGACGGAGCGCATCCGTTTTATGTTTATTTCAGAATAATTGTTCCCCTGATACGCCCTGCTGTCGGCGCGCTTGCAATCTTCACCTTTTTGCTTTACTGGAATGAATATATGCTTCCGCTGCTCTATCTTAACAAGGTAGAGAACATGACCATATCTCTGGCTATCTCATTCTTCTCAACCCAGCGTACAACCGATATAGGCGCGATTATGGCTACGGCTACGCTTGTAATGCTTCCTGTAACAATAGTATTCTTCGTGCTGCAAAAACAATTTATACGCGGAATCGCGATAACCGGCATGAAATAAAAACAGAGGAAAATTTGCGATACTACGCGGGAATTGACGGCGGAGCGACAAAAACAGCGGTTTGCGTTGCCGGTGCAGAAAACTCATTCTTACATTACTGTATTACTTCCGGTTCCTCATGGCGCGAGCACGGAGCCATGAAAGTCGCTCAAAATTTTAAAAAAGCGGTGAACAGTATTTTAGGAGATAACTACAGCCTGATTGCCGGAATCGCGATGGGACTGCCATGTCACGGTGAAAGCGCGGAAGGCGATGTAATCCTGGAGCAGGCTGTCCGCGAAACATTTTCAGGTATACCTGTTTACTTTACAAATGATGTTGAAGTTGGATGGGCGGGATCAATGGCTTTAGAGCCAGGAATTAATATTGTCGCGGGAACAGGCTCAATCGCCTTTGGCAAGGATAGAAAAGGCAATACAGCACGAAGCGGCGGCTGGAGCGAATTTTTCGGCGATGAAGGTTCATGCTACTGGATGGGGCGAAAGGTCATGGAAATATTTTCAAAACAATCAGACGGACGCGTTCCCAAAGATGAACTGTATACAACAGTTTTTAGCGAATTAAACTTAAAGGATGATTTCAGCTTTATTGATCTAATATATACAAAGTATTCCAGTTACCGTGAACAGGTCGCCAGCCTGCAGTTCCTGGCAGAGAAGGCCGCCTTGGCGGGTTCATTAAGTGCGAAGGCACTGTATAATGAAGCGGTTAGCGAGTTATTGCTGCTGATAACAGCAGTCCTGAACAGGTTAAATTTTTCGCAAGAGAAATGGAATGTATCCTACTCAGGCGGTTTATTTAAGGCAGGCGATCTCGTTTTGCCCCTGTTCAGGCGGGAAATTGAGAAAATGGGGGGATGTCTGATAACGCCCCGTTTTACGCCTGTGCAGGGAGCGCTGCTTTTGGCGTATCAGCATTTTAATCCGGACGGCCTTTCGCAGATACAGCAAATTATTAAGGAGAGTAAAACATGATCGACTGTAAATCCTTTTTTGGATTTGAAAACAAATTTTTTGAGGAAAAGAACTGCGGAAATACCGCATGTGAAATCGCGGGACAGCGTTTACTGTGGAATGATCTGGGAAAAACATTGCTGGCAAAGAAGCGGGAAATATCAGATTTTATGAAGCAGTTTGATGATTTAAGCAAAATAAGAATAATATTAACAGGGGCCGGCAGTTCTGCGTTTATCGGAGAAGCGCTGTCGCTCTTTATCGCAAAAAGTTCAGGAATTAAATGCGAAGCGGTGCATACTACAGACATTGTCTGCGCGCCTGATACTGTCCTGTTTGAAGATATTCCGACCCTTTTGATTTCTTTTGCCCGTTCAGGCAACAGCCCCGAATCCGCCGGCGCTGTTCAATACGCGAGAAAAAAAATAAAAACCTTATATGAAGCCGCCATTGTCTGTGACGGCGCAAGTAAGTTATCAGAAATAACAGCGGAAAATAAAAATAATTTAATCCTCGTAATGCCTGAAGGATCCAATGATAAGGGGTTCGCGATGACATCGAGCGTTACGTGCATGTTATTGTCAGGTTTCGCGCTCTTTAATCATGAAAAAACAGAAGAAATAGCAAAGGATATTTCGCTGCTTTCAGATAACGCGGGAAAAAACAGCATCGCCATGTCCGCGATGGCGCAAAAATACGCAAAGAAAAATTTTAACAGGGCGGTCTACCTCGCGAGCGGCGCGCTCAAGGGAATAGCTCACGAAGGTTCATTGAAGATGATGGAACTGAGCAACGGAGAAGTTAACGCGTGTTTTGACAGCGCAACAGGTTTCAGGCATGGTCCAAAAACTGTTATAAAAAATAACACTCTTAGTCTGCATTTAATATCAGATGATCCATTTACATCCAGATATGATATTGATTTACTTGCGGAAGTTTACCGGGAAAAAAATGAAAACATAGCTGTCGCTATATGCGCTGACAATGTAAAGGACATAAAAGCTGATGATGTAATTACCATCGCGCGCGGCGGTTACGGCATTACAACCGGTCTTTGTTATGGTATAAGCGCCCTTATATTTTTTCAGATGCTCGCGATGTTTAAATCCCTGGAACTTGGCGTAACAACCGATAATCCGTCTCCGGGAGGACAGGTTAACAGGGTTGTGAAAGGCGTTACCGTCTACCCTTATGATTTACCGGAAATATCCAAATAAACAAGGAGAATATATGCCCCTGACAACTACGGAAAAAATGCTCGCTGCGGCAAAAAAAAACGGTTATGCGGTCGCCGCGTTCAACTGTGAAAACATGGAGATGATCCAGGCGATAATCGCCGCGGCCGCGGAGATGAACGCTCCGGTAATTCTGCAAACGACTCCTTCCACGGTCAATTACGCGTCAGCGCGGCTGTTTGCAGCTAACGCAGCGGCAGCCGCAGAAAAAGCGGATATACCCGTAGCTCTGCACCTGGATCACGGAAACAGCCATGAACTTGTAAAGGACGCGCTGGACGCGGGATACACATCCATCATGATCGACGGCTCCCATTTTCCGCTTGAAGAAAATATCGCGTTTACAAAAAAAGCCGCTTCTCTTTGCCTGATGGCGGGAATACCAATTGAAGGCGAACTGGGACATGTCGGTGGAAAAGAAGATGATCTTGAAAGCGCGGGAGCGGGTTATACCGATCCTGAAGAAGCTGTCAGGTTTGTAAAAGAAACAGGCGTCTCATCTTTGGCTATAGGAGTCGGGACCGCACATGGAGTATACGCAAAGAAACCTGTGTTAAATCCGCAGCTAATCTCAATTTTAAAAGAAAGAATAACAGTGCCTCTTGTGCTGCACGGAGCATCCGGTCTTGATGATGAAGTAGTTCAGGATTGCATTGCCCGCGGTATCAGCAAGGTGAATATAGCGACTGATCTTCGCATTGCGTATACTCAGGCAGTGCGGGAATATTTGCAAAAAGATCCCGGCTGTTTTGATCCAAAAAAATACGGAAACGCAGGGCGTGAGGCGGTAATAAAATTAACCATTAAACGGATAAAAATATGCGGCTGCCAGGGACGCGCAGGAGAAATTAATTAATTTTTACGCACAGTTGTAATCCTGTTCCTCCATGGAAATTTTTTAGTCTTTTTTAGCTTACCTGTTTTAATTAAATGGCCGATAACCATTGATATATCTTCTTCGCTGCAACGGATTTTATCATTCCCGGCAAGCAGCGAAGCAGCTTCATCAGAGTGGAAACATCTTTTGTTTTTTCGGAAAAAATCAAGCATTGTTTTTTCTTCACGTAACGCGGCACTTGCTTCATTTTCGCAGACATCACAGCAGAGCTGCTGCGGAACTTCTCCCCCGGAATCGTAATCAAGCAGGGTAAGAAGCGAATGTCTTCTGCATCCGCTTATGTCCCTCGCGTAACGCAACAGGGACGATACCCTGCCGCGGTCCGCTTCTGTTTTGGATCTTAAAAGAGCGGTTTCATCTTCAGACCCCCAGAGAAGGATTGCCCATGACTGTTCGCCGTCGCGGCCTGCTCGGCCTGATTCCTGTAAATACGCTTCTACAGACGGAGCGCAATCCCTGTGAATAACAGTGCGGACATCGGCCTTATCTACGCCCATCCCGTAAGCGCATGTTGCACATAACACAGCCTCTTTGTTGTTTATGAACCATTTTTCAACAATGGTTTTTTCCTCTTTGCTTAATCCGGCGTGATAGAAGCGCACTTCCCGATGCCAGCTAAACCCAAAAGCCGCGAATTCATTTTGCAGATAACGGGCGAGTTTTTCAGTTCCGGGCCGCGAAGAGCAAAAAACAATCGCAGGGCGGGGATGTTTAATCAGAATGTCGCGCACCGCCAAATCGCGGCAGATGCAGCCTTTCGCCGAATAACTGATATTGGGCCTGTCCGGATTTCCGACAATCTGACCCGCTTCCAAATCGCCGAATATATACCGCCTGATTTTCGCCAGAACAGGAGCGCTGGCTGTGGCGGTAAAAGCGGTAATAAGCGGCGGATTAAATGAACTGATTATGGCGCTGATTTCCAGATAGCTTGGCCTGAAACTTTCTCCCCACTCGCTGACGCAATGCGCCTCGTCAATTACAGTGTGCGTAATTTTAATCGTTTTTAATTTTTCCTTTACCTGCGATGTCAGAAGCACTTCAGGATTCGCTATAATAAACCTGCTCTGTCCGCTTCTTAATTTTTCCCAGATAACATCCCGCTCTTCTTTACTCTGTGCGCCCCTGATTATTACAGGCGAAAAACCGCGTTCACGCAGACGGCGTTCCTGATCCGCCATCAGGGATAAAATTGGATAGATAACCAATGTCAGTCCTTCCATCAGCATTGCGGGCAGCTGGAAACAAAGGGATTTTCCCGCGCCTGTCGGCAGAATTACAATCTGCTTCCCCAAAGATTCGCGGTCAGAGAGAAAATTGTCTGTTTCAATTTCATCCGCGATCTTTTGATTTTCCTGCCCCGGCCACTTCACTGTAATCCCCGCTGCTCCGGCGGCTTCCAGAATATTTGTCATAACCAGTCTTTGATACGGAAACAGATAGGAAAGCCCGAAAAGACTTTTCACAGCCTCGCTTAGCGGGTCAGGTTTTTCTTCACGCACTTCCTGAAAATAATCATCAAGCATATAAACCTCCAACCTTTATATGGGTCGAAAGCGGCGCTTTGCTTTACTGAAATGAATTTTTTTAAACGGAAATTTCAGGCTTCTTCAAGACCCAACTCATCATTCGAATCCAGACTGGATTCTGTTTCTTCAGGTCCGGGGGCTTGTTCAACCTTTTCTTTTTTAGCTGATGTTTTCACTTTTTTAACTGACATAGGGCGGTGATGCGCACGCGATACATAGGAGACAATATACATATATATTGCCAGCACTATGGTAATGGCGATTACCTGCCAGGACTTGAGAATATCCGTAAGAAGCTCTAAAAATTCTTTGGAGAACATTATGATCAATATCGGAATTTATATTAAATTACTTAAATATACCAGCCCATCTACCTGAAACTACCGGATATGTGATTCAAAACTCATTTTGTATTAATGCGGTGAATATTAAAAAATTAATTTTTATATGTTTTTTTGCATATTTTTTAATTGGTTTTAGTATGGTTTTTCATTAATATTTGTAATACAATTAAATTATGACTTTTAACAGCATTGTGGCGGATAGCGGGAAGGCTTTACCTCATGGCGCAACGCTCACGCATGAAGGAGTAAATTTTTCAATTTTTTCCCGCAACGCCACCATGATTACCCTTATCCTTTTTGAGTCTTCGGAACCCGGCAGCAAATGGATTGAAATACCGCTGGATAAAACAGGAAATAAAACTGGAAATATCTGGCACTGTTTTATCAAACATCTAAAGGCCGGAGTCTGTTATCTGTACCGCGCGGATGGTCCGTATGTTCCGGAAAAAGGGCTGCGTTTTAATCCTCATGTAACATTGCTCGATCCTTATGCCAAAGCCCTGACTGATATAAGCAACTGGGATTTCGGCAAATGCGCGGGATATAATCCTGAAGAACCCGGTCATGATCTTGCCTATACATATATTGACGACATCGCGCACATGCCGCGCTGTATTGTCATTGATGATGATGATTTTGACTGGCAGGGTGATTCGCCGATAAACTATCCGCTGCGATTCAGCGTTATCTATGAAACTCATGTTAAAGGCCTTACCGCAAATCCCAACTCAGGAGTTAAATATCCGGGAACATACCGCGGAGTTATCGAAAAAATTCCGTTCTTTAAAGATCTGGGAATAACCAGTATTGAATTTTTACCGGTTCATGAATTTAATGTAAACGAAAATCAGCGCTGTAATCCGCGGACAGGAGAAAAGCTGATTAATTACTGGGGTTATTCAACCGTTGCGTTTTTCGCTCCAAAAGGTTCCTATGCCGCGGATCAGAGTCCCGGCGGACAGGTCCGGGAATTCAAGGAAATGGTCAGGGAACTGCACAAAGCCGGAATCGAAGTAATTCTTGACATTGTATTTAATCATACAGCGGAAGGCAATGAACTTGGACCCACTTTTTCATTCCGAGGTTTGGATAATCCAATCTATTACATACTGAATGAAGACATGCGCTATTATCAGAACTATTCAGGATGCGGCAACACAATGAACTGTAATCATCCTGTTGTACGCACGTTTATTATGGACTGTCTGCGCTACTGGGTAATGGAAATGCATGTTGACGGTTTCCGTTTTGATCTTGGTTCAATTTTGGGGCGGGACCAGAACGGGAACATCATGGAAAATCCGCCGACTCTGGAACGGATTGCGGAAGACCCGATTTTAAGCGCGACAAAAATTATCGCCGAAGCGTGGGACGCAGGCGGCGCTTATCAGGTTGGCTGGTTCCCCGGCGGACGCTGGGCGGAATGGAACGATAAATTCCGCGACGATATACGCAAATACTGGCGCGGCGATCCAAAAGAAACCCGTTTTCTTGCAACCCGCGTATCAGGCAGTTCAGACCTGTATTTACGCGACGGCCGCAAACCTTTTCACTCGATCAACTTTGTAACAAGCCATGACGGTTTTACGCTCAATGATCTTGTTTCGTATAACGGCAAACACAATGATGATAACGGCGAAGGTAACAGGGACGGCAGCGATAACAATTTAAGCTATAACTACGGCATGGAAGGCGATACATTAGACCCGATTATAAAAACAATACGCGAACGCCAGCTTAAAAATTTTATAACTACCATGATGATTTCCCTTGGAACGCCGATGATACTGGGCGGCGATGAATTCGGCCGCACCCAAAAGGGCAGCAATAACGCCTACTGTCAGGATAATGATATTTCATGGTACGACTGGTCGCTGCTGGAAAAAAATAATAATCTATACCGTTTTGTCAAAGAGATAATCGCCTTCAGGCTCAGGCACCCTGGTTTTATGCGCCCTGAATTCTATACAGGCAGGGGAGGTAATTACAAGGGCATTCCCGATATTTGCTGGTATGATGATAAAGGCTCCACTCCGAACTGGAACGAGATCGGTTATTATCTTTCGCTGCGTCTGGACGGCAGCAAGGCGGATGTGCTGGCAGACCGCGACGATAATGATTTTTTTATTATGTTCAATGCCGATTTGGACACAAGGTCTTTTGTACTCGCGCACGCGCCGGCAAAGAAAAAATGGTACCGTGTTGTGGATACAGGCATTAATCCTCCGAATGATATCCTTCTTCCGGGCAGCGAAGTACTATGCTCGTCACAGAAAATTTATCCCGTTAAGGCGCGCAGCATAGTGATACTAATATCGAGAGAATAAAAACATGGACGACAGCAGTTTTATTTTCGGCGTAGATCTGGACGGCGTTGTCGGTGATTTCTACGGAGCGATACGAAAAATCGCCTCTGAGTGGCTGAACAAACCTCTTGAATCCCTTACTTCCGAAGTTTCCTACGGCCTTACTGAATGGGGCATTGATGAGTTTGGCGGTTATGAAAGGCTGCACCGTTTCGCGGTAACACAGCGAAACATTTTCCGCGACATGGAACCAATCGAAAACGCGCCGGCTGTTCTCCGAAAACTGTCAAGTCAAAACATCCGTATCCGTATTATCACGCACAGGCTTTTTTTAAAGTATTCACACAGGACATCCATCACCCAAACAGTTGAATGGCTTGATAATTACGACATTCCCTACTGGGACATTTGTTTTATGAATGATAAGGGCGCAGTTGGCGCGCATGTTTACATCGACGATGCTCCTGAAAATATAAACAGTCTGCGCAAGCTCGGATGCAAAACAATCATTTTCGGTAATTCCACCAACCGCGATTTATCCGGCCCTCGCGCAAATAACTGGCTGGAAGTTGAAAAGATGGTGATGGAAGCCCGCGAGGAATGGATTACAGGCACATTGGGATTATTCGGTATTTAATGATTGAATATCTCAAAAAAAATAATACTGACAACAATAAACGCGAAATGGATTCATCCCTCTCTTGCCCTGCGATTACTGAAAGCCAATCTCGGTTCTCTGGAAAACTCCTGCGAAATTATTGAGTTTGCCCTGCGCCAGCCGTTAGCTGAAAAAACACAGCCCCTCCTTGCCGCCTGCCCGGGTATTTTGGGCGTTTCTGTTTCAATATGGAACCACACCGCCACGCTTGAACTGCTGAATGAACTGGAAAAAACATGGGCGGCAGACATTACAACAAAACCTGTTATCGTTCTTGGCGGCCCTGAAGTATCGCATCTTTCCCCGGAAGCGGAAATTTTCAAACATGCGGATCATATTATACGCGGCGAGGGAGAAAATGTTTTCAGGACGTTATGTGAAGATATTCTGCGCTCATCCGGCGGGGCTTTGCGCGTGCGTTCTGAACATATAATTGCCGCCGGGCAAAATAATTTAAATGATATAAAAACAGCTTACCGCCTGTACACTAATGAAGATTTGGCGAAAAAATTAATCTATGTTGAATCAAGCCGGGGTTGTCCGCATAACTGCGAATTCTGCCTAAGCTCAGTCAAGGACAGTAATAGTAACGCTGTACGGGAATTTCAGATGGAACAGTTCCTTGAGGAAATGGACAATCTTTCACAGCGCGGAGCGAAGACATTTAAATTCCTGGACAGAACTTTCAATTCCAATATTAAGCGCGCTGTGCGAATAATGGAGTTTTTCCTGAATAAAATTGAAGAGCGCAAAGGCGATCTGGTAATCCACTTCGAGATGGCGCCTTCCCATTTTCCGCCTGAGTTACGTGAAATTATTTCCCGTTTCCCGCCACAAACTTTGCGTCTTGAAATAGGCATTCAAACTTTAAACACTGAAACCGCTTCCCGTATTGGCCGCCCTTCAAATCCTGATAAGGAGCTGGAAACCATCCGCTTCCTCTGTGAAAAAACAAACGCAATCATTCACGCCGATTTAATAGCAGGGCTCCCATGCGAGGATCTCGCGTCATTCGCAAACGGTTTTAACCGTCTGTGCGAAGCTCTCTGCAGCGGGCAATGTTCAGATAACACAAAAAGAGGCAGAACAGAAATTCAATTGGGTATTTTAAAAATTCTGCCGGGTACGCCGGTTGCCTGCCGCGATGGAACATCTGTTATGCGCTACAATTCCGCCCCGCCCTATGAAGTTTCGGAAACATCAGCGATGGACGCATCTGATATTAAACGTATAAAAAATTTCGCGCGCTTCTGGGAACTGATTGTCAACCGGGGTTTAATTGACATAAACCGGATCAGGCAAACGTCAACAGCAGGAGTTTTTGAAAAATTTATGACCTTATCAGATTCACTTTTAAATCACTTCGGGCGGAACTGGGGAATCGACAAGGAAGAAATGAAAACGGCTCTAAAAAGCGGATACCTGTGAAAATTGAAAATTTTATGGATGATCTGCCTGATTTTTAGGATACTCTATTATACGCCTGCATTATAAACAGACTAAGATTATACATGGACTTGCATAGGTTTCTGCAATATAATAATAGGGTGAAAAAATTATTATTCCTTCTGATTTGTTTAATTTTTCCGCTTTTTTTCATTTACGGGGAAAATGAATTTATTAGGGATAGCATTGTTACAGAAGAAGATAATTTTCCCGAAGATCCACAAAAAACATTTCGCATTGATAACAGGATGTTCGAAATCGGCTTGATGAACATTAATATAAATTTATCCAATGACTTTCTGACAGTCGGAGAAATATTCCGGGAAACGCTTGTTTTAAACATCAATGATCTGGATAAAGGATTAAACATAAAGTTAGGTGCATTTATTTCTCCTTTTTACATAAATTTTAACCACCATGACAATTGGGGCATTGGTTTCTCCGCCGCTCTGGAAGCGGAGGGTATAATAGGAATTTCCGGAAACATTCTTTCCCTGAGCGAAGCTGTTAATGATAAACCTGACGCCAGCGGAGCGGTATTCGCGGAACTCAGGCTTGGCGGTTTTTTTCATTTACAAAATTTTAAAATAAAAATAAATCCGGCGCTTTATTACCCTCTTGCGTATGTCAGACCGGATATTTCCTACACTTTTCAAAATACAAATTCCGGTCCGATTATCTATATGAGTTACGATTTGCGCATATATACCGGATTCCCGATGGAAAATTTTCCGGATAATTTCAGCCTGACAGCCTCTCCGGGTTTTGATTTTAATTTTGGACTGGAATATCCGCTTTCGGCGGCGCTGGGTTTACAGGATAAAAATAAATACCTTTACTTTGATGTTGGACTGGATTTTTACAATATTCCTGTCGTTCATTCCGTTATAAGGAATTATATCGGCGCATCAGGAGCGTTAGGTGACGATGAGCCATTGGAATTATTTAATTCAAATACAGACTGGAATTCATTATTCACATACAATGAATTTACATACGCTACAGGCGGAGAAAAAATTCTTCGCCCTTTCAAAATGCTTGCATGGATTGACTGGCATCCCTTTGGACATATAATTTCAATCATTCCAACGCTGGGATTTACCGTAAATAATCTTTATGTCAGATCGGTTTCACCGGAAGCAGGTTTACAAATACGCCTGGATATGTTAAATATATTTATTACAACGCTCGCAATTGGTTACCATGACCGCTTATGGAAAAACAGCATCGACCTTGCGTTTAATTCCAGGGCGTTTGAATTTAACCTTGGAGCAAGTTTCCAGTCAACGGATTTTGTAAAAAGCTGGACAGGCGGCGGGTTTGGTCTAAATATGGGAATAAAATTGGGATGGTAATACTTTTAAAAATGTACGCTTAAAGAATAGTATAAATAATAATAAGGTTAATAAATGAAAACAATTATTAAACTTTTAAGTATTTTATCAATTACGGCAATGCTGCTTGCATGCGCTACATCCGGATCGACTGCTGCGGTAAACGCATTGGATTTTCTTGAGCTTGGCATTAAACACGCTATGCAGGGCGATTATGAAAAAGCAATCATGAATTTTACAGAGGCGGTAAAATCAGACCCTAATCTGGCCGAAGCGTATTTATTAAGAGGCAGGGCTTATTATGCAAGTGTAGCGAATATAACCAATATTGGAGATAGATTTAGCAGCACTATCGCGGTATCCCGGCCAAATCTTACAGAAGAAGACATGCATATTTTGGATCTCGCAATAGATGATTACAATCATGTAATAAAATTAAGCCCCGATAATGCGGCTGCATATTTGGAGCGGGGCAGTTCCCATTCCTATAAATACAATAATAATGGCATAATGGCCGATTTAGACCAGGCATTAGCGGACTATAATCAGGCAATTAAACTTAATTCAAATAACGCGACAGCATATACGTATCGCGCTTATGCGTTTCATAGAAAAAATGATCTGGAGCGCACCATTGCGGATTACACGCAGGCTATTATGGTAGACCCAGATAACGCGAGGCCATTGGTAAATCGCGGAAATATTTATTTTGAAATGAAAGATTGGGATCGCGCCATTGCGGATTATGACCAGGCCATCAGAATGGAGCCGGATAACGCGGTATATTATTCAAACCGCGGCAATGCCTATTATTTAATGAAAGACTTGGATAAAGCTCTTGCGGATTTCATACGGGCTGCAACGCTGGATACAAATAATTTTAGAACATACTTGAACTGCGGTAATGTTTATTATGATAAAAAAGACTGGGATATGGCCATTACGGAGTATACACAGGCCATCAGATTAAATCCAAATAACGCGATAAGTTATTCGCTTCGCGCGGATGCTTATTTATTTAAGGAAGATTGGGATCGCGCCATTGCGGATTATTCGCAGGCTGTCGGATTGGATCCAAATAACGCATATAATATCAACAGGCTTGGAAATGCGTACTACCGAAAAGGCGATTATGGCCGCGCCGCAACCAGCTATGAAGAGGCTTTGCGGCTTGAGCCTGATAATATGGTTTATAAAAATAATCTTGAAAATTCCCGGCAGGCAATGAGAAGATTAAACTAAGTAAACATTCACGTCATTGCAGACCATACCGGCGCTGATAATTTTGACGGAAAGGGATTAACGCGGCTAAAGTCGGGCAGCCAGTCGCTGCCTGTTACAAGTTCCTGGCAAAAACCGTCTTCTATACCATACTCCTCCAGCCACTCAAGAACTGTTTCGTACTCATCTTTCCTCAGGTAACGATTCGGCGCTGTTTCTCCTATACCAGGAATCGGAGTGTACTGGGTCATCAGGGAAAGCTGAGCCCTGTCTTTTACATTTTCCGCAAACCAGCGCAGTACAAGACGTGTTGATTCAAGATAACCCGGTAAAATCAAATGGCGGACAATAGTTTTTTTATTAGCGTCTCCATGCGTCATTTCAGTCATTTTCAAAATTGCTGAAGCCGCTGTTTGAGGATAACCGGGAGCGCTGAAAAATTTATTGGCAATTTCGCTGTCCAGTGTTTTTAGGTCAGGCAGGTAAATATCAATATAATCCTTTAACATTTCCAGTGTTTCTGTACTTTCATAAGCGGAAGAATTCCAGAGTACCGGCAATCGCATTCCCGCGTTTTTGGCAGTGATGATACCCTGTACAAGCTCAGGGACCGCATGACTTCCGGTAACAATATTAATGTTTTCCGCTCCCTTATCATGAAGTGCCGTGCATATCTCCGCAAAAACATTCGCAGAAACAGGTTTCCCAATGCTTTTACCGGCCGCCGCGTTTCCTGCATATTTCACCTGTACAGGAAACTTTTCAGTAAGCCTTCGCTGTAAGCGCCTGGAATCGTGTGAAATCTGGTAATTCTGGCAAAAGACACAGCCAAGATTACATCCGCTTACAAAAATAGTCCCGGAACCGCCTGTTCCGACAAGGGGCGGCTCTTCTCCCCGGTGTATTACCGCAGCTCCTATCCTCAAAACGGCGGTTTCTCCGCAATAACCTGTTTCTCCGGCAAGACGGTCAGCGCCGCATTTTCTGGGACAGAGCTTACAGGACTTGTATAAATTTTCCATAATTTCGCTTAGTATATCAGGAATAGCTGACTTATATAGTTGAGAAAAATAACAATATAAGTCATAATTACTATATGGACGCTCAGATAGCGGTTTTGGGGGCAGGCGCCTGGGGAACCGCAATTGCAAAGGTAATAGCCGAAAAAGAGAAAGATGTAATCATCTGGAGTTTTGAAGAATCAACCAAAGATGACATCAATCTGAACAGGCATAACTCAAAATTTTTACCTGATGTAAAATTACCGGAAACAATCAGAGCTACTACAAATATTGAAGAAGCCGCCGAAGGGAAGCAGTATCTGATTTTCGCGATTCCATCCATGTTCCTGCTGGATACCGTAAAAAAAGCTATATCTGTCAATTCCATCCGCGAAGGAAAAACAATTATAGCAGTTATTACAAAAGGATTTCTACATTCAGAAAACGGTCCAAGATTGATCGTTGAAACCATGGAGGATTATCTGCCGGGTTTCTACCGTCAATCGCTTGTATATATATCCGGTCCGAGCCATGCGGAAGAAGTCGCGGCAGGCAGAATGACAGGGCTGATAGCGGCAAGCGAGAACGCGAAAAATTCCATCCGCTTCCGGGATTTACTGAAAAGCCAGAGACTTTTAATGTACTCATCTTTTGATATCAGGGGAGTGCAGGTAGCGGCCGCCGCAAAGAATGTAATTGCCATCGCTTTTGGAATGCTGGACGCGCTGAAAAATTCGGAAGACACCGGCATTTTCGGCGACGGCACAGAATCGCTTCTGCTCGCCGCCGGGCTGAATGAAATACAGATTCTCGGCAGGGCGTTAGGCGCAACACATACCGAAACGTTCACATCCATCGCAGGAATAGGCGATTTGGATGTCACCTGCCGGTCAAGATTCGGCAGAAACCGCCGCTTTGGCAGAGAGATTGTCAATAAAAAAATTTTAGAGTCCTATAAGGATATAGAAGACCTGTTGTCGCGTATCGGAGAGGTTGGTTATCTTCCGGAAGGAGTAGCCGCCGCCAAGTACATCAGGATTCTTGCTGAAAAACACAAGCTTAAAATTCCTGTATCGGTCGGATTGTGCAGGGTTCTAAACCGTGAAATTGGGCCTCTGGAATTATTAAAGAATATTATAGAAGGATTGGGGTAAAAAATGCGTCCAGATGTTCTAAACACATTTTTAGGCTCAATACTTGTGATTATTCTAATTTATGTAGAATATGTAAACAGCAGGTATTCGAGCGACCGCGTACAGAAAAAACGGTTTTGTTATTTATTAATAATAACATTTATCATCCTGTTAGCCGATTTTGTGTATTCGCTGTCCGGCGGTATAAGCTATGGTATTCACATGGTTTTAAATTTCATACCGGTTCTATTAACGGTCTGCGTACTACTGATGTTCAGCAGAATATTTAAAGTAATAACGTTTATAGCAGTACCTTTGCTTCTTGTTTTATTTATGGTGGGCGTATGCGCTCATACTTCGTCAGGAGATAGCATAATAAGCGTTTACGCAAAACCAATCTGGCCGTTCCTGGCGGCGTTTCTGCTTTATACCTATTTTATCATTGTTCAAAAGGAAACCAGAATCGACAATCTAACAGGATTTGAAAACCGCTACAGTTTTAACGAATTCGTCAACGGGCTTTCTCGGCGTAAAGCAAGCGAATCATGGTTAATCCTGATAATTGACATGGATCGCACAAGAGACATCAACAACAATTACGGCCACCTGGAAGGCGATAATGCCATACGCAGCCTCGCGGCGGTAATAAAAAACTGCGTCAGAAAAACAGATTTCGTAGCGCGTTACGGCGGCGATGAATTCGCGCTTGTTACCAAATCAGAAACCAGCGCGGATGTTATAATAAAAGATATTAAAGAAGAACTTTCAAGATACAATGAAAAAAGCAGAAAACCGTATAAAATCGGCATTATCTGCGGTTCTGACATATACAAAACCGGCACAAACAGGCAAGTTGAGGAATTTATAAACCATATTGACAGTATGATGCACGATCAAAAACAAGAGCATCGCCGCACAAGCGATGAACAAACCGCCAGCCGCCCGCAAGCGGCCGCAGGAGGAACAGTATGAATTTGAACTTTAATTACAGCGCCGCGCTGGGTTCCTGTTTGGTAATAATAATTATCTTCATTGATTATCTTCGCAAATTCAATACGGATTACTTCCAGCGAAAACTCCTGATTGCAGCAATGTGCGCGGTATTTTTATCGGTTTCATTCGATCTTGTCAGAAATATCCTGGAGGGAAGCAATGCCGCGGCAGGAGTAATAATTTTTGTAATGTCGCTTTATTTAATCGCAAGTAATTTTGGTTTTTATCTGAGCGCCGCGTTTATTGATTATTTTGCGCATAACAATCTGGATAGAACAAGAAAAATGCTTCGCGTGTTGTTCATTCTTCTGGTGATTTACTCCGCAATCGTTATTTTAAACCTGAGATACTTTTATTTCTTTTCGGTTTCGGCTGCAAACAATATCATATATGGAGAATTTTACACGCATCAGATACTCTTCAGCTTTATTCCCCTGCTGATAATAATTATTGATATTATCCGCGCTCCGAAACAATTCAAGCTTACCCAGGGTACAATGATAAATATTTGCCTGCTCATCATTGTCCTTGGAGCGGCGCTGGGAATAATTATGGGCAAAAGCACCATTGTCTGGCCGTGCATTACCGCGGTATTCCTGTTTATTTACTTTTCCATCATCAAGTCGAATCTTAAAGTTGACGTTCTAACCGGAATTGGCAACCGTTACAGTTTTGATGAATTCATTAAAAGGATTTCCAGGCAGAACACAAAAGAAGATTATTCGATGGCGATAATCGATATTGATCATTTTACGGAAATTAACGAAACGCTCGGAAATCACGAAGGCGACAACGCGTTACGTGACATGGCAGCCATAATTAAAAGGACTATCCGCCAGTCGGATATAGCGGCCCGTTATGAAGACGATGAATTTGTTCTGGTTACAAGCACAAAGGACAATATACAGCGCATGATCGATCGTATCGAAGAAGCTCTTGAAAAACAGAACGCGTTACGCGACCGTCCGTATCAGCTGCACATAAGTTTCGGTTATGACATATTTACGACAAATTCGGGCCATTCGATCCGTGAGTTCCTAAATCACATTGACAGGTTAATGTACAAATACAAGGAAGCGCGCCGCAAGCAGATAGTAACCGTAATTACAGCCAAACTGAATAATGCCGCAGAATAATGTTTGAGAAGTTAACAGGGAAAATTACAGACGCATTTCGCTTTGTAACGGGTAAGTCCGCGATAACGGAAAAAAATATTGAAGACGCCGTTGAAGCGATTAAAATGGCGCTTCTTGAAGCGGATGTAAACTTGCGCGTTGTCCGCCGTTTTGTCAATTCAACAATTGAAGAGGCAAAAGGCGAAAAGGTTCTTCGTTCGGTAGATCCCGGGCAGCAATTTATAAAAATCGTTCATGATAAACTGGTATCCTTTCTGGGAGACGCAGATCCTGCGGCAAGAGCGTTAAAGTTAAAAGGCCCTGATGTAATTTCAACAATACTGATGCTTGGCTTGCAGGGTTCGGGAAAAACCACAAGCTGCGCAAAACTCGCGCTGCGCCTGAAAAAAGACGGCCGTAAGCCCATGCTTGTAGCCTGCGATCTTGTACGTCCTGCCGCGATGGAACAGTTAGCTGTTTTGGGCAGTCAGATTGGCATACCGGTTCACAGGGAAGAAGGCGCGTCTGACAGCGTCAAAGTATACGGCAATGCCCTTGTCTGGGCAAAGCAAAACATGATTGACACTGTAATAATAGACACAACAGGCCGCCTGCAGATTGACGAACCCATGATGCAGGAACTATCCCGCCTTAAAAGCGCCTGCAGCCCGGATGAAATGCTGCTAGTCGCGGACGCAATGACAGGTCAATCCGCAGCGGATATAGCCAAAACATTCGATGAACGAATCGGGCTTACGGGAGTAATTCTTACCAAGTTCGACTCCGATACAAGGGGAGGGGCCGCGCTTTCACTGAAGACAATCACCGGCAAACCGTTGAAATTTGTCGGTACAGGCGAAAAGAGCGAAGACTTTGAACCATTCCACCCGGATCGCATAGCGGGGCGAATCCTGGGCATGGGCGATGTTGTAAGCCTTGTAGAAAAAGCGCAGGAAGTAATAGATCAGAAACAGGCTCTTGAACTCCAGAAAAAAATGGAAAAGGAAAACTTTACCATGGAAGACTGGCTTGATCAGCTGCGCGCTGTAAAAAAAATGGGCTCCCTTCAATCAATGCTGGAAATGATTCCCGGAATGCAGGGGCAGATTAACGAAGAAGATATTGATAAAGCCGAACTAAAGTATCAGGAAGCGATTTTAAGTTCAATGACCCGCGAAGAGAGAGCGAACCACCTGATCATCGGTCCGCCGCGCCGAAGCCGTATAGCCCGCGGATCAGGAACATCAGTCGCAGAAGTGGCGCGGCTAATTAAAAAATTTGAAAAAATGCGCACCATGATGAAAAAAATGGCCAAAAACACAAGAGGCGGCGGGATGCCGGCAGGAATGCCCGGCATGATGAAATAAGCCTCATCTTTTTTCAGCACATATATGCCGGTAATTTCGTTTCCATACTGTATTTCGCGTTTGCGGATACGCAGGCGCATACCGCGGCGGCGATTGTTAAAATGATTAAAATCAAATAAAAACCCGCGTTTTTACTCATAAATTCTCCTAAAATAGGGTTGACCGCCTGACTTATTGGTTTTGTTTCATAGGCAATAACGATATCAATTATACAAAACAAAAAATATAGTCAGGCGGTCAGATATCTGAAATCGGAATCACCTGCAGGTAATTCCTATTAATTATAATATAAATAAATTTCACTCAAGCGGCAAATGTTTTTTTATATTTTTTTCACTGTTGTATGAATTTCTGACGAATATCGCCGTATGTATAAAATTTCAGTTTAAGATCATTTGTTGTTTTAAGAAGGTACTCAATACGCGGCGGAGTAATCGCCCATTGAGCGTCGGAAAACTCATGCGATGTGAACGGAACAATGCAATCGCCGGAAAATTTAGCGAGGAATAAAATAAAACGTATGTCATTTTCAAATTTCTCATTGTCAGGAAACATTATATTATCAATGGCTTTTGAGACAAGGTATCCGTTTCTGATTGTCTGTGAATTGTAATAGCGGGTATTTGAGCCATAACCTCTGGTCATATAAAAAACAGGCGCAAGGGTTTCATGCATCCAGTCTTCAGAAAAACCATAGGGATATCCAAAAGCGTTAAAATGTATTCCGGCGTCAAAAAAAACCTGAGCGGCTTCCTTCGTTTCGCTGTTAAATTTATCAATGGAAATGCTTCTCAAATCAGGGTGATTAATGGTATGGTATCCAAGATCATGACCTCGGCTTAGGACAATTCTGCAGAAGATTTCCATTACAGCCGCGTCATCGCTGTCTCCGCTAATATCACCCTGCACAAAAAAAGTTACTTTAGCGTCGTGTTTATCAAAAATATTGATATACCGCGCCCACCCGTCAAAATAATTATCATCAAATGATAGCAGAAGACCAACTTCGTCATACGCGGGGCTCCATACAAGTTCATCATTGCAGCTAACGTTATCAGTCAGGTTTTCCAGCAGGAACGGAATTTGGAAAGTATTATTATCTACCGAGAAAGCGTTCGCCAAATTATATGTAACCCTGAATTCTTTTTCGTCTATCAGCGCTTCGCCGACTACTTTAATGTCATCGATGCTTCTGAAGCCTGATTCCGGAAATATATAAGCGTTGTTTTTGATTGATTTACGGAAGAGCGCTGTATTGTTTTTCACACCAAGAAGGGCGTATTCAAACGGATCTTCGGGCCTTATTTCCGGTATAATTTCCGGCGCGGCTTCAGGCTTTATTACAATAACTGTTTCGGGCGTTTCAGGCGTTATTACGGGAACTTTTTCAGGTTCAACCAGGACTGCTCCTGTGGCGCATGACACCAATAAAACCGCCGAAATGATCCACGTAAATATTTTCATGTGTTTATTATAAAACCAATGTCTGATATTATTCAATATATGAATAAAAACAAGGATTATAACAAACTCTTTACAATGATACAAAACTCAGGACATGCTGTCGCCCTGACCGGTGCGGGTGTAAGCACGCTTTCCGGGATTCGTGATTTTCGCGGCAAAAACGGCCTATACAATGAGATGGATGCGGAAAAAATTTTTGATATTGAATATTTTGAAAAGGACCCGTCTTTATATTACAGCCAGGCCGGATCTTTCATTTACAATATTGATGAAAAAGAACCTTCAATTGTCCATCTCGTTCTGGGAGAGCTTGAACAGAAGGGCTTCCTTAAAGCGCTGATAACCCAGAATATTGATCTCCTGCATCAAAAAGGCGGCAGCAAAAATGTGATTGAAATTCACGGATCTCCCAGTATACATTACTGTTTGCGATGCGCCGGAGTGCGGATGAATTTTGAAGAAGCTGCGGCGATTGTACACAGGGGAGAAATGCCGAAATGTCCAAACTGCGGCAAAGTTCTGAAACCGGCGATCACTTTTTTCGGCGAAAGTCTGCCGGCAGAAGCTTTGACAAAGGCTGTAACAGAATCCCAGAAAGCGGATTTAATGCTTGTGCTTGGCACCAGTTTAACTGTCCAGCCCGCTTCATCAATGCCAAGGTACACCATTGACTCAGGCGGCAAGATTGTAATTGTAAACAATATGCCTACTCCCCTGGACAGAATGGCAACTCTTCATTTTGATGACTTGGGCATGGTCTTTGAAGAGATAAAGAATCTGCTTGCGCAGAGCTGAACCGCACGCCGCGTAAAAAAATTATCAGCAAAAACGTTATTCGACACATTGACATATATCTATAAACATGATAAATTAAATAAAAATGAATAAAAAAACATTATCTGTATTAGCTGTTCTTTTAATTTTCCTCTCCAAAGCCGTATCCGCCGATGATTACCGATGGAGTTTAATCGAAGCATTGACAAAAAACGACATGGAAACAACAGAAAATATTATAAAAGCGAACATAACATCCATGACCGCGGCGGAAAAAATGCTTGTAATGAATTTTGCGATAAATTATTCCGCCGGAGAAAATACGATAAAAGCGTGCGAATTGCTGTTAAAATACAATATTTACCCAAACGCGTATGATTTATATACCGCGATTAACAGAAACCGTCAGAACAACGCAATTCAGCTATTAATGCAGAATGGCGCATCTCCCAACGGCGAAATACTGCTTTTAGCCATGGAAAGACAAAGGTTCGATCTCGCGAAACAATTCATCGAAACGGGAGTTGATGTTAATTACAGGTATCCGCAATCAAGTAACAATACAGACAGCATGACGCCTTTATTGCACGCCGTTAAATGGGAAAACTTTGAAATGGTAAAATTACTGCTGGAACACGGCGCGGACATTAATCAAAATGCTTTTAACGGAGACACTGTTTTATCTATCGCGAAAAAAACCGGCAATAATGACATTTATGGATATTTACTGGAACACGGCGCGGCGGAAACGATAAATATCACACAGGGACATAATACCGGCATTGCGAACATGATGGATAACAGTGTAATAAGTTTTCAGGCAGGTTCCTACAGACTGTCAGGAAACACCAAGTACATGAGATTTACAGGAACTTCAGGTTCCGGCAGTGTGAATTATGTTGATATTCTGAACAACAGATCAACAAACGGATTTTACAGAATAACCGGAAATAACATGACAGTAACAATGAACGGTTATACATTCATGTACCGGATAGATTCAAATGAATCCTTTTCCGGAAGCGGAGAAATATGGACAAGATCAGGAAACTGATACAGTATCTTTATTAAGCTCACCGAAGACAAGCGCGGATTCTACTCTTGACCTTTTTTAAATTTTTGTTCATAACATATATAATGCCTGACAAAAACAGCAGGCGTTATTTTATGGCTCTCAGAGCCAGTTTTGGGCCGCTAGCTCAGTAGGTAGAGCATCGCCCTTTTAAGGCGGTGGTCGGAGGTTCGAATCCTGCGCGGCTCAAAAGTGTAATTCTATGTCATAAGGTACGCAAGGTTCAGACTCTGGAAGCGGCATCAGGGATTGAAAATATCCTGGAAGCCATAAGGAGGTCGGAACTTGATTCAAACGATGCCTTACAGATAGTCCAAGCGTTGAAAGGTCTGGAACTGATAGACGTTCCAGCAGTAAAGTCCGGTAAAGGAACGGTTTTATTCACAGAGTTTCTTGAAACGTTTTAGGATTTTGTAGCAAACCCCTATGTCAGAGAGAAACTCGCACACGGTCACGTCATGGGAAAAGAGCCAAAAAAAATTTGAGGAGCCTGTCAGAAATTTTATATAATTTTAACGATATGTCTCATTACCTATATAAAATACATTTCCGATGATAGTTCCGTAACTGTATGCACCATCAAATGAAATGAAAATAACAGTATCATCAATTTTAGTAGGAGATTCGGTTTCTCTAAGGAAACCGAATCTCAGAAAGTTGACGGGGAACACAGGAACACCTGCAAGTTTATTGTTCCCGGACAAAAACCACTAAATCAGACACCGAGAACTAGTAGAAAACAGAGGTAGAACATAGTTAGTTGATGTGTTACTTGGTTACCTTGAAGCCCGAAGTATATGTCTCGGACTAAAACAGTGACAGGGACTTGTATGTTACCATTTTAAGTCTTATTTTACCAATAACCAAATGATTTTTTAACAAGTCCACGTATAAAAAGTGGAAATATTAAGCAAACTAAGGTTATTCCAAGCCACCAACCAATAAATAAAAAATATATCCAGTGCATCCTCCGTCGCTGATAATAGCCATAACCTCCACCAGAGGCGGCTGCTGAGGCGGCCGCACTAGAACTTGCAGAATTATTGTTATTATTACTTACTATAATTGGCGATTGTTGATTACCTTTCATCGCGGCATTTTTAAGCATTTCCATATCTGCAGCCATTTTTGTTTTTATGGAAGCTCTTGAAGTTGCTTCGTCAAGAACATTTGTAACATGATCTTTACAAACCATTTTACCTTTTACAGGTACTAAGCAATCTTTACAAAAAAATTGCCCACAATATGTACATGTTCCAGATGCTTCTACATCTGTATGTTTTATACAATTCATATTTGTTTCCTTAATATTGATTTATTTTATCGGTAAATATCATTACCTATTGGCAATACTGTTCCAATAATAGTTCCAGAACTATATACTCCCGAGCTGGAGTCAGCCTTTATCTCGGCTGGAAAATCCACCTTCCGTCAGTCAGGGTGTAAACACCCGCCCTGTTTCCTTCTATCAGATAAGCCGCGCTAAATCCCCTCCATAAAACATCAGAAATACCTGAAAGATTAACGTTTGCGCCAATGCTAATTCTGGTAACATTTCGCAAGGAGCCAGTAAAAACATTTTCATTGAGTGAGCCTATACCGTTACCAATTGTAATACTGGTAAGTTGTGGGTTATTTGCAAATGAATCCTTATCAATTCTTGTTACACTATCAGAAATGGTTATGCTTGTAAGTTGATTGTTTTCAAATGCAGAACTACCAATTGAAGTTACGCTGTTTGGAATGGTAATGCTGGTAAGCCGATTGTTTGCAAATGCAGAACCACCAATTGAAGTTACGCTGTTTGGAATAGTAATGCTGGTAAGTTGATTTCTAATAAATGCTTCATACCCGATAGAAGTAACACTGTCTGGAATAGTAATGCTGGTAAGTTGATTTCTAGCAAATGCTCTATCTCCGATTAAAGTAACATTATTTGGAATAGTTACGCTGGTCAATTGGTTGTTTGCAAATGCTCTATCTCCGATAGATGTAACGCTTTCTGGAATGGTAACGCTGGTCAGTCTGTTTTCAGCAAATGCAGAATCACCGATAGAAGTAACACTGTCTGGAATAGTAATGCGGGTAAGTTGATTTCTAGCAAATGCCTCACGCCCGATAGAAGTAACACTATTTGGAATAGTTACGCTGGTCAGTTGATTGTTTGCAAATACTCTATCTCCGATAGATGTAACGCCTTCTGGAATGGTAACGCTGGTCAGTCTGTTTTCAGCAAATGCCTCAACCCCGATAGAAGTAACACTGTCTGGAATGGTAATGCTGGTAAGTTGATTGTTTGCAAATGCAGAACCACCGATTGAAGTAACGCTGTTTGGAATGGTAATGCTGGTAAGTTGATTGTTTGCAAATGCAGAACCACCGATTGAAGTAACGCTGTTTGGTATGTTAATACTGGTGAGTTGGTTATTTGCAAAAGCATGCCTCCCAATATGAGTAACACTGTCCGGTATAATAACACTTGTGAGATTACCCTTTTCATGTGTATTGTTATTAATTAAAAAACCACCAGTCATACTGGGGTATATTGACATTTTACTTGTGCTAATTATTGTAGTAACAGGCAATTTTTTAATCTGAGACGGAATCTGTATATCTGTTCTAATCCCGTCATAACCAATAATTGCTACCGAATTGCCATCCCTTGTTGTCATCCAAGCAAAATCCCCCTCCCATCGAAATTTTTCTCCCGAGTGAAGTGTAGAGGCACACGATGTCATTGAAAATCCTATTACCACTACTGTAACGATAACCCCCAAAAGTCTAATTGTTTGTTTCATATCAAATTCTCCTTTTCATTCTGCCGTTAGGCAGTGAATAATTATGCATTTGCACCAACGGTGCATTGATATAGTTCCTATGTTTTGTGACAAGTGATTCCGATAACTGAATGACAACGTCTTTATCAGTCTCATCTAATTTGTTAAAAAGAGCCAACAGTATTGATTGTTTTGCGGTGTCTATCATACGCCCTGCCATTGCTTGCATAGTAGTCATATTGTAACTTCTTAGAAAAAACAAGTCAATTGTAATTTGCTTCATAAAATAGCCAAATCATGCTTGCAAAATAGTCTACAAACGAAGTATCTTGAATTATGGACAAGTTCGTATACCAGCGGATTAAGAAGTTAAGAGAACAACTCGGTTTGAATCAACGTGATTTTTCACAGCTTATTTCCTTAAGCCCTGGTTATATCGGCGGGATCGAAGCGCAATGCCGCAAAGTGAATGATCGAATAATCAAGCTTATAATATCTGAATTTGGAGTTAAGGAAGAATGGTTACGTTATGGCAAAGGAACCATGTTTATTGAAAAAAGAGCCAATGAAAAGTCCATTCGTATTTTATCACTGTTTAATGATTTACCACCGCATCTTCAAGATGTGATCTTGGGTACAATCGAATTATTGCGTAAAGCTAATAACATTGACCGTAAACTAAAAAAGTCCCAATGATTCCTTTTCTAAATCCCCCTTTTTCTTTTACGTTAACTCCATTGTATGCGTCGATTAATCGATCAACACCGGTGAAGGTCATTTGTTATCTACATGAACAGTTTGTCAATTTACAATCAAAAAATGTGCTATATTAAGGCGATTCTGCCCCTTTTAAGGCGGCGGTCGGAGGTTCGAATCCTGCTACGTCCAATTTAAGTCCAAAAAAGGCGGATATCTCCCTGCTGTTTCTACAAAACAGCTAACAGAAGCTGCCGCTATTGAAGCAGCGTTTTTTTGGCTCAGGGAAGGTAAACCTAGCTCTATAAAAAGCATAGCCCCGTACAAAAGCAATTCTAATGCCCTGCCTTTAATATCTTCAAGCTCTGCTTCTCAACCTGCAACCCAACAAAAAATAAATATTACTTTACGAGATATTCTTCGGGATATCACTAATACAGCAGAAGCAGAATTCGTTTGTAATGAATTAAAACGACCAGGTTTCTTAAAGGCGTACGTTTTCCAAAAACGCGAACCTGCGGTTCGAAAGTTTTGGAACAGCCTCAACTATAAAATTTCTCTCCAATAAAAATACCCCGCCTGGGCGGGGTATCTTCATTAATCGACTTAACTTGTTACTAAACCTTGAACCGCGCGACTTCCCTCATTAATGTATCAACTTTCTCATGATTTTTCGCGGTTATATCATTGACCTGATTAACAGCGATATTGATTTGGTCCGCGCCTGTTGCCATCTCGTTCATGCCGCCTGTAATTTCCTGGGTAATAACTTCAAGGTTTTTGCCTTCCTGTATTACTTCCTTGGAGCCATTGCGCATTTCATCTGCTTCGCTCTTTACATTCCTGGTAATATCGTTGAGTTTTCCAACCGCTTCCAGTACTTGTTTACTGCCCTGACTTTGTTCTTCCATCGCGTTGCGGATGTTTTCTTCCTGATCCGCTACTGTTTTTATGCCGTCGTCAATGACTTCAAACTTTTGGAGAACATTGTTTGTTGACAGGGTAATTTTGTCGATTGATTCTTTTATCTTTTTCAGAACAGTGCTGATTGTTTTGGATTGCTCTGAGGAATTNTCGGCGAGCTTGCGGATTTCATCGGCTACAACCGCNAANCCCTTTCCTACATCGCCCGCGTGAGCGGCTTCGATCGCGGCGTTCATTGACAGAAGGTTGGTCTGGCTGGCAATGTTTTCCATAACAGAGTTTATTTCCAATAAGCCTTCAGATTCGCGGGTTATTTCCTGAATATCNGACGCGACATCCTGAAGACCGGAGCGGCCTACTTCTGAAGCGCTGGTAAGAGCGTTTACATTCTCCTTGTTTTTAATAAGAGTGTTTGTAACAGACTGAACATTGGCGAGCATTTGTTCAATGGCGGAAGAAGA
>JGI24695J34938_10000884_pt1 | contig 27680 bp, 18 predicted proteins | sample TergutCo191P3_FD_34938 | JGI IMG/M metagenome (IMG submission 34938)
GAGCCATATCGTTATGCGTCACTTCCCATGAATATTGATTATGCTGCATTATGCCGTTTTCGCTGCTCTTAATTACTGTATGATCGCCCGCGTGATTCAGCAGCATTCCGATTATTGATGACTGCGGAACAAATGTATATATTCGATCTTTAATCGCGGTGTATCCGGGGTGCGTTAAAAATTTTTCATGAAAACCGGGCGAATCGTTAGCGTATACATCCGTTATCCGTTTTTGTATGTTTTTATCGCAGTTTGACGCGGCGTAAATCGCGAGATTCCCTCCCTTTGAATGTCCGCCGACGCGCAGATTTCCCGTAACGCGAAGCGCTATTTTTTCTAAATAATCTACGGCTTCAAGCTGCGATGGAATTACTTCGCGGAAACACATGTTAAAATCTTCCTTCCATCCAATTAATGAAGAATCCGTTCCGCGGAATGTAATGAAACAGGAACCATCGTTTGTATATACGCAAAGCGCGCAAAATTGCAGCTGGCGTATAACATCAAACTTGTTTACAAAACCTAAAAGATGACAGTCGCCGAATCTTCTTGACGCGCCAAGCGCTTTTATTAGTTCATGATCTTCCTTAAAAATTGGCGTTAATTTTAAGCCTTCTTTACTGTTTATTTTTTCATTGTAGATTCTAAAAGCTGACGCGATGCTGACTTCGTCTTTTTCATCAGGACCTGGAACGATATTATCAAATGTAAGATAGGATAACTGCGAAAGAATTATGTTATCTACAGGGTTGAATGGAGACGCGTTAAAATCAAGATCGCCCCGCCATTTTATATATTCAAACATATTAGCCATGTCCATAAATATAGTATAAAATATGTATATGTTAAATGGGATTGAAGAGCATTCCGGATTTTTGACGCATATTTATCCTGATAATAGAAAAAACCGCCTTTATCTTCTTGGGCGGCTTGCTGACGGAAGATCATTCGCGGCTGTCGAAGATATTTGGCGGCCGTATTTTCATATTTTTAAAAATGACTATTCAAAAGCAGCCGCGCTTTTAAAATTATTTAAATATGAAGAAATAAAGGCGCTTGATTCTTTCGCCGGAGGAGAATTAATATGTTTAAAATTTTTTGATTACAATGAAAGAAGCCGCGCGGCTGCCGTTCTTGAGGAATCAAAAATTAAAACGCCTGACGCTGATGTAAAACCCGCCGATCTTTTTTTAATCGAAAAACAAATTAAGGGTTATCTGCGAATTTCCGCGGCTGCTCAAACAGGAAAAAGAGTTGACGTTGTCTTCAGGAACGCGGATATTTCGCCGTCTGAAACCGGGGTATCTGTGCCGATTAGAATCGCTTCGGTTGACATTGAAACGGATGTAACAAACGGCGCTATCCGCTCGATCGGCATCGCGTGGGCGGAAACAGAAAACAATAACATAACAATAAACGACATAAAACGCCGCGCGGGAATTCTGTCTCCAGCGGGTTTATCATCCGCGCTTTGTTCTTCATCGTTAATAACTGTTCATACTGATGAAAAATCTTTATTAAAAAGTTTTCTGGAAGACATCCGCGTTATTGATCCTGACATTTTAACAGGGTGGAATTTTCTTGATTTTGATTTTCCTTCTCTCTCGCGCCGCTTTGAACAGTATAATCTTTCTTTTACAATCGGAAGATCAAAAGACAGCGCCAAATTTTTCAAAGCGGACGAAAGCGGAGGCTGGAGAAGGCGGTCATCGGCGGCGATAATTCCGGGAAGGCAGGCGCTTGACGCTCTTCGCGTAATGAGAGCAGGAACAGCCGGAGCTTCTGTAACGCGAAACGGGCAGGGATTCACGCTTGATGAAGTAGCGCATAACGTGTTAGGTGAAGGGAAACTGATTCATGAAACAGGAGATGAAAAAATCAGGGCTTTAGACAAGCTTTATTACAGTGATCCGGCGCGTTTTGCCGAATACTGCCTTAATGACGCTCTGCTTGTCCTTCGTATTCTCGCGAAAACAGGCCTTTACCGCCTTACAATGGAACGCGCCTGCTTAACAGGAGTTTCACTTGATAAAGCGTGGACCAGCGTTGTAAGTTTTGAGCGCGTATACGCGGCGCGGTTAAGGAAACAGGGTATCGCTCTGCCGGCTCCAAACACACCGGATGTAACCGGCGCGGCGGGAGGAACTGTTCTTGAATGTGAAGCGGGCCTTTTTGAGAATGTCGCGGTTTTTGATTTTCGCAGCCTTTATCCGACAATTATTAGAACCTTTAATATTGATCCGCTTTCACACGCGAGGGCGAAAAAAGCCGGACAAACCGCCAGCGAAAGCGGCGCGGGTAATATTGTAGCGCCTAACGGAGCGAAGTTTTCGAGGATTCAGGGTCCGCTTCCGGCTCTTATCGCCGAGTATTTCGCCACGAGGAACATAGCGATAGAAAATGGCGATAAAACCGCGGCGCAGGTTTATAAAATTCTGATGAACAGTTTTTACGGAGTGCTTGGCGCTTCAGCGTGCCGTTACGGGAAAAGCGCTCTCGCGGGAGCGATTACTTCATTCGCGCGTAAATGGCTTTTATTTTCGCGGGACTGGTTTTGTTCCAAAGGGTATGATGTTCTTTACGGCGATACGGATTCGCTGTTTATAAAAACAAGTTTCGGCGATATTTCGTACAATGATTTTTATAATAAATGCGCTGATCTCGCACGGGAATTTAATTTATTTTTATCGCGAAGAATTAAAAAGGAATATGATTTAAATTCATTTATTGAGCTGCGGTTTGATAAAGCGTTCAGGCGTTTTTTAATTCCTCCTGTAAGAAATTTTCATGTAAACGGCGAAAATCAGGAAAACCAAAATGAGAGCAGAGGCAGAGCGAAAGGTTACGGCGGATACATTCTTAATTCTGACGAAAGCTGTACTCTTGAAGTTACGGGAATGGAAGCTATACGAAGCGACTCAACGCCTTTAGCGCGAAGGCTTCAGCTTGAGCTGCTCGATCTTGTTTTTTCAGGCCGCGGCGAGGATGATTTCCGGGATCATGTAAAAAAAACTGTAATCGATTTAAAAAGCGGCGCGCTTGATAACGAGCTAATCTACCGCAAAAGATTATCGCGTTATCCTGAAACTTACACATCGCTTACGCCTCCGCAGGTAAAAGCCGCGCGCGCTCTTGGCTGGAAAAAAAGAAAGGGCGTTGTCGAGTATATCTGGACAGTTAACGGACCTGAGCCCGTTTCGCTTCCTTACGGAAAAATTGATTATGATCACTATGTTGAGTCTCAGGTGTTTCCGCTTGTTCGATCAATCGCTTCCGCTGTTCAATGGAACATCGAGGATTATGTTACGCGAAAAGGCGGAGCGAAAATCGATAAGCAAATGGAATTAAAATTTTAGACAGGCCACGCGCCAGCGCCGTAACGCAGTACTTTTATTTCTTCGTCTGTTAAATCAAGAATAGTGGAAAAAACTTTATCTCTTTCTTCTCCGCTGTCAAGTATTAAATCCAGTCCTTCTATGTCCTGAAGTTCCCATCCGCTTTCAAAAAGCTCATTCTCCGGAATTGGCGGCAAATCTGTATCAAAATCTTCGTCTGTATATCGCGAAAATTCATCAAGACCTGTCATGCTTTTTTTCGCGGTTATAGAGTAAAGCGGCTGTTTCAGGTTTTCTATCACGCGCAGCGGAACAGGGTAATCAGGGATGCGTACTCCTAGTTCCGATCTTTTTATATCGAGAATTTTTTCCGTTCCTGATAGTGTTTTTAGAATAAATACATAAGGGCCGGGAGTAAGGCTTTTTATCAGCCTGAAACGCGTGTTGTCAAATTTACACACTTCGCTGAACTGCGAAATGTTCGCGCAAAGAAGGGTGAAATGGCGTTCATCCCTCTCACCGGAAAGCTTTCTCAAATTTTTTACCGCGGCAGGCGATCGTATTGAGCAGACGATACTCCAGCTTGTATCTGTCGGAAGCGCGATTAACGCTCCGCCTTCAAGCAGTTTTGTTACGCGATTTATCACTCTGTCGTCAATATTTGAGGGAACTATATATTCTAACATGATGCCTCATGGAACCCACATCAGTTTATCAGGGGCGGATTCTTTTAAAAATATTTTTTCGTATCTGCCGGAATGATTCACCGAAGTGTTTTCCGGAAAATATGTTTGAATAAAAAACCATAATATATCATCCATAATCCTTGACGAATCGGTTGTTGTATAACGGTACCAAATTTCTTTTTCTTCAAGAATTTCTCTTATTTTTTTGTTGACTCCGTTCAGTTCCGGATCTGTAACGCGCCGAATCTCGCTTCTTAAACCGCCGAAATTTGTCTTGTCAACGCAAAATAGCCTAAGATGTTTGTTTTCATCCATCCAGTAAATTTCGTAAATTCCCGCTACTGCCGGAACTTTTTTATTTATTTCATACTTATCGGCGACAGAAAGCGGCGACCACGCGACGGAATAATAAACGTTTTTGTTTTTTTCTTTTACAGTTATCCCGCAATCCATGTCTGATTTTAGCAAAATTTAGCTCTCCTGTCACCTTGCTTGGTGTATATTTTATATTATGCTTGTATCTTTTTTTATACAGAAAAAGTATAAATATCCTAATTAATAATAAAATTATTAATATAACTCCTTATGTAGTAAGGATTTATTATTATTTTTCGCGTTTTTCGCTGCTTGGCACGGTTTTTGCTATATTAAGACTGCCGATAAGGCAGGAGGTTAATATGCAAAAAATAAAATCAAAGTCCAGCGATGTGATGCTTGAAACCTATATCAAGCAAATAAAAGCGTTTCCTCTTTTAACATTCGAAGAAGAACTGGAATTATCAAAACGTATACACGAGGGAGATCAGGCTGCTCTGCATAAAATGGTAAACGCCAATCTGCGCCTGGTCGTGAAAATTGCGGGGCTTTTTAATGTGCCTAATCTTCCTCTTTTAGATTTAATTCAGGAAGGCAATATCGGGTTAATCAATGCCGCGCAGAAATTTGATTATAATAAAAATGTGCGTTTTTGCACTTACGCGAGTTTATGGATAAGGCAGTTTATCAGCCGGTTTATTTCAAACCGCAGGCGCATGGTTCGCCTTCCTCAGCGCAAAGAAGAAATTGTAAGAAAGATTCAGCAGACTTATCACACTCTCTGTCAGACCCTTATGCATCAGCCGACATCTTCTGATATCGCCCGCGAGCTTGGAATCACTGTTCAGGAAGTAGACGCGTATATCAACATGGCGTCCGATTCGCTTTATCTTGATCAAAGCATTAACGACGAAAACGCCTGCGCGATGGATATACATGAAGATTATACTTATTCGCCGGAACGCACTCTGTTAAAACAGGCGTCCCGCGATAACGCGCAGCGGATTGTCAATAAACTGATGGACAGGGAAAGGCATATTTTAAATTACCGTTACCAGCTAAATGGCTGCGAGCGTTATACGCTAAGGCAGATCGGAGACAAGTTTAACATATCCCCTGAGACTGTCCGCCAAATTGAAAGACGCGCGCTTAGGAAAATGCGGAGACACGCGGATGAACTGCGCGAGTGCATTTATGTCGAAGCCATGTAGATAAGGGAGAGCAGAAAGAGGAACGAGGGGTGAGCAGCCGGGGCTGCTGTTCACTCCTTACTTTTAAAAACTTTAATAACCAATCATAATTACCAGATGATCAGTGAAAACGCTCTTGTAATTTATAAAACAAAACCGGCTATTGTAAAAGAACGATCTGAAGGAAAATTTTCTATATTACTTTCTGACGGACAGATCGTAAAAGTCCGCGATAAGGATATTGAATTTTTGCATCCTGGTCCTATAAAGGATTTTAATTCTCTTATTAATAATAAAATTGATGATTCTGTAATCCGCGAAGCATGGGAGCTTTTGCGGGATGATAACGCCCCTCAATCCTTAAAGGAAATATCCGCTTTTATTTTTAATGATTTTACCCCTTCATCCGCTTTATATGTTTATGAACTTTTAAAAGACGGTTTATATTTTTCCGGAACTATAGACGCTGTAAAACCGCGAAGCGCGGATGAAGTGTCAACCGAAGAATCAAAACGAAATGAAAAACAAAAGGAATCAGGCGAGCGATCTGATTTTTTATGCCAGCTGAAAGCCGCGTATAAAAAACCGGATGAATGCCGGTTGTTTGAAAGCGGCGGCGCGTTACGCGAAAAATGGTCTTTGTTTTTGCAGGATGTTGAGGCTTTGGCTTACGGAAAAACTCAAAAGAGTCGCACAATGAGGGATATGGGACTAAGTGAAACTCCCGAAGACGCGCACGCTCTATTATTAAAAACCGGATACTGGACAAAGATGGTTAATCCTCATCCTCCGCGTTATGGTCTTTCGTTTAACAGCGCTCGGATAATTCCGCGGATAGTTCCGCGGATTGTTCCGAGGATTATTCCTGAAGCTGGCGGAGAGAGTATAATGCTAAGTTCTAAGCCGGAGCAGCGGGAGCAAAGCGCGCTGGAAAGGCGGGACCTTTGTTATCTAGCATCTTATGCCATTGACAGTCCCTGGAGCAATGATCCTGATGACGCTGTATCAATCGAAAAAACTTCGGATGGACAAACAATTTTGTATGTTCATGTCGCGGATCCCGCCTCTGTCATCGATTATGACAGCCCCGCGGAAAAAGAAGCCCGCGACCGCGGAGCCACGCTTTATCTTCCCGAAGGCGCGTCCAGAATGTTAGCCGAAGAATGCATCCCGATGTTCGCTCTTGGCTTAAGCGAAATTTCCAAAGCGCTTACTTTTAAAATGATCATCAACGAAAAAAACGCGGAAATTACCGGTACTGAGATTTTTCCGTCCCTTGTAAAAGTTACGCGCGTATCCTACGAACAGGCTGACATAGAAATAAAAAATAATTCCGCGGACTTTCAACCGTTATGCGCTCTTTTTAATTTAAGCCGCGAAATTTTTGACAGGCGCGCGGCGAACGGAGCTGTTAATATAGAATATTTTGATGTTCACATAACTTTAAAAAACGAAACTGTGGACATAGAAGTATTGCCTGAATACCGGTCTTCATCTTTGGTAAAGGAATGCATGATAGCCGCCGGAGAAGGGGCGAGCGCGTGGGCGGCTTCAAGAGGGCTTGCTTTTCCGTATATCAGCCAGGAAGTTGAAACCGCGGGAAAGGTTCTGCCTGGTTACGCGGGTTTTTTACAGCTTCGAAAAAGCATGAAGCCGCGCGTTTTTTCCGTTAAACCCGGACGGCATCAGGGGCTTGGCCTTGAAAGTTATTTGCAGGTAACAAGCCCCCTTCGAAGGTACAATGACTTGCTTTCTCATATCCAGATATATAATTATCTTCGCGGCGGTAAACTGATTCCTTCGGATGAAATTTCCGCGCGAATCGGTTATAACGAGGCGGCGTTATCCGCGGTTGTTCACGCGGAGAGAGCTTCCGAAAATCACTGGAAGATGGTTTATCTGTCTGATAAAAAAGATTCTGTCTGGGACGCTGTCGCGGTAGAAAATAAGGGCAGGTTCTGGACCGCGGTGATACCCTCTATAGCGCTTGAGATTCAGGTGTCCCTGCGCGGAAGCATTTCACCTAACGATAATATAAAGCTTGTTTTAAAATCCGCGAACATTCCAAAGGGAGAGGCGGCTTTTGTGCACGCTGTTTAATTATACCGCGGCGCGGCGGTGTCCGAAAAATATGTATTACTTGTCCGGAAAGCCTCCGGTTACCAGAAAATCAAACGCCCCCTGTCATTGATATATCCTTGATCCATAAAGGCATAAGCGTAGACGCTTCGCGCAGCGTCATCTCCGTTTATTTTTTCGACAACGATTTTCTTTTCAGCCGATACCGCCCTTATGCGCGGTATTTTAAAAAGCGCGATAAGACTGGCGATATCGGGGTCGTTTTCTTTTATTTTTATCTGGAGCTCTTTGCCGTTTTTAGCGGACACCGCGATCAAAGCGGAACCTTTAAAATAAATTCTGTTATTCTGGCTTCTTGCGCATAACTTATGTTTTAAACCGCCGATATCAAGACCTGCCAGGCTCGCGGGATCAGCCGCGTTCATCCAGTAAATTTCGCCGAACTCCTGCGCTTGTTCTAAATCCCTCGCGATTGACGGAGAAGCGAACTGGAGAGAATTAATCCCGGAAAAAAACCTGCCTGTGACAAGCTCGCCTGAGAGTTCCATACGCCGCATTACAGGTAAAAGGCGCGACCATGAAAAAACCGCGGACTCATTTTCAAAAAGCGGACGGGCTAAAATTCCCCAGCGGCTTAAAAGCAGGCGCACTCTGTCGCGGTTTAACATATCTTCTTCCATTGGATCATCAGCCGCGGCGTTGTCTTCGGGCAGGATCGAATACCAGTTTCCGCAGACAGGCGCGCCTTGTCTCCACCGGTTTTTTAGCGCGCTTGGAACGCGCGAGGATCGGTTAAAAGGCCGCGAATTATCCGCGAGCCTCTCAAGCTGTGTAAACCGCGTTATATCCATTTCTTTTGGAATATAACCATTGTCAATTCCTTTTCTAACCGGATCAAACGAATCGGCGGTAAGCGCGCCGTTCCAGACTTCGTTCCACAATGCCTGCGCGCATTTTACGCTGTCTGTATTAAGTTCATTTTTTATTTCCCAAAAATCGCGCGGTCTTAAAAAAAATGATGAAGCTAATAATTTTCCAAGATCGCGGTTTTCAATTTTTTTATTATTTTCTAAAACCAGATCCAAATCCTCAGGGCAGCAAAAACCAAGCCGTTCTTTGCCTTCTCCGTACCATATCAGTTTCCCTTCGCGGATTTCGCGTTCTGTTTTTTCTGGATCATAGTTTGAGTTTCTTGCGCGTAATATTTCCGTTTCCCATAATTTTGCCGGAGCTGTATAGCCGAACAAATTTTTATTAAATAACGCGGATATTTTTGCCTCGTTTGTTCCCATAAGTCCGTGACGGAGCGCGAGAAAAGGAATTAATAATTGAGCAGGTCTTTCTTTTATTTCAGGACGCTCTTTTTTCCGCGAAATCCTAAGAATCATTTCTAAGTTTTCGCGGTCGCAGATTAAAGATTGAGAATCATGAGCGCGAAAGGAAACATTTATTAAATCGCGCGTCGCGTCCTGATTAACAGATTGATCGTTATGTGAAATATCCCGCGGAATAATTACATCATCTACTGCTTCATCAACTTCTATAAGAGCGCCGATCGCGTCCCGCGCCTGCGCCTCGGTTACGCCAAAAACCGAGCATATCCTGTTTAATGATACCGGTCCTTCATAGCGCAGCCACTGTCCTAAAACGCTTAGAGGCTCTGAGTTCCATGTTTCCTCCCATTCGCGGTGCACAATAGACGCGATCGCCATATTGTTTCGTTTAACAGTTTTAATTTTTTCTGTATCGGCGTTTTCAGCTAACTCAGAAGGCATAGCGTTTTTTAGGGTTTGCCATTCATCTATAGGAATCGCGATTCTTTCCTTTACCCATTCGTTTAACGAAAGCGCGTCATCAGGCGCGTACCCTTGAATTTCGCGCCGGAGCCTTGATGTAAAACCATCTACTATATGCGCTTTTAATAAAGGCCTTAATGCCGCGTTATTTACCGCTTCCTCAATCACCTTGTCAGATAACGACGCGGATTTGGAGCCCGCCAAATCGCTTCTCTGGTCATATTCATACATGAACGAGTTTGTTTCTTCTCTTACAATGTCCCTTGATAAAGGACTTGGGCTTGCTGTTTGAAAAAACGAAATGTTTAAGCTTCCATTATTAATTGAGCTTACAAAATCCCGGAAACCGTCCATGTCAAAGGATTCTGTTAGGCAGCTTCGCCACGCTTCCGCCGTTACGGGAAATCCGTCCTCTTTCGCGACCGAGTCAAACAGGCGCTTTGCCCTCTGGCGCATGATCCAAAGAGGCGTGCGTTTTCCAAACGGCGCCTTTGGAAGCAGGAGACTGCGCTCAGCGGCTTCGCGGAAAGCCGCGCCGAATACGCCTGAGCTTTCCAGCCGGTTTCTGAAGAGGCGTTCAGCGCGGAGGAGTCCGTTTTTTTCTGTTTTATTAATTGATGTAAAAGTCCGTCGGATGATTTCTTCTATCGCGCTTTGTCCGGCTTCTTCAATTCCAAAGCGGGGAATTAAAAACAAAATATTATCATCATTGGAAAACGCCGAAACTCTTAAACCGACAATTTCCTCAAGTTCGGCTGACATCGAAAGGCAAAGCGGATAATTTATTTTTCCGCCGCGGAAATTATGCATTACGACAGAACAGAAATCCCTGTTAAGCTCAGTTCCTTTGATTATTTCGATAATAATGTTTTTTGTGTCGGGTAACGGCAGTCCTTTTTGTTGGCCTTTTTGCGCGTTAAGAAATTCTACAAGCGATTTGTCAGCGGCGGATGATTCGCCGCCGGTCAATTTTAAATTTTCCGGCGATAAATTGTCTGTATTTGTTTCTGTTAAATGATTGTAACGCTCAAGAATAGCGAGTATTTTATTAATTAAATTGGGGCTTCTAAACGGCACATCAGCTTTCCAGAAAGGAACGTTATATGTTGTTTTATTAAGCGGAGTAACCGTAACAGACTCGCTGCCTATTGTATCTATCTTCCATCCGCGTCCGCCAAAATCAAAACTGTCTCCGGCGGCGCGCTCCCATGTGAATTCTTCGTCAAGCTCTCCGATTTTGGTCCCGTCCATAAGACGAAGCGAATACATCCCTCTGTTTGTGATCACCCCTCCTGACGAGTAAAGAATTATATTGGTTCCGTCAAGCCTTCCTGTTTTTCCGTCGATATTATCAATCCAGATTCGCGGTTTGATGTCACGTAACTTGGTTTTTTCGCCAAAGCCAGCGAGCATCCTGAGAACCCGGTTAAATAAATCAAAGCTTAGGTTTCTGAATATATAAAAATATTTTAACCTTTCGTATAGTTCATTGATGTTCCAGTCTTTTTCGCAGCAAAGCGAGAGTATCATCTGCGCGAGTATATCAAGAGGATTTTCTATAGGTTTTATTTCTTCTATGTCGCGCTCATCCACCGCTTGCTTTAAAGCTGATGCTATAAGCAAATCTTTTCCGTGAAACGCGAAAAGTTTTCCCCTGCTTGTCTGCCCTACGCTGTGTCCAGCGCGTCCTATTCTTTGCAGAGCCTGCGATACATTACCGCAGCTTCCGGCGAGAATTACTTCGTCTATATCGCCGATATCAATGCCAAGTTCCAATGAAGCTGTCGCGACAACGCAGGGAATTCTTCCTTCGGCGAGTCCTTTTTCAACGCCGCGCCTTAGCTCCCTGGAAAGCGATCCGTGATGCGGGAATGATACCGCGCCTTTTATATCCCGTCCGGGAATGCCGCCGTTACGCGCAAAATATGACGCGCCTTCTTCGTTTATAAAATGGCTGAGACGCTCGGCGCGGCGCCTTGATTCCGCGAAAACCAAAAGGGTAGAGCCTTCCCATATACGCCTTATAATATAATTTACTAATGGCGTGTAACGGCTCTTTGATCCTGTGGTAAAATTCGCGGTTTCAATTTCTATCTCAGGATACTCAACCTTAAAATCAATTTTCTTTTCCGCGAACGGAGACACAATGTTTACATTTCTGAAGACCGCGTTTTTTACTATACTGCCTGTTTGTGAGGGATCGATAAAGATTCCTCCTGTAAATTCCGCCGCTGCCCGCGGATTGCGCACTGTCGCGGAAAGGCTTATCCTCTGAAACTCTCCCGCGATTAATGATAATCTGTCTATCTGGCAGGAAAGAAAAGAACCTCTTTTATTTCCAAGCACTGCGTGAATTTCATCTATAATAAGGTATTTTACATTTGATAATACCTGTCTGCCTTTCGGGTTATGCAGAATAATTGAAAGGCTTTCCGGAGTCAGCGCGAGTATCGAAGGCGGATGGGTTAAAAAACGCCTGCGCTGCGACTGAGGAGTATCGCCTGAACGGGTTTCTACTCTTACCGGAGGAAATTCTTTTCCTTCTTTCTCAAAGCGGGCTTTTATTGCAGCTAACGGGATTAACAGGTTTCGTTTTATATCTTCGTTAAGCGCTTTTAATGGAGATATATACAAAACTGATAGTTTTTCGGGTTTATATCTGTCTTTTCCTTCGGAACAAAATCTTGAAACAGCGCAAAGAAAAGCAGTCAGCGTTTTTCCGCTTCCTGTAGGAGCGATCGCGAGTACATTTTTTCCCTCTTCGATAAGCGGCCAGGCCTCAGCCTGAACTGAAGTCGGCTTTGAAAATGTTTCTGTAAACCAGCTTTTAATTACCGGATGGAAAGTTTTTGGCAGCATGATTGATTATACATTATCCTGCTAGATATTTGTACAGTCAAAATAAAAAATATTAGCTGAAAAATAAATTGACAAAAAAAACCATAATGATATTATTAATCAGAGGTTATTAAATCAGCGGAGAAACGCGTCTATATCCTGATAATAATATTTCTCCTGAAGAAAACTTCAGCAATGTAGTTAATAATATTATTAAACAGGAAAATAAAATAATACCCTATTATTCCCGCGGGAGCGCGATTATTTTTAATAAGGATTGCCTTGAAATATTACCGCGTATAAAAGAAAATTCGATCGATATGATTTTCGCTGATCCGCCGTACATGTTGTCTAATAACGGATTTACCTGCCAAAACGGAAGAATGATTAATGTCAATAAAGGAAAGTGGGATAAAAGCGGCGGTTTTGAGGAAGATTTAAAATTCCACGACGCGTGGATAACCGCCTGCCGCAAAGCGCTTAAACCGGAAGGAACAATATGGATTTCCGGAACATATCACAGTATTTATCAATGCGGGTATCTGCTATTAAAAAATAATTTTCATATACTAAATGATATTTCATGGTTTAAGCCAAACGCGGCTCCTAATTTAAGCTGTCGGTTTTTTACCGCTTCTCATGAAACAATTATATGGGCGCGCAAAGATAAAAAAGCGAAACATATATTCAATTATGATGAAATGAAAAACGGGTTTTTTCCGGAAGATAAATTAAAAAATGAAAATTCGCAAATGAGATCGGTTTGGTCAATTCCCGCGCCGAAAAACGGCGAAAAAAAATACGGCAGGCATCCAACGCAAAAGCCGTTGGATTTATTATTAAGGATTATCGCTTCATCAACTAACTCAGGCGCTATAATATTTGATCCTTTTAACGGCGCGGGAACCACAGGGGCTGCTTCTTTAATAATTGGAAACAGATTTTATATTGGCGTTGAAATTGATATTAACTATTGTAAATTATCCGGGGACAGGTTTTTTGGTTTGGAAAAAGAAAAATCTATTTCTCCTGACTCGCGCGATCCACTAGAAATAAAAGATAGGCAGTGTTAAAATATCATTATGTTAGAAAAATTTTTTAAGGCATTGTTTGGCTCTCAGCAGGAGCGTGATGTTAAAGCTCTTCAGCCTATATTAAAAGCTGTTAACGATAAAGAGGATTGGGCGAAATCATTGTCCGCGGAAGATTTCCCGAAGCAGACTGAAATTTTGCGCGAACGTTTTAAAAACGGCGAAACCCTCGACAATCTTTTACCTGAAGCTTTCGCGCTCGCGCGGGAAGCAAGCCATCGTACGCTCGGCGAGCGTCCTTACGATACGCAGGTTCTGGGCTCCATTGTTCTGCATCACGGAAAAATCGCGGAGTTAAAAACAGGCGAAGGCAAAACCTTAATGGTTGTCGCCTCCGCTTACTTAAACGCGATTCCCGGAAACGGCATCCATGTGGTTACTGTAAACGATTATCTCGCGAGCCGCGACTCTGAATGGATGCGTCCGATTTTCGCGTATCTTGGTATTTCTGTCGGCACGATTCTTTCCAATATGGACAACGCGCAAAGAAAACAAAATTATTTACGCGATGTCACATATGGTACAAACAACGAATTTGGGTTTGATTATCTTCGCGATAATATGCACCGCGATCTGGAAAGCCGCGTTCAGCGCGGGCACAACTATTGCATCGTAGACGAAATTGATTCTATCTTAATTGATGAAGCGAGAACGCCCCTTATTATTTCCGGCGCGGCGGAAGATGACACTTTTAAATTCGCCGAAGTTGATAAACTTTTAGGCAGCCTTCGCGAGGTGCAAAAAAAAGAAAACGGCGATTATCCTGATGAAACGCGCGGCGAGGAAGTAATCGGCGATTATAAAATCAACGAAAAAAATAAAAGCGTTTCGTTCAGCAATCAGGGAATGGCGACGATAGATGAAATTTTAAAAAAGAGAAATCTTATTCAAGGTTCAATTGTTGACGAAGAAAATTTTGAGTATCTGCATTATTTTACCCAGGGCTTGCGGGCGCATAAACTTTTTCATATTGATGTCGACTATGTCGTTGAGGACGGACTTGTCCAGATTGTAGATGAGTTTACAGGGCGTATCCTTCACGGCAGGCGGTACTCAGACGGGCTTCATCAGGCAATTGAGGCGAAGGAACGGATAAAAATCGCTCAGAGAAACAGAACGCTCGCGACTATCACTTTTCAGAATTATTTCAGGCTTTATAAAAAGATTTCTGGAATGACGGGAACAGCTGACACCGAAGCTGAGGAATTTAATAAGATATATAAACTTGATGTTGTTGTTATTCCCACAAACAGGCCTGTCGCAAGAAACGATGAGCATGACCTTGTGTATCTTAACGAAAATGAAAAATACAAAGCGTTATGTGAAGAGATCGCGGAAACATATAAAAAGGGACAGCCGATGCTGGTAGGAACTGTCTCCATCGAGAAATCAGAAAAAATTTCCGCGCTGCTTACGCGAAAGGGAGTGCGCCACGAAGTGTTAAACGCCAAAAATCACGCGCGAGAAGCGCTCATCATCGCCGAAGCAGGCGCGAAAGGCTCTGTGACAATCGCGACTAACATGGCGGGGCGCGGAACCGATATCAAGCTCGGCGGAAACCCGGAACACCGCGCGCGCCGCCGCGCTGGCGCTAACGCGGCGGAAGAGCAGTATCTCGCGATATTAAAAGACGAAACTGAAAAATGGAAAAATGATTATGAAGAAATAAAAACGCTCGGAGGCCTTTATGTTATAGGAACGGAACGGCACGAAAGCCGCCGTATCGACAATCAGCTTCGCGGGCGTTCAGGCAGGCAGGGCGATCCGGGAAAGAGCAGATTTTTCATCTCTATGGACGATGAACTTATGCGGCTTTTCGGAGGTGAAAGGATGAAAGGTCTTATGTCGCGTATCGGCATGGAAGGGGGAGAGCCGATTTATCATCCGATGCTGAACAAAACAATCGAAAACGCGCAGAAAAAAGTTGAGGAGCGCAACTTTGAAATTCGCAAGCATCTTCTTGAATACGATGATGTGTTAAACCAGCAGAGAAAATTTATTTATGAACAGCGCGACGAAATTCTGGTTGACGATAATTTATCGTTACGCGTAAATAACGCGACATCCGATATAATCGGCGATTATATTGATAATTATAACGAATCCGGCAGGAATGATTTAAACGCGGCGGCAAACGACTTAACTGATGTTCTGCGGGCGAAATTCGGTTATCAGGTAAATATTGACCGCGAAAGCAGGGAATTTAAAAATTCTGAAATATTAGAAAAACGTATAATCGCTGATTTGGAAAAAGATATAACGGAAAAAGAAAATATTATAGGTCACGCTTTTTTTAATATGTTCATCCGCGACAATTATCTGAACGCGATTGATCGAAAATGGCTTGACCACCTTGAAAACATGGAAGCTCTCCGCGAAGCTGTTTATTTGCGGCATTACGCGCAAAAAAATCCGCTGACAGAGTACAAGGTAGAAGGTTTTCAAATTTTCGAAAAAATGATCGAAGACATCAGGCAGGAAATCGCCTCGCGCCTTCATTTAATCCGGTTGCAAATCGCGGAAGGCGGGCAGAGAAGGCCTCAGCAGCGTTCGATAAGCGCTAACATCAACGCGAGCCACAGCAGCATGGGTTCATTCTCAGGCGGCGGCGCGGCGGCTTCGGGAAGTTCCTCAGCTTCATCGCAAATGCGAAAAGCCAGCCGCCCCGAAGGAGTTACAGTAGTCCGAAGCCAGCCAAAAATCGGCCGCAACGATCCATGTTACTGCGGCAGCGGCAAAAAATACAAACACTGTCATGGGCGCTGAAAAAGGCACCCGTAGGGTGTGGATCGAAAAATCGAAATGCGACGGCGCAGGATCAATTATAATGATAAATATCATTATAAATTTTAAGGACATATATCATTAATCATGATATATTTATATTTACCGGATTAGATAATGAAGATAAAATATTTTTTTATTCCTTTTTTCGCAATACTTTTTCTGTCATGCCCGGAAAAACCAGAGATTGAAAACAACAGCAAAAGTTATACCGCGTTCTGGGCTATTGATTCCAAAACGGAAGCTTTTTACCTGCTTAACGCGGAACTGCTTGTGGAAAACAGTTATTGTAGAGTTTGGGCTGAAACAGGAAGCGGCGTAAGCGTTTCATCGGCAAAGCTTGTAGCGGATGAATATATTAAAATTTATAGTAAGCTAATGTCCGTTTTTGGCTGGACTAATCAGTATGGCGGCGTTATGGAAAACGCCAAAAGATTTACAGGCGGTGATGGTAAATTATGTATACTTCTTTTAGATATAAAAGATGATTATCAAAAAGGCGTTAATGAATCTTATATCGCTGGTTATTTTTTTTGGGTTGATTTTTTTAATTCAATCACCGCGGCATCCGTGGGAGCCAGAACAAACCAAAGAACAATGATCTATCTTGATGTTAATCCTGGCTTGAATTTTGGAAATATAAACGAATTATATAAAACGCTCGCTCATGAGTTGCAGCATCTTATGAATTTTACATCAACTTTAACTTTTAGATCAAGTACTATGGATACATGGATTGATGAGGGGCTTTCTTCAGCCGCTGAATGGATATATTCTGATAAGCACAGTGAGGATCGCATAAGATGGTATTCGAATAACGGTTCCGGTAATAACAAAAGTTCCATAAACACAGGCAATAATTTTTTTATGTGGGATAATAAAATTGATGAAAATATATATGCGGTGCTTGATGATTACGCTACTGTATATCTTTTCTTTCAATGGTTAAGATTACAGTCTAATAATTGGCAAAATATGTATAAATCAATTATTACATCCGTTCATTCGGATTTTAACGCGGTGACATCCGCCGCGGCCGCGAATATTAACGCTAAATATATTAATTGGGATGAGTTGCTTAAAGACTGGCTCGCGGCTAATTATTTAAATCTGCCGGAAGGTCCCCATGGATATAAAGGAGATCTTAAAGATAGTAATGGTAACGCGTATAGTTTGAATTCTCATTATGCTCCGGAAAATATTACTACAATTGGCCTGCTTCCGGGAGAAGGAGTATATAGTTATAATGTGACAAATCAAGACACTTCAGGTCAGGGTTCTAGCATAAGAAACGCGTATATGAATAATTGTCTCCTGCCCGCGTATGATTATGGCAGCACTATGCTTACATACAATTCGAATACCAATAAATATTCCGCGCAAGAAAATGGCGTAGTAACAGGAGAGATTCCTTCCGCTAACGCTAATATTTCTGGCGGCCGTTCTATACAGCCGAACGCTCTTCCAATTACAGAACCTTTACGAATAGGCTTGTGGGATTTTTCAAATAATAGATTAAATAACATTTCTATAAATGACTTAAAATCAAATAACACGGTATTATTTAATGAGTAAATTTAAAGTTTTTATATCAGCGGCGATACTGGCGTTTTGCGTAACATCATTGTACGCGTTCGGCGGTAAAGATCGTAATAATGCCTCTCCTCCTGAGGAAATCAAAATTATTAAAGTTACAGGAAATGTTCGTCTTGTCGGTTCAAATCTTATGCGCGAAATTGTGATTTCTGGCGATGAGACGCAATGGTATATAACAAGAAACGAAATGGAAAAACTGCATAATCTTCAGCATCAGACAGTAACGATAGAAGGCGAAGAAACAATAATTGAACTAACCTTCGCTAACGGACGCCCCGCGGGAACGCGCCGCGAGCTTAAAAATATTAAAATAATTTCTATTGAATCATATGAACAGTAGCGTCATTTTACGCCCGCTATAGCTTCTTGAGTCATCGCGTCGCACATTTCATTATACTCATTTCCGGCGTGGCCTTTTATCCATTCCCATTTAAGAGGAAACTCAGCGGCCAGCGAATCCAGTTCAATCCATAATTCGCGGTTTTTTACCGGTTTTTTATCGCTTGTTTTCCATGAGTTGCGCTTCCATGTATGTATCCACTCGGTTATTCCTTTTTTTACATACTGGGAGTCCGTGTAAATCACCGCCTGGCGCGGAACGTCAGTTCTGGTTTTTAGCGCGCGTAACGCGTTGATTACGGCTGTCATCTCCATCCTGTTGTTTGTAGTCTCTTTTTCCGCGCCCTTTTCCCGCGATAATATCCGCGTTCCCTGAAAAGTTTGTATAACCATTACATACGCCCAACCGCCGGGACCGGGATTTCCCGAACATCCGCCGTCTGTAAATATTTTTAAAGCGCTATCCATCCGTTTTCCGTAATTTCATTTTTTTCGCGGATTTAATTTCCGCCATTTTTCGATTCTGTCCCAGGCCGCGTTTATTTTCGCTGTCCTTTCTGTCGCTTTTTTATAATTTCCCTCATGCCCCGCGTGACGGTCAGGATGATGAATTTTTAATAGATTTTTATACGCGGCTTTGCATGTTTCTTCATCGGCGTTAAACGGCACTCCAAGAATTTCAAAATCCGCTTTTAGTTCTTCTGGTATATTTCCCGCTTGCTTTGAGGCACGGTCGTCTTTATCCTGCCATGAGTACTGGCTTGAGTTTTCATTCTTTTTTCGCGGCTCTTTATCATTTAGGAAATCATTCAATTCATCAAAAGCCGCGTCCAAATCCGGATCGCCGCTTCTTGAAGAAGGCGATTTAAACCCGCGGTTAGTCTGATCGGAAAAATCATTTATATAACTGTTTATTACGCTTCCCAGTCTGTCAAAAATACCCATGTCGATATACTAGCATATTTATATTATTTTTCATATAGAGGCTGTTCTGTAATTTCATTAAAATTATTTTTTCAAAACTGCCAATACGACATAAGCGTATAATCAAATAGATTATATAGGCGTAACAGTCAACGTGCATGCAAAACTTTTGGCGCAGCCTGTCCCGCTTATATAATAAATTTTATTGTACGTTCATACTATATTTTTTAATAAAATGTATATTAACAGCGGTTTTAAGAACAACATTACTTAACCAGTGTCGCGAGCATGAGAGCCTTGATTGTGTGTTTGCGGTTTTCCGCTTCATCCCATGCCCTGCTTTGCGGACCGTCTATTACATCGGCGGTTACTTCTTCGCCTTTGACCGCGGGAAGGCAATGGAGGAAAATGCTGTCTTTTTTTCCGGTCATGTCCATCAATTTTTGATTTACCTGATACGGTTTTAAAAGACGCGTTCGCTCTTCTTTTTTATCTTCTTCGCCCATGCTCACCCACACATCAGTATAAATCGCGTCTGCGCCCTTTACCGCTTTTACGTTATCAGTAACTGTGATTAGAGCGCTTGAGGATTTTGAAAGCGATTCGCATTTTTCCCTGAGTTCATCATCCGGGTTTAGTGAGGCTGGCGCTATCACAGTAAAGTTTGTTCCCATCTTAGCGCATATAACCATCAACGAACGAGCGACATTGTTGCGGCCGTCGCCTATATAACATAATGTTTTACCTTTTGCGTTATCAAAATTTTCCTCAAGCGTTAAATAATCAGCTAACGCCTGGGTAGGATGATAAAGATCGGTCAGTCCGTTATAAACCGGAACCTTCGAATATTTTTCTAGAATCTCGGCTGTTTCCTGTTTAAAACCCCTGAATTGAATCGCGCTGAACATTCTTCCCAAAACGCGCGCGGTGTCTTCGATTGATTCTTTCGCTCCAAGCTGAATATCCGCTGTTGATAAAAAAACCGGATAGCCGCCTTCTTCGCCAAACGCTGTTTCAAACGCGCATCTTGTGCGGGTAGATCGTTTTTCAAACAGCAGCGCTAATGTTTTTCCTTCAAAACGCCTTAACATAATGCCATTTTTTGAATCATTTTTTGCCTTTTTTGAAAGATCCAACAAGTACCGGATTTCTTCCGGCGTATAATCGAGTAACGTTAAAAGCGATCTTCCCAGTAACATAATTATAAAAACCTCCGATTTTTCCATTTCCTTTCTTAGGTGAATTTATTATATTAATAGTATAGTAATATTCCGAATTTTGTAAAGGAGTAAGGTATATTTAGATGAAAATATTTTTAAAACGTCCTTTATACATACAAGTTTTATTTACATTTCTTGCTTTTACCGCGATGGTTATTTTAAGTTATTTTTTTATGCGCGATATCATTCACGCTAACCTTGTGCGAAACACAGAAAGCGTTTTTTCTTTCGCGCAGTATCAGCTGGAAGCGGATTTAATTGAGCCAAAAATGATGTTAAGCGGTTATTCCCAGACAATCCGCAGCATGCTGCTGCGCGGAGATTCATTTGACAATGTTAAAGGATATATCAGCGATATTTCAATTTATTTTCATTCAGGCGATTTTCATCTGATGAGATCGGTGCTGCTTCTTGGAGTTTTTTATACTTTCGGCGAAGAACCTGTGCTGCTTGTAAGCGATGAAATTCCTAAAGGTGAAAATTATATTCCGTCTGATATGATGTGGTATCAAATGGCGGAGGCAAGCAGCGGGCAGGTAATAGAGACGCCTCCATATATCAGTCAATTTTCAGGCAACAAAGTTATTACATTCGCGAGGCGCATTTATGATAATGATGATAACAGAATCGCTATTATCGCGCTTGAAGTTGATATATATCAAATCGGACAAAATATTATTAACATCGCTTCCGAGAACGGCGGTTACGGATTTTTAATCAGTCAGGATTTTGTTATTTTAGATCACGCTAACAGGGAATTTGTCGGAAGAAGCCTTTCGGATAAATCTGTTCCTATCTCGGCTCTTTATAATGATATGAAAGCAGGAAACGCGATTAAAGAATATTCGATGTCAAACTGGAGAGGCGAAAAAATTATCGCGTTTGTACAGAAAGCTTCTAACGGCTGGTATCTTGGCTTTCTCGCGCAGGAAAAACCATTTTACTATAATCTTACATACATGGCGAATATTCTTGTGTTTTTAGGAATTTTTTTCGCCGCGATACTTATCGTGATTCTTGTCAGGATAGATTTTGAAAGAAGCAAATCCAGCATGGAAAGCAAGCATAAAAGCGCGTTTCTCGCTAACATGAGCCATGAAATCCGCACTCCCATGAACGCGATTATCGGCATGACAGCGATAGGCAAATCATCATCGGGAATTGATCAAAAAGACCGCTGCTTTTCCAAAATTGAAGACGCGTCGAATCATTTGTTAGGTGTAATTAACGATATTCTTGATATGTCAAAAATTGAAGCAAATAAATTTGATTTATCGCCTGCTGAATTTAATTTTGAAAAAATGATTCAGAGGATTGTAAATGTTATCAATTTTCGCATAGAGGAGAGGCGGCAGAATTTTACGGTTCATATCGACAGGCAAATTCCAAAAACATTGATAGGCGACGATCACAGAATCGCGCAGGTTATAACAAATCTGCTTGGAAACGCGATTAAATTCACTCCTGAAGGAGGCGCCATCCGCCTTGACGCGCGATGCCTCGAAGAAAAAGATAACATATTCCGCCTTCAGATCACTGTTTCAGATAACGGCATCGGAATGACGGAAGAACAGCTTAGCAGAATATTCACGTCGTTTGAACAGGCAGAGTCAAGCACCACGCGCAAATACGGCGGCACAGGACTTGGGCTTCCTATTTCTAAAAGCATCGCCGAAATGATGGGCGGAAGCATAAATGTGGAATCTGTTATTAACAAAGGCTCATCATTTAAATTTGTTTTTAATCTAAGGCGCGGCGTTCAGCTTTATCAGGGACTGCTGCCGCCTGATATAAACCTTAAAAATGTGCGCGTAATGGCTGTTGATGATGACAAGGAAATTTTAGATTATTTTTTGGAAATTTCGCGTGAGATTAATATTCAATGCGATGTCGCGGTCAGCGGGGAGGACGCGATCAAGCTTGTCGAAAAAAACGGGCATTATCATATTTATTTTATTGACTGGAAGATGCCGGGAATGGACGGCATACAGCTGACAGCCGAGCTTAAAGCGCGCCATGAACCTGTTAAATCGGTAGTTATAATGATAACCTCCGCGGAATGGAAGACTGTGGAAAAAGAAGCGCGGGAAGCCGGCGTTGATAAGTTTCTTTCCAAGCCGCTGTTTCCTTCTAATATCGCGGACATTATTAATGAAGCGCTCGGCGTTAATTATGGTCATGATGAAGAAACGCGTAAAGATATAACAGGAATGTTTCTGGGGCGGCGGCTGCTTCTCGCGGATGACGTTGATGTTAACCGCGAAATCGTAAAAGCGCTTCTTGAGCCTACTGGAATTGATATTGTCTGCGTTGAGAACGGGAAGGAAGCGCTAAATAAATTCACATCTGAGACGCGTAAATTTGATGTTATATTTATGGATGTTCAGATGCCGGAGATGGACGGATATGAGGCAACGCGCAGAATAAGAGCCTTGAATGTTCCGCAGGCGAAAACTACGCGCATTATTGCCATGACAGCTAACGTTTTCCGGGAAGACATAGAAAAGTGCATTGAAGCCGGAATGGATAATCATATCGGAAAACCGGTTATACTGGATGAAATTATTGATAAATTAAGGCTTTATTTACCTGATAAAAAAAGCGCTAAATAAAAAAATATTAAATCCGCGCGTTTTTTTCTTTAAATAAAAAACTTTCCAAAAACCGGAATTTATTATATAATTATTTATTTATAAGGGGATTTTTGTGAAAGATAAAATAATAGAAAGAGCAAAGGATTATATCGCGAAGGAAAAAGACGCGCATTTTCGGGAAGAAGTTGTAAAGCTTTTGGAAAGGAATGATGAAGCCGGCGTAAAAGAGCTCGCGGACCGTTTTTATCAGAATCTTGAGTTTGGCACTGGCGGTCTTCGCGGCGTAATCGGCGGCGGATATAACCGCATGAATACATTAGTCGTAAAAAGCGCGACTCAGGGGCTTGCTTCCTATGTCATAAAAACATTTCCGCGAAAATCAGAGGAAGGCAAATTGTCCGCGGTTATCGCGTTTGACAGCCGTCATTATTCGGCTGAATTCGCCGAAGCCTGCGCTCTGATATTTGCAGCTAACGGCATTAAAACATATCTTTTCTCGTCGATGCGTCCCACTCCTGAACTGTCATTCGCGATCCGGCGCCTTGGCTGTGATACCGGCATTGTCGTAACCGCGAGCCACAATCCTCCCCAGTACAACGGTTACAAGGCGTACTGGAATGACGGCTCTCAGGTAATTCCCCCTCATGATGTCGGTATCATCGATGAAGTTAACTCGGTAACTGATATAAAGGAAATGTCGCGCGATGAAGCTTTAACAAAAGGCCTTTTAAAAATTATCGACAAGGAAATTGACGAGCCGTATCACGCGATGATAAAAGCGAGTTTATTCAGGCCGGACCTGATAAAAGAAAAAGCCGGAGAGGTTAAAATTGTTTATACGCCTCTTCACGGCACAGGCGCGGCGCATGTGGAAAAAGTGTTAGGTGATCTTGGCTTAAAGGTGATAACGGTTCCCGAACAGCGCGAAGGTAACGGCGATTTCCCGACAGTTTCATTCCCGAATCCTGAAGAAGCCGCCGCTTTGGATATGGCGATTAAGCTCGGCGAAAAGGAAAAAGCCGATGTAATAATGGCGACAGATCCCGACGCGGACAGATTCGGCGTCGCTGTTCCTAAAAAAACCGGAGGTTTCGCTCTTGTTACGGGAAATCAAATGGGCGTTCTTCTCGCGGATTATATTTTTCTCTCTTTAAAAGAAAAAGGAAAGCTTCCGCCAAAAGCCGCGATGGTTAATTCTATCGTTACGACAGGAATGCAGAAAAAAACGGCGGAGCATTACGGCGGAAGCTGTTTTGAATGTTTAACGGGATTCAAATGGATCGCGGACGTTATGCGCAAGTGGGAAACCGCGGCGGAAAGCGGCGATACAAGCGCTTACAATTTTGTTTTTGGCACGGAGGAAAGTTACGGCTATCTTATAGAAACGGATGTGCGCGATAAAGACGGCGTGTCCGCCGCGGCTCTTACAGCGGAGATGACTCTCTACTGGCGCGGCAAGGGAAAAAGCCTTTTGGACAGATTAGACGAACTTTACGCGATCTGCGGATACTGGCAGGAGCTTGGAATTTCAAAATATTTTAAAGGTCCTGAAGGTCCTTCAATTATGAACGGCATCATGGATGAGTACCGCGGGAATCCGCCAAAAACCCTCGGCGGAATTGATGTTGTTAAAACGCGCGATATCAAGAACGGCGCGGACGGTCTTCCGCCAAGCGACGTGCTTCAGTTTTTTCTAAAAGACGGAACAATAGTCAGCGCGCGGCCAAGCGGAACGGAGCCAAAGATTAAATTTTACGCGAGCTGCTGCGCGCAGGTCGGCTCAGGCGGGCTTGAAGAAGCCAAAAAAGAAGCCGCGCGAAAGCTGGACGCGATTAACAAGGACATCAGGGCTGTTATCGGGGATTAATTTCGCGTAACGTTTTATCCAAACAGCCCGGTAATAGAAAAATACGCGCAGGGAATAAAAATCGCGGGTATAAGGTTTGCGATTTTAATTTCCTTCGTGCTTAAAAAGTTAAAACCGATCGCGGCTACCAATAAGCTTCCTACAGCGGACATTTCGCGGATCATGTCCTGGGTGAGAAAATCGCGGATTAACATTGAAGCGAGCGCGATACCTCCCTGATAAATAAACACACAGACAGCCGAAAACGCTACGCCTATCCCCATTGACGCGCTGAAGATGATCGATATTGTTCCGTCAAGGACTGATTTCGCGTACAACACTTCATGATTCCCGGATAAGCCGCCCTGCATCGCGCCGATTATCGCCATTGAGCCAGTACAAAAAAGTATGCTCGCCGATATAAAACCTTTGGAGAAAACGCGTTTTTTTTCCGGAACATTGGCGCTGTCCATTTTCAGCTTTTTTTCAGCCCAAAGCCCGAGCTTGTTCATCCATTTGTCAATGTCAATTATCTCGCCGATTAAAGCGCCAATCACTAGGCTTAAAACAAGCAGCAGAACATTCTCATTATCGAACGCGCCTCTTATCCCGATAAATAAAACCGCTAAGCCGGACGCTTTTTTTAAAATTTCCTCAAATCTGTCAGGTATTTGTTTTACAAGAAATGTTCCGATTAATGAGAAAACAATTATGGTAACCGCGTTTACTATTGTGCCAAGCATGATACGCTGATTTTCTGTTATGCGCTAACCGTTATGCCGGTGACTGAACATTCAGGAAGCGTAAATTCATAGCTGTCAGCCTTTTTTGTAAAACCTGAAAAATCCGCGAGCTTTACTTTTTCCGTATCGGTAAAATCGTTATACGCGTTTATCTTGCCTGATAAAATTTTCGCGGATATTTTATTCGCGTTAAATCCCGGAAGTTCCAAATCAATCTTTTTGCTTTTATCTGCGCTAAGATTCGCGATTGTAATGTTGATTTCATCGCCTTTTCGCGACGCTGATACGTGCAAGTCAGGAACCTGCGATTCTTCGGCGCCGGTAAGCGTTGTTTCGATATAGCTGTCAATCAAGTCCGCGTCCTGATGTTTTTTATACAGGTCAAAAACATGGTATGTCGGCGTTAAAATCATTTTTTCGCCTTCCGTTAAAATTACCGCCTGAAGCACGTTCACCATCTGCGCGATATTCGCCATTTTTACCCGATCGCAGTGTTTGTTAAAAATGTTAAGCGAAACAGAGGCGACAAGCGCGTCTCTCATTGTGTTTTGCTGAAACAGAAAACCGGGATTTGTGCCGGGAGCAGCGTCAAACCACGTGCCCCATTCGTCAATAATCATCCCGACCATTTTTCCCGGATCATGCAAATCCATAATGCGGCTGTGATTCGCGACAAGCTCATCCATCATAAGCGCTTTTTTTAATGTCGTGTAATAATCGTTTTCTGTAAAATCGACAGCCGATCCTTTTTTATCCCATGTTCTGGTCATAGTGTAGTAATGAAGGGAGAGCCCGTTCATATGAAGGCGCGCGCTGCTCATAAGGACTTCTGTCCATTTGTAGTTAAAGTCGCACGCGCCGCAGGCGATTTTATAAATTTTATTTTCGCCGTAGTTGCGCGCATAGGTCTGATAGCGGCGGTATTCATCGGCGTAATACTCGGGGCGCATATTTCCTCCGCATCCCCAGTTTTCGTTTCCGACGCCGAAATATTTAACCTTCCACGGCTCTTCGCGGCCGTTTTCTTTACGAAGCTGCGACATTGGCGACAATCCGCCGAAAGTCATGTACTCGACCCACTCGCTCATTTCCTGAACAGTGCCGCTTCCAAGATTACCGCTGATATAAGGCTCGCATCCCACCTGTTCGCAAAAATCCAAAAACTCATGCGTGCCAAAAGAGTTGTCCTCTACAACGCCGCCCCAGTGGGTATTGATCATTTTTTTTCTGTTTTTCTTAGGACCGATTCCGTCCTTCCAGTGATACTCGTCCGCGAAACATCCGCCCGGCCAGCGCAATACAGGCAGCCTGATATGCTTTAGCGCGTCAACAATATCTGTTCTCATCCCCCTGATATTTGGAATAGAAGAATTTTCTCCGACATATATTCCGTCATAGATGCATCTTCCAAGATGTTCGGCAAAATTACCGTAAATTTCCCTGTTTATTTTCGCGCCTACTTTTCCTGTATTTACGATGAGCTTGCTCATAAATCCCCCCTGGTTTTTATATTATCAATTACTTTTTGCAATGATGCAATGTATTTTAATTTTAGCGGCTGTACGCAATTTAGTTAAAAAATTTTATTTTTTCTCTTGACAATAATGTATTTACTGATTATACTGTATATAGTGTTAACATTATAATCAAATAAGGAGGCTTAATGATGAGGGACATAAATGAAAATCATTATCTCTAACCGTTCGGGAGTTTCGATATACGAGCAGATTAAAGAGCAGATAAAACACGCGATTTTTTCAGGCGAATTAAAAGAAGACGACCTTCTTCCTTCTATTCGTCAGCTTTCGCGGGATCTTAAAATCAGCGTAATCACGACAACGCGCGCTTACAACGATCTTGAGCAGGAAGGATTTATCGCGAATGTTCAGGGGAAGGGTTGTTTTGTTCTCGCGCGTAATCAGGAACTCGCGAGGGAAAACGCTCTTCACAAAATGGAAGAAGGATTAAACGCGGCTATAAAAGCCGCGAAGACAGAAGGCATCAATAAAAAAGATGTTATAAGCAGATTAAATATTTTATGGGAGACAGATGATGAATAATATTCTGGAAGTGCGAAACGTCATTAAAAATTACGGTTCATTTTCTCTTAACGGAATTAGTTTTGATGTGCCGCGCGGCTACATTACGGGTTTTATCGGACCGAACGGAGCTGGTAAAACAACAACGATCAAATCAATTTTAAATGTGATTAATATTAACGGCGGGAACATCAGCCTGTTCGGCGGGGACAATTCGCAGACGCGGACATCCGGTTCCGCGCCGCGAGCTGGTGTACAGCAGGCT
>JGI24695J34938_10000886_pt1 | contig 27653 bp, 14 predicted proteins | sample TergutCo191P3_FD_34938 | JGI IMG/M metagenome (IMG submission 34938)
CGGTTTTTATTTTTACAGAAAAAGGAAAATTATCTCTTTTATTATTGTAGAACATATCGATTACTTCTACTTTAGTGTTTCTTTGAACACTTGCAATCTTTTCCCCTTGTAATAAACCGTTAGCAAAAATATCTGTATTTATCAGGATATTGAAAATAAATTCTTCTGATTCAAATCTGTTTGTGTTAAAATAATCAACCATAATAAAATTATTAATAAATTTTATATTACCTAAATAATGATTTATTAAATCTTCTTTACTTATAGTTATATAGTATTTGCCAGTTGAAATATATTCACCTATTCTAGATCCATAACCAATAAAATAATTAAAAACTTCAATATTAATAGATGAATCATCAATAATATAGATATATGGAATGTATTTAATTCCTCCTGAACCGCGATACCATTTAATTTCATTATATGTAATAAATTCAAAATATCCAAGATGACTTGTTTGGTTATAATCGCCAACATAAATAAATATAACTTTAGGATGTTCATAACCCTGAGTTATATCCACTTCATTATTGGTAGGTTGGATATAAAGATTTATAATTTCATACAATGTCATGTTTTCTAGTTGTTCACGAGTTTCCCTTCTTGTTTCTTTAGAAATTATTTGTTCAACTTGCTCAATATCGTTAATTTGTTTTATAGATTCATCTATAACAGACTTATTCAATCTTGAATTGCATGAAGTTAATAATGAAAATATAAATAATGAAAAAATAATATATTTCATAAATTTTACTCCTTAATACCTTACTCGCATCTCATAATGTAGGTGAGGTCCTGTTGAATTTCCAGAATTTCCTACACGTCCAATCATTGTACCAGGAGGTAATGTTAAAGCATAGATACCTGAACTTTTTGATAAATCCCAAAGATTGCTTAACTGACCTAATGTAGTTGATGAATTTCTATGTTCTTGAAGTAGATGAGCATAAATATGTGTAGCGCTGGCCGTTTGTGTCCATATTTGCATACCGTAATCAATGCTACCTGTATCTTTTATATTTAATATTACTTCGTATTGTGTTGTATATATTGGCTGTTCAGTAATTGATACACCCGCTGTATCAATAGATAATCCATCCTTATTTATTCCAAATCTATGAGGATTTCCATTAGAATAATGAGATTTTGTTGACGTGAAAACATTATCAGCTACAATATTGAAAAGGATTCCACCAATAGCATAATGGGTATATAAAGAGTTACTGTCAGTATAGTTTCTATTCTGCAAATCTCTTATTACTTCTGAATATGCAATTTGTGCTTCAGTTGATGTGTATTGTGTATATCTCTGTGTATTCAATGCTCCTGTTTGCCCGGATTCATTATTACCATAAATAAAAGAATCATATCCTCGTGCAAATTCCATTAAATTACTATAAGAATTAATCATTAGAGTTAACTTTGCCAAATTTGCATTTTGATTGAATGTTGATACCATATTTCTAGCATCGTTATACATTGCATTTATAGCGGCTTCCATGCTTCCATTATAAACAGTAGATACCTGATCAATATATTTCCATTGGATTTCATATTGAGCCTGATACTGTGGTAACGCATACGCACCATAATTAGTATTTGTTGGAGCTGACCATCCTTGACCGTTAGTGTATGTCATTCCATAATTTCTTCTCATTATAGCCATTGCTTCGTTTTGTGTAACACCCATCCATTTTCCCAATGAGGTAGATAACGAATTAGTACCTGCACTGGCAATCAATCGTCCCTCTTCATCATATAAATCAGCGCGTCCATCATATAATAATTTTCCATCTTTCGTCAGCTTCCAAAAATCTTCACTGGAATCATAAATACTATCAACATAGGCATTAAAAAATTCTGTGCCCTGACTTAAAGCAAGAATATCTCTTTTTAAATACTTATCAAGTGTTAATTGCCCTTCTTTAGACATTTTATCTGCCATTTGCGTATGCGCTAATGTTGCGATTCTTGTTTCTAGGTAGTTATCGTTTGTTACAATTCCATCCCTATACGCTTCATGCTGCAGGTGAACCGCATTCATGTCTGTAGCTGCTTTGCCATTTAATGAAATTATTCTGCCTTTAGTTGTACTACTTGCGGTTGTATAACCATTTCCATCAAGATTTTTTTCAAATACAAGCTGATCAAGTCCGGATGCAATGCGTATTGCTGTATTTTCTGCTGTCCAATCACCCCAACCGTAAGCTGTTAATGCAGTTTCTCTTGTTTCTTTGTCTTGAATTCTAACCATCTGTGCATAATCAATACCACGCTTGGTAAGATCGTATAATGCTCCTCCAACATCAATTCCTCCAGTTCCAAAATTCGCTGTTATTCCGTTACTTCCAAAGTTCATTTCGAGGATACCTGTTTTATTTAAAGCGTTTCGTATTTTCATTGCCTGCTGTATTCCTTCAGTACTGTTTGCCAATTGACCTGTTGAATTGTTTCGTGCAACAGAACTTGTAACAAAGTCAAAAATAGCCCCTAAATTGGCGATGTTTATTGTTATACCACCCATATCATCGTAAGCTTTTTTTAAACTTTTTTCAAGACTTAAACCATCACCTAGATTGTAAGCGGTATACACGCCGTATTTTGTAAGTTCTGCGCTTCCTGCCGAAGCAAGACTCAGCGCTCCGCTCCAATATTTTTGCTGTGGAGTAGAAATAATTGATGTACTGCCGAATAAGGTACTTAATCCGCTTCCTATGCCTGCTCCAACAGCTCCTGTTATTGTTTTTACATCATACCAACTTGAATTTGCTGCCTGCCAGTCATATTCACCTGTTTTAAAATCATATGCATTAATATAACTCATTGTTACTGATGTTGCATAATTTCCTGCTGCGTTTGTTAACCCCGTTAAAGCTACATTTGCTATTGTACTTGCTGTTTTAATTGTCGACACCACAGATGAAATTCCGCCGCCTATTAAACCTCCTGCAAAACTGATTAAAGTTGATTTACCAACATCAAATGCGGCTTCATCAAAACTTTTATAACCATATGATACATCCATTGCCGCAAACAATATTTCGTTTGATGCGGTTATCCCTGCGACCATGGAAGCTGATGCGAGTACCCCTAAAAAGGAGGCTCCCCCTGTAAAAGGTGTAGCAACAATAGATACTACAGTTCCTACTACGGCAGCTGCAATCGTGCCGACTAATTTTATTGAAGGAGCATCAAATAAACTATCGGAATCGTCCCACATTCGTTTTTCCCATGAAGCCATGCCTAACTCTGCCATTCCCATGGCATCAATGCTGTACCAATGTTTTAATTCTTCTATTAACCGGTTAAGTTCTCCGTAGCCTTCTTTGTAATAAGCTTCTTTTGTTTCTGTTGCTTCTTCATCTATTGTGGCTTCCCCAATATGTGCAGTGAACTCTCCAATAGGTTCTTCATTGTTTCCAAAAATTCTTCCGTAGATTGCTGTTACCTCAGACATTACATTTTCAAGCAAGTTTTTTACTGCAATTGAATCTAATGTTAAAATATGTTCATCATCAAGCTTTGTAGTTAATATTATTTGATCTAATATGTAGTCTTTATAACCTTTGATTGTTGCTTTTTGAGTAATTACCGGTTCAAATAATGTTGAGCCTTTAACAACTTCTTTTATATAATCATTGCCGTTTCTGTTCCATTGATGTTTAATTAGAAACAAATTGTCCATGCTATCTCTGAAATTCTGGTTTGCATCATTTACATTTGCGGTTATTTGTTCTACTGCGTCATCTGCCTGCAAACGTACATTTCTTGCGATTCTTTTAATTTCGGCTGTTGCAATTTTCTCGTTTGTTGTTTTTGCAATCTCCGTCGCAGTTATTCTATATTCTGCTTTATTCCAAGAGATCCCGCTCATACCTCCTTGTATTTTAGATGATGCTGTGTTTGTAATATTATTTAGGGAGCCTAATGCGCTTGCCATGTTTACAATGCCGGAAGACTGAAGTAAATCGTTCATAATTGACTGTGCTTCTATGTCCATATTTCTTATACCCATTGGTTCTCTTATATCCATAAAGCGGCTTAGACGTTCGCCTTCGGCGCCGATTAATGATAAAAAAGCCTCCGATGAAGCCTGGTTAGCTGCATTAGATGTGCGTTCCAGCCATAATTCTTTGTCTTCTAAACCCGCAAGATAAGCTTCATTCCATTCATTGCTGACACGATTGAATTCATTTTGAAAATTGGTTAGCCATGCGTTATGAGAAGATTCAATTCTTTGTTTTCCGGCAGTCCAGTCATTTCTTCCTCTTTCTAAAATAAGGATACTAGTATTAAGCCATTCGTTATATTTTTCATATAAATCATGATACATTAAATCCCATTCAATCTCTCTTGCTTCAAGTTCTGCAAAATAACGGCTTTTAATTGTCATTTCAGTAAGATAGGTTAAGTTTTTTCCAACATCTTTAAAATATTGAGTAAAATCAATGTTCATATCTATGTATGATGATAAATTGTTAAAAGTAAATGAATACATTGTATCAAGATAATATTTTTCAGAAATAGTATTCTCTCCATACGCTGTTTCTGCAGATTCTTTTAATTCATCAATTGTAATAGTTCCTGTCATGTAATTATTAATAGCATTTTGAAAATTTTGTTCATTTAAATGTTGGTTTTTACGTATGTCATTCCAATAATTGTTTAAAGCTTCCTGCGCTTCCATTTCTTCATTCCATGCCCATATAATTAATGCAGAAAAAGCCTCTTGAATAGAATAGAAGTTTTTATTATTAGTATTTCTCATTGCATCCCAGAAAGACTGCAATTCTAAAATATTTTCATCATTAAACTTATTTGCACTTAATAACTCTGTTTTTAAATCATTCCAAACAATAATATTTAAAATTTTTGAATCTTGCTCTGCATTTTCTAATTCTCTTTGATCTATTAGAATTTTTAGTCTTTCAGTAGAGGCAGCGAAGGCTGCGGCATTATTTTTAATAGAAGAAAGAGTCTTATCCAGATTATTTTGATATAACGCGACAATATCTTTTGTCTCATTATAAGTAGGGGTGATGCGGTTTAAAGCTATTCTATTTACCTCTTTCATATCCGTAAATGCAGCAGCTCCAATTGCATCATTTCTCCAATTAGCAACTTTCCTGTCTGCTCTACTGTATAAACCATTAACGTAGTTATATGCTTTAGTATAAACATCAAGAGTATAATACTGTGAAAATCCCTCAAGATTTTTTCCTCCGGATAATGTTAAAATGACATAAAATTCAAGATCTGCTTTTTCTTCATCACTTAGTTTATTCCATGCAGAAGTAAAATCATCTTCAATTTTAAAAGAAGAATCCAATCCCAATTTATAGCTTAAATTATGTTTATTTGAATGCCAATCATACATTATTTGGATATTAGAAAGACTAGAACCGCCATTTCTAAATTCTCCTGCTCCAATATAATATTTTGAAAGAAATTCCATTTCAGAGTTATAACTAATTAGAGATGTTATTAAGTAATCTCTTGCAAGACCCCATGTCCTGTATTTATTAGGATCAGTAAAATAAACGCTCATTCTTTCTGCAAGACCCCTTAAAGCCATTTCATATTCTGTTGTTTCTTGAAACTCTTCGTAAGGTTTGTGTTTTTCTTCGAAATAATTAATTAAATTATTAACATCTGCTTCATTTAAAGTTGAAAGAGTCATATTATTTCTGTTAAAAACAATACGTCCCTTTTCATCAATTTTAATAATGTCTTTTATCGATAAATCATTAAAATTAGAAGGTGATTCGTAATTAATTCTAATTTTTTCACCGCCCTCCTCTAAAATTGTGTATGTGTAATATTTTGTATCTATATTGCCAAGACTTTTTATTGCATCCATGTAATATACATATTGTAAATAATTATTAATGGATTCGCGTTCAATATCTGACAATATAATATTTTCTACTTCCAAGATTTTAAGTTTAATATCATATTTTTGCTGATACGCAGAATATAATATATCGCATAATGGATCTTTATATGTACGTGCAGTTTCATTTGAATAAAGATCACCTAATACGCTTAATACTGCATTAGCTTTTGTCAGGTTTTCTGTGTAAATTTCTAAATTACTTAAATCAATATCAATATAATTTGTGCTTGCCCATCTTTTTATTGCATCATGTTTTTCATAATCATGGCGTTTATTATTCATTTCTTCATAAGCAAGTTTTACTTTACTGTATTGAACATCATAAAGAAAACCAAGACTGATAAACTCTTCTACAGCACTTAAATAATCCTCTTTATCTTTTTCAGTAAGTATTGCTTCTGTATTATTTATTATTTCCGCAAGATAAATAAGAATAATCTGTTGATTTTGAAGAGTTGTTCCAATTTCACTAAGTTTATTCATTTCTAACTCATAAGCATTTAGATATTCATTATAAAAAAATTTTGCGTTTTCCCACGCATTTTTCCTTATTTCTTCCGATGTTCTTCCGGCAGCAAGTTCACTTGAATAATTTATAACTGCATTTTCAATAGTTATTTTTCTTTCCCAGTATGAAACAAGAGATTTAGCTCTTATTAACGCAATTTGGTATTCATCAAGAAAGAATTCATCACTGGAAACATCCTGGTTAATTATGGATGTTAATTCAGCGCTGCTAAGAAGTTCTATATGATCAGATAAAATTTTATTTATCGCATCTTGTGCATTGTCCATACATATGGAATACATATCACTATCAACTAAATCTTCATTATCTCTTGCAAATATTGCGGAAGAAATACTTAATAAATAAATATCTATAAGAGTGTTTGTTCTTATAATTCCTTCTGCAAGACGTAATGACATATTTTGTTTAAATTCTTCTCTTGCGGTATTAATACTATTTGTAAGTTCAACAGAAATATTATTAAATATTTCGCTTCCTTCTTCTAATAATAATTTTGCCTGTAATTCCCATTTCTGCTGCTCTTGATTAAGCTGATCATAAGCGGAAGTCCAGACATTATGACCTTCAGAAAATAAATTTAAAGATTCCTGTTCCCATTCAATTCTTTTTACAAAAAATCTTTCTTCTGCTTCTTCCCATGCTTTTAATCCTCTTTCAAATTGCTCTTTATACAAATTCAGCCATTCTTCACCCATTAAAGCAAGATCGCCTGCATTTGCCGACGCTTGTTCAATTTTTGTTTTAATTTCTTCAATACCAATGCTGCATACGGCCTCGGCTTCTGAAATTAATCTTTCTGTAAAAATACGCGCTTCATCTATTTCTTTTTGATTGCGAAGATTAAGAAAATTCTTAATATTTCTGCTAAATAAAATTCTTTCATCTCTGGCAGCAATATTTTCAAATTCATTTTTTATTGCATTGCTTCTTTCTGACGCGGTTTCATAAATTATTTTACTCATTGATGATTGTAATTCAATGGGAACATAAGCAATAAGTTCAGAATATAACCGAAGCGTAAGATTTTCATTATGAGCTTCATTCAAATATGCAGAATATTCCATAATAGCTTTTTCCGCAGGTTTACCAAAAAATCTATTGGAGAGCCATTTAGAAAAACGTTTTTCCAGCTCTGAATTACTCCAGTCTTCAAGATTTTTTCTGGCTTCGATAAGTTCATGCGGATTTTCGTATATGCTGTCAGCGGTTAATTCCCACGTGTTTATTGCCTGAGACAAGCCCATTTTCGCCTCGGCAAGCCAGCGTTCAGGGTCTATTTCCCTGTCAGCTCTGCTAAAGTGGCTGTCAAAAACAGATCTGTTTATACCCTTGAGTTCTTCTTGAGCAAAAACAGCCGTCGGAAATAATCCGAATAATATTACCATTGTAAGAAAAATAGAAATTGTTTTGTTAAAAAATTGGTTAATCATTAATTACTCCTAATAATTTTTTTTATTCCGCACAAGCGGAATTTTTGAGAGAAAAATAAAAGTGACGGAATTACTGTAACTGAACAAAGACATGAACATGCAACTCCAAGCGCTCCTGTAAGCGACAGGGTTTTAATAAGCGTGTTTGCTCCTTCTGTTAAAAATAAAAACGGAATTGCACCCGCTACTGTTGTGCCTGTAGTGGAAAGAAGAGCTGGTAATTTTTCCCTAAGAGCTGAATAAATATTTAAAACAGTTTTTAATTTTTTGGTTTGTGCTCTTCTTTTTATGGCATCAACGCATAGAATTGCGGCGTTTACTGTCATTCCGCTGACTGCAATAAAGGCACAGGCAATCGCGGAATTGTATGAGCTTCCTAATAAAATAAGCGCTAAGGCAGGAATGGCAAGCGAAGGAGGAATTGCAGACAGCACAAGCAGAGGGACTGTAAATGACTCGTTAATGCCCGCTATTATCATGTAACAGAAAATTACTGCCAAAATAAGCGAAAGTACGGTTGCTGATAAACTTTCGCTTTCCCTGATTGCTTCCGGATCAAATTCAATTGAATAGCCGGGAGGCAAATCCAGACTGGCAATTTTAGATGACAGTTCTTTTTTAACGCGGCGAGGATCCATTGGCTTAGTAGAAATTGTTATAGAAGCAGATCTGCGCCTGTTATCCCTTCTAATACTTGAAGGTTCTGTTTCATCCCTTACAGTCATTAACGAAGAAATTCGAAGGGAGCCTGATACGATTAAATCCAGCGTTCCTTCTCTGGATTGACGCATAACATCAGCTCCGGTTTTAATTCTTACGTCGATTTCACCGTCCGCATTAATTCTTTTGTATGCGACAGGACCAAACACTCCAAGTCTGGCTCGTGATGCAGCAGAGGAAAAAGACACATTGGATTTTGCCATTATTTCCCTGTCAGGAATTAAAATAAGTTTTCTGCCGCCTTTTTTAAAATTTAAAACTCTTTCGCGGATTAAAGGATGATCTGCGCATATGTAAGCAAGTTCCTCTGCAAGTTCTCTGCATTTTTGATCCTCATCGCCATAAATAAAAATTTCCCAGTAACGATCATTTACAGAGTTTTCATGAAAGAATAAAAAACCACCAGGGATATAAATCTGTTTTGCAGCATCCCTTACTATATGCGCTTTTGTCCGCTTTGGATCGAATGAAATAAGAACAGAACCAGAGCCTGTCCGCGCTCCTGTTTCGACATTGAGTACCGCGTCTATACTCAATAATTCTTCGCTGAAAGCCGCAAGCAAACGATCGACTTCTTGCGCAAGTAAACTTCCGTCAAATTCAACCTGCGCGTATACGGAATCTTCGGAGCCATAGCTTGCGGTGTCATTTCCTTTTGCAAATAGCATAAAAATTGCAGAAAGCGTAATAATAATACTTATTGCTATAAAAAAATAAGGACGATGCGCGCAATATTTTACTGTAGACGCAAGAAGTCTGCACGATTTTCGCGAAAGAGCGCGTAATGCAAATTTTATTTTTTGCGGTGTATTTATTGCGGCATTTATTTTCTTTTGGTTTAATCTCCAAAGCAAAAGAGGTGGCAGAAGCGTCAGGCTTAATAAAAGTGAAACAACAGTTACAACAGCTATTGCGCCAGCGATAATTTTTGCGCCATTGTCTTCAATTGAAGATAATGGGATTAAAGCTGCAATAGTTGTCGCGCCGCCTGCTATTAAAGGACCTGTCAATGCAGAAAGAGACGCAGAAGCAGATGCGTAACTTTTGCATTTTCTAAGTTTTTCTGAACAGAGAATTACAGCGTCAATTGCTGTTCCAATTCCTGCGGCAATTCCTGCAAGTAAAAGCCTGTCTAAAGAAAAACCGCCTGCAGTTAAAGCAGCAATTGAAAGCAGACATATTAATGGAATTGCAAGTGAGCTTGCGGCATTCATTCTTAATAAAAAGCTTATAAATGCAACCATAATTGCACCTGTAAGAGCTGCGTTAATAACTGATTTATAAGCCGCGCTTTCCTCGGCTCCAAGGTCTGATAAAACAGTAAATTCCAAAGGAAGCGATAATTGTGAATTATCGCGTGATAATTCGCGTTTAATATCAGAAGAAAGTTTTCGTAAATCAGCTCCGTTTCGACCCATTATTGCAAGGCCTGCTGTCTTTTTGCCGTTTAAGCGCGAATAAATATCAGGTTCGCGTTCCTGTTCTGTAACCTGCGCAATGTCAGATAACGCAATTAACCTTCCTTCGCCAGCCGGAATAATTGCGTCCTCAAGCGAAGAATAGCGTCCGTCTACTGTAATAATAATTTCTTTTGTGCCCTGAATAATGCTTCCGCCTGAGAAAATTGAATCGTTCATTCCAAGAAAAGAAGCGGCTGCAGACGGCTCTAATCCAAGAACGCTTAATTTTTCCTGATCAAATGTTATATAAAATTCATTTAATCCGGTTCCTGAAACAATTACTTCTCCTGCACCTTCCAGTCTTTCTAATCGCGGCTTTACAATTTTTTCCAGAATCTGCGCGGCGTTATTTAAGTCATCAGAAATAACTGCGGCAGACCAAACGGGAACTCTTGAGTTATTAGAACTTAAAATTTCCGGTCTTTGCGCAGAAGAAGGAAGCGTCTCATAAACTCTTTGAGCTGCATCGCGGACAGCTTCGTATCGTCCTTTCATATTTGGTCTGAAACGAACAAATACGCTTGATAAACTGTTTTCGCTTGAACTTTGAACTGACATTACACCCGGAATGGAAAAGAGCATATCTTCCAAAGGAATTGTAATAGTTCTTTCCATTTCTGCCGCATCAATGCCATAGTGTTTTATTTTTACTGCATAAGCTCCTCCTGTGTTTTCTCTTATTTTTTCATTGCTGTTAATTATAATAAAAAAGGCAGCAGCGCAAATTCCTGCCAGTATACAAAGACTAGCTTTTTTTCTTTCTAAAAATGTTGAATAAGTTTTCATTAAGACCCCTCCGTCTTGTTTTTAATTTTCCAATTAAAATAACGGATAAGAACTGGAGGAATCGCAAAAAGGCTTAATAAAGTTGATGCTGTTAAACCGCCGAGCATTGCGGCAGCCATAGATTTTTGCGAATTACCCATAGGACTGAAAATTAAAGGAAGAAGAGCAAAAATAGTAGTAATCATTGTAATTAAAATCGCCTGAAGACGTTCTCTTGCTCCGCTATAAACTGCTGTTGCCGCACAAAACCCAGCTTTTATTTTTTGACTGCTAATCTCATAGAGGATAAGACAATTGTTTACGACAAGTCCAAAAAGAGCGGTTAATCCTAAAATTGCGCCTGAATCAATTTTTGAACCGCTGATTAAAAGCGCAGGACCTGCGCCTGCAAGAGAAAACGGGATGCTCATCATTAAAATTAAAGGAAGTAAAAATGATTCAAACTGTGCACCCATTGTCATGTAAAGCAAAATTAAAACAAGAAAAATATAAACAAGGAGAGAATTTTTGTATTTATTAAAAACAGAATCGTCCGCACGCTCTGTTATTTTTTTTATAGAAGCGGGAACTTCGTTTGAGCTGACATCTGCATATAAACAATCGGAACGGTCTAGGCGTGCAAGAGAACTTTCTGCTTCTCTTCGCTCAATTTTCCCCAGAGAGCCAAGATATACCGTTTTTCCTTCGCCTGTTTTTAAAGGAATTTGCTCAAGACGCTGAATTGCCGCTGTTGGCGTAGTAAAAGACGATGCATTATCCCCTGTTACGCGCACATTTATACGCCTGCCGTCAATTTCAAGCGTTGCTGCCGTAACGCCTTCGTTAATGATGTAAAGCGTTTCAGCTATTTGCGCGGCAGGAATTGAAAGATACGCAGACGCTTCCCTATTCGGTAAAAGGCGCAGTTCTGGTCTAATTCCCCTAGGACGAAAATTTGCAGTAACTAAAGAAGCGCTAAATGCGTTTTCCGCGATTTCCAATCGTTCGAGCAGTTCTTCCCGATCTTTTCCTTTTATTACAAATGTGTTTTGCGATGATAATCCTAAAAGCGTTTCTGATCTATCTTTTGGAAAATAGACAGAAAATTGATGATCGCAATGTTCGTTCATCAGGGAATGTATTTCGGCTAACGCTTTTAAAGGATTAGCGTTTTTTTCCAGCACGCATTTTAGAATCATTTCTTCTCTTCTGTAATCAATATCCGCCCTGCGTCCTGAATCTTGTTCCTCTGCTCCAGCTCTTCCATAAACAGTTTTTACTGACGGCAGCCCTGTTAAAAGAATAGAAAAATCTTGAGAGGTTTTTATAAAACTTTCTAAAACAGAACCAGGAGGAAATCTAATAGAAACGTGTATCTCTTCCGCGTCATCAGGGTTTATAAAAACCATAGGACGCATCAATAGCGAGAAAATTCCGAAAGCGCTAAAGAATGCGGCTATAAGATAAACCTTTTTTGGAGCGCGAAGAAATGATAAAAGAAACGCAGAATACTTTCTTACAAGGCTGCCGTCAGTAAAAACCGGATTATTATTTTTTGAGTTAAATAACGTTAAATATAAAGAAGGAAGGAAAAATTGAGCATAAATCCATCCTGTTAAAACGGAAACTACAAGAGCGATTGCGATATCTCCAAAAAGACTTCCCAATGGTCCCGGAAGCATAATAATTGGTATAAAAACAAGAGCGGTTGTAATTGTGGATGCCGCGCTTGACCCTGAAATTGAAAATGCAATATCAGAAATTTCATGCGAAGAAGGTTTAATTTTTTTTTCGGCGAATGCGCGGTGAAGCAAATCTAAAATAATTACGCTAATATCAGAAACGAGTCCGATTCCCATCGCAAGCCCGGAAAGGCTCATTCCATTTAATGATTTTCCGGTTATACTTAAAACGCATATGCCAGCAGCCGCCGAAACAGGAATGGAAATAGCGGCAAGCAAACTGTATTTTAACCGTCTTATAAAAAACAATAAAACGATTACAACCGCGCCTGCTGCAAGACAAGCAGAAATTACAAGTCCGGTTATTCCGCTTACAAGCGAAGCCGATGAATCCGTAACAAGTTCAATATTTGCGTCACGCGAAAAAAGCGTTTGCGCTTCTGCAAGTGTTTTTTTTATATCGCGTGACAATCGCAGCGGATCGGCTCCGGGTCTTCTGTAAATTTCCAAAGCAGCTGCTTCTATACCGTTATAAACAAAAATGCTTTCCCGCCGCGCGATTGACGGCGTTAATTCGCCTGAATCTTCCACCCTTAGAGTCCCATTGCCTGCAGGAAGAACAATTTGTGAAAGCGCAGAAACAGAATCAGGTTTTCCCGAGCTTACAACAACAAGTTCCATATTTCCCTCGCGTGCATTTCCGGCGGGAATATCAGATGTTTCCTGCGAAAGAATATTCGTAAAATCAGACGGTGATAATCCAATTGCAGAGAGCCTGTGCACATCAAGAGAAAGACGCTGTTCATTAATTTCTCCGCCGACCAATACCACAGAGCCGATTCCGTCGATTCTTCTAAGACGCGCCTGCATTTCGTACTCTGCAAGATTCCGCGCAAAATCGCCGTTCCCGTTATGTGAACTTACAGCAATAACTGCATGGGTTTCATTTGCAGAATCACCAGTTGTTACAGTAGGCTTACGGACACCTTGCGGAAGTCCCGGATAAACTGCGTCAATTGCTTCGCGCACAAGAACTGATGCAGCCATCGGATCTGTTCCCCAGCGAAAATCAAGGCTTATTAGCGAACGATTATCGCGCGAAATACTGCGTATTCTTTCAAGACCCTTAATCGGCGAAAGACCGTCTTCCAGAGGAATGGTAACCATGCTTCTGATTTCGTTAGCTGCCATGCCGGGATACAGGGTTTCAACTGTTACACGCGGCATAGAAAATTCAGGGAGCCTGTTAACAGGCAGTGAAAAAAGAGAAAAAATTGCCGCTATTACAAGAGCGCAGAGAATCATAATTACAGTTACAGGGCGGCAAACAAAAATATTTATCAGTCCTTTCATAATTTTCCTACTTTATAAACGTTATTCTAAAAGTCTCTTTATTTTGATTTCCCAAACTGTCACGAAGACCCGGAGCAATCAAAAAACTAATTAAACCAAAATCATTCGAGTTACCGAGATATCCAGAAATTTCAATTCTGTAAAAATTTTCCATACCTGGATGAGCCTCGTTAACGGAAAAATCGGAAGTTTTTACAAGCCTGGGAGAAAATGTAATTACATTATTGGATGTTTCTATGCGAAAAAGTTCCATAATGGAGAATTGATCAATTACTGCGCTTTCTGACATGGAAAAATACAATTCAATCCATGTTTTTACGTTTTCTTTAAAAGGGTAATTTTCTTCCGATAATTTAATAATCTCAAATGGCTGATTTATTCCAATATATTTTAGATCTTGATCAATATTATCGCGCGGAGAAAGAGGAATTCTCATTCCGATAAGAGCAGGCGGTTTTGAAAATTTGCCGTTTGCAAAAACTCTATAAATATATTCATTTTTACTTGTATTTCCGCCTGCGTCTTTAATACCAGGTTTTATTTTTATTGTGAATCTGCTTTCATAAACAGGAATTGTTTCAAAACGATAAATAAATTCACTATGATATCCGGCAGGTGTTTCCATTATAACGGAAGGTACATCTGTGATTTCGATGTAATTTTTTAAAGTAAAACCGTCAATAGGTTCAGAAAAAATTATGGATAATTTATCATTTTTTTCCCAATTGTGATTTTCGGATTCTGTAGATAAAAATACACTTTCACCATTTATAGTTATTCTGCTTGCAGATAATAAATACGGCGCTTCATTGTCAATCTGAGTTGTAAAAGAGCTTGTAAAATTATTTTCGCTTGTATTTCCGTTTACATCTGTAAGTAAACCAGAAAGGCGAATCTCGTAACGAGTGTTTTTTAGCCATGGCTCTGCAGGTGAAAAAATTGCAAATGTGTTATTATTTTCAAGCCGCCATAAACCAGTCATTGAAGGAGAAAATGAAATATTTTCATATAATGTTTTTACAGGTATTTGAATATTAAACTCTAAAATAATTTCTGTTCTAAGATCGCTTATCTGCGAATACATAGCGGGTGAAAATGAGATTAAAACAGGACGGGAGTTGTCCGGTCTTGTAGAAAAATTTCTGTTAAATGCGTCATCCATATTAAGTCCGTCGGTGTTATACGCATTTGCAGAAAGAGTAATGGTATAATTTGTATTAGCTTCAAGTGAAGTTATCGGTATATATGTTAATTTTTTTTCTTCCCATAAAAATTCGCCTCTTACGCTGTAATTATCAGCATTTAAAGAAAAATTACGCTCTACGCTTGCTCTGTCAGGCTCATGAGAAAAACTTAAAGAAACGATAATATTTTCAGGAAGCGAATGGTAACCTACACCGGGAGACCATGAAGTAACTTCAAATGGTGATAACCGTAAAATATCGCAAGAATTGTATGTAATAAAACTTATAACTAATGCAAAGTATAAAATTATTCTCATAAAATTGCCTCCAGATAAAGTACAAAATCTTTTTCCATGAATACTCCAGCCTCTGAATTTACTCCGCTTCTGCCTCCCGGAATAACCAATTTATAAAAATGAATATATTCTATTCCAAATAAAAAACCTTCCCAGCGCATAATTAAACGATCGTCCGATACCCAATGAACATAATTAAGCGCAATGGGGTCTAATGTTTTTGGGAAAAACGGAATAAGGGAAATTTTTTGCACAGCGTTTATTTTTTCTTCATAACCAAAAGGCAGAGAAAAATAAATTGAAAATTCAAATTCGCCGGTTTGAGAATTAATTTGAACCCGCAGCGCAGTATTTGTTTCCAAAAAATCATCAAGAATTAAATCTTTATCTGTTCTTAATTCGATAATTTTTAAATAAGGAATATCCGGGGTAAAATAAAAATAAAAGTCAGAACCTAATTTTAAGCCTTCACTGTCCTTTGCATCGCCGGAAATAATTAAAGTGTAAGAACTTTCAGGTTCCGGATCTCTTGAAAAAATAAATACGATTTTATTTTTAGATATAAATTCTGCTTTTCCGGAAAGAGAAGGTTCAAAGCGAATTGAGCGGGCGGCATTTTCTCCCATCGGTTTGTTGAACAAAATAATTATACCCATGCCATGACCTAAACCATTCTCTATACCGGCTCCCGTTTCATGCCATTTGCCGTCGGAAAATATTGCAGGGTATACGCCTTTAACAACCGGAAGCGTTTTATCAAGGTCTGTCGTAAAATAACCTGAATAAGTTTTTGGCAAAGGCACGCCGTCGATATTTTTAGCGGTATCCTTTAATGTCCACCGATATAATACCCATGGCATTAATGGATTATCGATAGTAACTTTTAATAAACGATCGTTATCTGACCATTCAATTGTTTTACCGCTGATTCCTTCAAGCGTAAGAGATGATTCTGTTGACAATTTGTCCATTGATTGTGAAAATTGGAACTCAAAAATTAAATTGTTTGTTCCCACAGAAGCGTCAATAGGCGGGAAATGAGATTCAAGAAAAGGATGCGCGTTTCTGTTAACTGCATAAAAATGAATATAACGATCAATTCGTGTTTCTCTTCCATCCAGCGAACGTATCGTTCCCGATAAACTTAATGTGTGGCGAACTCCAGCAGTCCATCCTTGCAGCGGCACAAAATAGAGATCATTGTTTCTCCAAATTTTGTCCCCTCTTACAGAACCATAATCGGAACTAATCTGTAAAATCCCTTCCGCTTCGTTTTTAATTATCTCCGTATCAAATTTAATTATCAAAGGACTGAATGAATCAGGTAAAAGAGAATTTATGTCATTAGGTTCTATGCTGATTCCGATAGGGCGTAGATCGATAAAACCGCATGATGATAAAATAATTACGAATAATAAAAAAACAAAATTATTCAGCAATTTTAACATTTGTTCCCTCCCTTAAATCTGAATCAGGACGCTGAACAATTAATTCGTTCATGTTCAAACCGCTTAATACTTCGCATTCTTCCCCAAGTGAAATGCCAAGGGTAATTTTTCTCTGAGATAATACGCTGCCGTTAATAACAAAAACATTTCCTTCATTGTTGTTTAAATTAAAGATTGCCGTTTCAGGAATAAATAATGACGTCTTTGGAGAACCAAGAGTCACAGTAACTCGCGCAAACATTCCCGGTCTTAATTGGCTGACATCCTGCATTCCGGCATTTCGCAGTATAACGCGCACAAGGAAACTCAAGCTTTGGCTGTCGGCTTGCGGATAAACTAAATCCACAACGCCGTTTCTTGTCTCTCCCGCGCCGTCAATTAATACAGAAGCAGGCATGCCTTTTTCGATACGCAGCGCGTCTTTTTCGCGGAGCGGAAAAATTGCGTATAACGAATCTGTATCAATAAGGCTTAAAATTTTATCCTGCGGACGCACTCGCTCGCCTTCTTCAAGATACCGCGCTCCGATAATGCCGGAAGAGGGACTGCGTATTGTAAGTTCGGAAAACGCGATGTTAGCCGAAGCAAGTTCTTTTTCGGCAGCTTCAAGTCTTGCATTTGCCGCTTCCAGTTCCGCTCTTAAACTCGATGTCATAAGAAAAACAAAAGCGTTTTGCTTTTCCGCTTCATCAGACGGAATAAGTATTCCGGCTCTTAATAGATCCTGATCACGGCAGCCAATACGCCGGATTTCAAGTTCTCGTTCCATAAGCAGAATTTGTTCCCATTCAGAATCTAAGCTAAAACGGCTGCCAAGTATCGCCTCTGTATGAATGCCGCCCGCATCATATAGCGTTTCCTGACTTAAATGTTTACGGTTATTTTCTTCCCATCTTCTTTTAGCAAGCGAAAGTTCCGCAGACGCTTTTTCCAATGTTCTAAGCTGGGCTTCCGATTGAAAAATTCCTTCTAAAAGTCTTGAATTGGCAAGACTGCGGGCGGCAAGAGCCTGAGAATAATTATTTGCCGCTCTTTCAACGGCAAGGTTTATCTGCGGATTTTCAAGTTGTATAACAAGCGTTCCCTGACGAATATAATCGCCTTCGCGAAAATAAAGTCTTTTAATAACGGCTTCCTGCGCAGAAGCAATATCAACTTTACTTTGAAACGACAAACTGCCGAATCCTCCCGCTTCGTCAGGAATTTCGCGTTCTGCAGGCAAGGCGGCCCTTACCCGTCTTGCGTCATTATTTATTTTTGCCGAATTAATTCCGCAGGAAAAAAACAGCAAAACCGTTAGCTGAAATAAAGCTAATAATTTAAATTTCATTAATTACTCCTTAATTATGGCGGCGTGCAAAACCGGCAAGCTCTCCAGGCTGTAAATCAAGAAATCTTTCCAATTCCCTTTCTGCTTCCAGAAGAGCAGTCGCCGCTTCTACAACTGCAATTTCTCTTTGAGTTTGTTCGATTAAAATTTCCATTAATCGCAATCTTGTAATGTGCCCAAGATCCAGCCTTAATTCTTCTATGCGGCATCGTTCCATGCCGATCTTAGCAGCCTCAAAAGCAAGAAGTCTTCTTCGCTCCATTAGCGTGCATTTTTCAACAGCGTTAGCTGCAACTCTACCTATCTGGTTAAAGACTGTGTCATATTTTTCCCGCTCTAAATCTAAAGCAAGTCTTGCCTGCTGCGTTCCGTAACCTGAGGCAGGATCAGGAAGGAGAACTAATCCGTTTTGAATAGAAGCTGTTAATGAGTCAATTTCTCCTCCTGCCTGCGCATTAAACCGATTCTGAAACAATGGACTGGAAAAATCGATTATTAATCCAACTGCCCAGTTATACCGGTTTAGCGGATAACTCTGACTGCTTAATCCAAAACTTCCGCTAAGACGAAGAGTTGGTATCCACGAATTTCTTAATAAACGATACTCCGCCTGTCTTTTTGTAATTGAAAACCGTGCTTCAATTAAATCAGGATTTTGTTCTCTTGCAAGATTAGTAGATGCTTCGGCGGCGGCAGTAACAGGAAGAGCATTAGATAAAGAAAAAACAGAAGAACGGTTAATATCAACTTTTTCGATTAATTCAGGCAGCGCATCAAGACCAAGAATTTCTGCGAATTGTTTTTCAAATTCGATTAAATCAAGCTGAAGAGTAATAATTTCCAGTCTTGCGCCGGCAAGATTAATGTCTGCAGCTGCAAGATCAACGGGAAGAGCAAGACCAAGCTGAACCTCTTCGTTTAATATCCGCCGTTGTTCAACAAGTAAAATTAATGAAGTGTTTTTAATTTCTAAAATGGCTCTGGATGAAAGTAATTTGCGATAGGCAGATATTGCCAATTCTGCAATTTCTCCTGCCATTCTGTTTAATCTTGCGTAAGTAAGATCAATTTCAGTCCGTTCAAGTCGTCGGGACAGAGATGTTCTGCCTCCGTCAAATAATAATTGATCAACAGTTATGCCGTAATTTTTCATGAATGAATCAGAGCCTAATTGCTGCAAACGATCGTTCTCTGAAACATTAACGCTTAATTTTGGGAAATATTCGCGAAGACCCCATCTCCATGCGCCTTCCATCACTGCAAGAGACGATCTTGCGTGTCTAAAATCAGCGGAAGCAGCTACAGCAAGTTCAGCAGCCTGCGCAAATGTCAACGAGTTATGCGATAAAAAAACACCGGGCACGGCGAAGATTGTATGTGTAAATAAAAATAAAATAATTAAAACAAAGATTTTTTTTATCATTACATTACTCCGTTAATAAGGTTTTCAAGATTCATGATCGATCTTAAAAGCGGCGTATTCCACGGAAGCATGGCTCGTGCCCGGCTTAGATCTTGCAATGCAGCGCGAAGCGCAGTTTCATCATGTATTCCTGCAACCCAGCGAAGTCTTGCTCTATCCAGCAAAACCATCGCGCTTTCTGCGGAAAATTCCGATGCTCTGTCAAGCAAAATAATTGCTTCGTCAAAATTGCCAAGCTCACAGGCAAGTTCCGCAGAAAAACGTAATGCGCGAATGTCCTGCGGATTGTCGGCAAGCAACGCCTGCGCTTCTTTTGCCGCTCCTGAAAAATCACCTTTATCGCGCAATGTTCGCGCAAGGAAAAGTTTTGCTTCCAATAAAGAAGGGCGAAGCTTTATCGCCCGGCGGCATGTTTTTTCCGCTTTTTCTAAATCGCCGTAGAAGTATTCGGCTTTTGCGCGCAGAATTAAGGCCGGCGGGAATTTATTCTGAGACCTAAGGATTTCCATAACCTCGGCGAAACGTTCCTGCGAATAAGCGTCCGATGCCCGGACATAAAGACGTATCGTCTCGTCACCCGGCGTTTGTGCGCCGTTATGGCAGCTCACGCAGATTATTAAGCACGCGAAACATAAAAATAAAACGCTCGCTGCCGTTATGCGCAATATTGGTGAAAACATGACCCCCCCTTTTAGCTTCTGCTGATAAAAGTGAGCCGTTCCGCCAAACGTCCTCTTGCAGAAGACGCTTGCCTATTAAAGTAATCTCTGAATACCGGAACATTTATTAACGAACGAAGCGCGCCGACAGCGTATACTGTGTACGGGTTATCGGGGAGACCGATTAACGGCAGTAACGAATCAAGTATTTGCGGATTATTTGCATTTACAGATTGAGAGATAATCGATTCAATTTCTCTTTTTGTTAATAAAGAAACGCCGTCTTCAATTTTTAATCCCGTATAAGACGCAAGAATTCTGCGGCTCTCCTGCGCGAACGGTCCCTGAGGCGATGAATTAATGCAATTCTCCGCAAACTCCGCCGCAATTGCGCCCGAAAAAGCTCTTGCGCCCCTGTACCAGAATTCAGGAAATTGCGCATAACGCGCGCGGATCGATCTGTATGCGGCTGCGGCTTGCCTGTCCTGCGGATTTTTTTCCAGAGCGCAGACAAGGATCATCCATCTGCCAAAACCATCAGGTTCGTCAAGTTCATTAAAGATCGATTTTAAACCGGAAGCAGCTTCATCCCACCGCTCATTAAAAAACGCAATGATTGCATTAGCGGTAAAGGTAACCGTTTCCTCGCCCTGAACAGAAAGTAAATTTATAAGCCCCTGCTCAAGATCGCTTTTTTGAATTAATCCAAGACTGTAGGCTCTGGACAGTTCCTTGTAAGCCGCGGCAACGGCTCCGGAATAATCCCCCGCGCTTTCACGCAGACTGGATTCAGTAAGCGCCATTCCCTGAAGCCAAGTTCCGGTTCTTTCAAGTTCCGCAAGTTCGTCAAGTTTCTGAAGAATCGAAGGCAGCTCCGATTCTCCAGCCGGTGCGCTTAGATTTCCCGCAGAAGACTTCTCGTTCGCGCTGTGTTCCTGACGGTGATCTGCGCCGCAGGAAAGAAGCATCAACATAAGAAACAAAGATAAAAGTTTTAAATAAGTTTTCATAAGCAACTCCTTAAAAAAGATTTGCCTATATATGGCATGAGATCGCCGTTTTGCTTTAGTGAAAACGAAAAAAAAATGAAAAAAAAGATAAATTTTTTTTAGAAGCTTATTGGGATTGAATTCTTATTATAGAAGAAAAGAGATGATTACGTCGGATGCTATGCGTACTGGTTTGCGTTCCTGGCGTGCCAGGCTTGTACCGCAATGCCGAACGCTACCGACACATTAAGCGACGCTTTTGTGCCGAAACAAGGGATCGATACCCTGCCAAGCGAGGCATCAGCAGCCTCAAGCGCGCGCGGACTTACGCCCAATTCTTCGGAACCGACAATCAAAATGCCGCGTTTTGGGAAAGGGAATTCCGCTAACGGGATGCCGCCTGTTTCCAGGGCGAAAACAGGATCGCAAGCTGCGGTTCCTTCATGGAAAAGCTCGCGTTTTTCCCAGGGAATCACGTCAATGCAGCCCATTGCCGTCCTTTGCGCGCGCGTGTGAAGCGGGTCTGCGCAAAACGGCGATAAAATAATTTTCTCCACGCCGAAACTTTCCGCTGTGCGAAACATTGCACCTATATTAAAAGGCGAGCGTATGTCTTCCATGTAGACATGCATCCCATTGATGACATGGCGCATACCGGAATCGAGTTTTCCGTCGCTGCAGGTAAAATCCCAGTCAGCCTGATCTTTCCCCGTTTCTGCAAGCAGAATATGCTTCATGCTGTTTAGTATGCGCCTGAAGATCGATTTATCGCCGCTTGTTGTTTTATGCGAAATCGATCCGTGAGCTGCAACAGATGCGCCGAAAAAATTTGCGGCTTCTGTAAATATTTTCTGCGTCTCTTTTGCAAATAACGAGTCTCCTGCAAGAAGCCTTGCCGAATCGGCAAAAAACACAAGCTCTGCGGCGCTGAAAATCTCTGTATATTTTTCGCCGGAAGCGTTTTTCCAGTGCAAAAGCCTGTTTTCCGCCATACCCAAAACCTTGGCAATTTTTCGCAGTTTTTGGGTACGAGGCAGTTTTTCAAGCTTATACAAGGGAATCATGGCGTTTTACCGCTGTCACTCGACATTTTTAAAAGCTGTTCAATCTGAAGCATCACGTATTCCTGGAATTTCGGCGGCAGTTCGTTAAAAAGGCTTATCATCCGCTGAAGCTTTACTCCATGCGTTCTAATAAACATTTCACCTTCGCCTGTTCTAAGCCATTTTTCGTTTACGCCAAAGTTTAAAGAAATCAAATGAATAATTCTGTCGTTTACTTTTCTATGTTCACATTCAAGCTCGGCAATATATCCGTTACTTATATAAATCGCTTTCGCAAAATCTATTTGCGATAAATTAAGAGTTTTTCGCAAATGTTTAATGCGTTTACTAATATTCATATTGATATAATACGACAATAACACTCACTATGCAAGAAAATGCTTTGTAATTTGTGAGTTTACAATTCTCACATATTGGTATATAATTCTCACAAACAGAGAATTTTTCGGGGGAAGGATGAATCAAGACGAGAAACTTGAAAAAGTCTGCAAGGACTTCTCAAAGCTCAACAATGATCAGCAAGATTATATCCTTGGTATAATGAATGCGTTTGTTTTTGCCATAAACGCAGCGGAAAAGGGAGAAAAAGACGCCCAACAGAAGATTGAGACCTAAAAACGGCTTCATTTTTTCCTTAAAATAATCTACAATCTACTTATGGATAATCAAAACGAACAGACCAATCAAACTGATAGCGGCAGCGATGCCTCTGACGGTCAAAAAAAACCGGCTGCAAAAAAGCCAAAAAAGTTCCTAAAGTTCATATTACGATTTTTTATCATTATTATCGTTATTTTTGTAGCTTGGGCTGCTTTTTCAATGATAGGCAGGGTTAATGCCGCGTATGTAATTCCAGATAATGCAAGCATTCGAATCAGCATTTCAAACCCTATAAACCTGATTAACGGAATTTTGAACCACGAAACTTTCAGTGAAATTTCTTCAGTGCCGGCATTGGCTTCTGCAGTGCCTGTTTTAACTATGCTGCACGAAAGCGATATACTCAATCATAAACTTCTGCGGATGGCGGCTCGCGGAAACATGGAACTTGCCATGCTGCCGGAAGACGAAGACGGCACATTTATCGCCGCTTGGGATCTTGGGCTTTTATCGCCGCTTTTACGCATACTTCCGACAGTTTCAAATGCGGCTAATATCCCGAATTTATACTATGTGCAGGCAGGAAGAAACTCCCGCTTTGAATTTCGCTTGGATGACATGACGCTGTACATAGGTCCGCTTCGAAATCTCCTTTTTATCACAGACAACGCGAAGGTTTTTGAATCGCGTTCTGCTCTTCATTCAGGTCATGAAGCTGCGTTCTCCTCCATAAAGCCTTCATCCTACGATGCAGCCTTTATGGTTTCCAATGAATTTATAAGCTCCCTTATGTCAGACCTTGATTCAAAAATCGCGTCAATTATCGAAAACATCGAATTCTCTTCCAGGGTAGAAGCCGGACTTTCCATATATCCAAAAAAAATTGATTTGCACATAGCAGCTCCAATGTCATCAGGTCAGCCAAGTTTAAACAAGATACTGGGACAGCGTTCTCAGGTGCCGGGTATGGCGGAGCGTATTCCTTCGGACGCGCAGTATGCGACAATTCTTTCAGCCGGCACACTAGAGGAACTGTATCAGGCTGCGCTTGTTTTTACTCCCGGACTTGATGCCGCTTTAAAAACAGCGGATAACTCATCCCGATTGCTTCTGGGATTAACGCTTAACGATCTTCTTTTTTCATGGTCGGGAAATGAAATTGCGGCTTTTGGTTTGGAGGGCAGACCTCATCCTGTGTATGCAATTCAAATTACAGATGAGCGTAAACGGCACGAGGTTTTTCAAAGAGCGTTTAGATCCATCGTAATAAATGAGAATATCAGATTAAATCTTGATGGAACGCGTATTCCAAGAATCGAACTTCCCGAGTTTTTACAGGCGCTTCTTAAACATTGGAATGTTAATATACCGTCTCCTTACTATTTAATACAAAGTGATTTTATGCTGATAAGCGAGTCGGCGGAAGCGCTTCTCTCCGCTTCAAGATCGATGCAGAGAAACGATATTCTGCCGCGTACCGAAGAATGGCGCAACATCGCAGGAAGAAGATCAACTGCAAGCTCCTTAAGTCTGTACTACTCGCTTGATCTTTCAGTGCCTTTTTTCCTGCGGAACAATACGGCATTCAGCAGTTTTATTTCACTTTACAAACAGGGACTTGCCCGCATGAGTTTTGACAAAGGTATTGTAAATATTTATCTGTCTCTTGTTCCAGGTTCCGGTAACGGCGTCAATTTAATGAATGGTTATCCTCTTGTCGCAGGTAACAGACCTTCCAATCAGGTATTTGGATCTGGCAGAGGAGAAAACGGAAGGATTTTCTTTACGTCTGGCGGCAACGCGGTTTCTCTCAATATGTTAGATAATAGCATGAAAGAAATTTCAGGTCAGGGGACGCACTGGATCATTCCCACACATAATGCAGGTGCAGCAGATGGCGCAGGAAAATCAAACATCCCAAGTGCCTGGATTGTTACGGATCGCGGACGCGTTACCCTTGTAGACGGCAACATGGAAGTCGCCGACGGGTTTCCAATGGTTTTAGGCTTGCGTCTTTCTTCTCCGCCTGCCGCCTTTGAAGGCAAACTCTATCTCTGTGACGAAGACGGAAGGGTCTTTACTATCGACGAAAATGGGAATCGAAGCACATGGGAAACCAGATTTACGGCAGCTGTACGTTCGCCGCCATCGTTCTTGTCTGTTTCTTCAAGAAGAGAATCCGCAACTTACGCCGCAGTTTATCCAAAAAGTTTTATAGGCGAAATCTGGCTTCTTGATTCGAACGGAAACTCCATGCCGAACTGGCCTGCTCCTATTGCAATCGAAATAGCAAATGAACCTGTTGTTGAAACAGATGAAGAAGACGATGAGTCAGGCAGTGTAAGAGTTGTAAGCCCAAGCGCAAACAATTCCGGGTTCGGCATCGGATTTGGTTCGCCGCTTTTATTCACCCGTAATAATGTTGTGCTGGTGGCTTTTATAAATCAAGCCGGGCAGCTCTTTGTTTATAATACAGATGCGTCATTTGTAGAGCCGTTCCCAATCGACCTTGACGGAGTGTTCTTTATTCAGCCCGTTTTTGACGGAGAGTACTTGTGGCTTGTTTCAATGGAAGGAAACTTTTTCCGCATAAGTTTTGACGGCGAAGTACTCTATCAAAATATACCCGGTTTTTCAGCTAAGGAAGAGGGCTTTATTACAGTCTTTGACAGTGACGGAGATAAAGTTCCCGAAATTTTTATTACAGGCGAAGGCAATGCGCTTTACGCGTTTACCCGCAGTTTCCGCTCATTGGAAGGCTTCCCTCTTCCATTATGGGGAAGGCCGCATTTTGTTCCTGCGCAAGGCAGAGCAAATGCGGAAATCTTTGGAATGGGAATGAGTATGAGGTTGTACCGGTATCAGTTTAGGTAAGCGAGGAAAAAATGAAAAGAAATTTATTTGTTATTTTATGTCTGGCTGCGGCGGCTTTGTCTGCATGTACTTCTTTGGGCGATATATTTGTTGACAATCATAGAAGTCAGCTTGAAAACAGTTTGTCGGAAATTGAAAAATTGGTGGTTCCGCTGGAGGCGCTTGGTCCCAACGAAGCGCGTTCAAAAACCGCCGACATTGCAGCGGCGCGCCGGTTAATTACAAGCATGGAAAGAGATTCTTCCGCAGACGCTGATTATTCCGGGCGGCTTATTGCCTGGTCAGGACGCCTTGCCATTTTAGAAGGCAGATACACAGAAGCGCAGCGTCTTTATCGCCAGTCGATTCAAGTTTCTCCCGGAAATTCGGTCGCTGCAATATTATCGATACGATTGGAAGGAGACCCTGCAAAAAGACTGGAAATTATCGAAAGAGAATCTGCGGTTCTAAACCAAAGAGCGTCCGGGGCAGGAGAGCTTAACATCGAAAGAGGACGCGCTCTTTTAGAACTAAACCGTTTCCTGGAAGCGGTCGGCGCATTTGACACGGCTTTTACTTCAGGAATAAATGAGGTATACAGCGAGACATACAGAGCGGAAAGAAACCGCGCATGGGAACTTCGTAACACAAGCGGCGTAGCAGCTTCAACTTTAGGCGTACTCGGCCGCGAGACAATAACATGGAATGATTGTATCGCCATTGCAAGAGATGAAACGCAGCTTCTGCGTTTTTTAACAGCAGGCCGGACAATCCCCGACAATGAATTATTTACCCGCCTTGTAGATCGCGGGTTTATTCCGTTTTCTCAGGATATTTCGGTTACCCAGTGGCCAAATGATCGTCCCCGTCCGACAGAAGCCATAACCCGTGCGGGTGCAGCCTATTTCATCTGGCATCTTTATGCGCAAGCCCGCGCAGACCGAGGAATGTTGACACGCTACTCTGCGCGTTTTTCAACTGGTCCAAACCCGCGAAGCCCCATTGCGGATGTTCCTCCGCTTACGCCTTTTTTTGATTCTATTCTTGGATGTGTAGAAACGGAATTCATGTCGCTTTTGGACGGAAGGAACTTCCGTCCATCTCAGCCAATGCGCGGCGCAGATTTTTTAACAATTCTGCGGCGCATCGACAATTAAATTGAATAAAGTCTTACTGTTCTGTATTGCTTGCTCTGCGTCCGCCGGTTGAGCGTTGTTGTGCTGGTTCTTCAGTGGTGGTTGCGGAATCGGTGGTAGCTGCTTCCTGTGCTGCCTGTCGTTCGCTGCCTCTTCTGCCGCGTCTTGATTGCGCTTCCTCTGCTGCTGCTGCTTCCTGAGCTGCTTCCAACTCAGCCGCTAATGCCGCAGCTTTTCTTCGTTCTTCTGCAAGTCTGGCTGCGCGTGCTGCCGCTGCTGCTGCATCAGCTGCTTCTGCTGCTGCCGCCTCTGCTGCTGCATCTTCTTCCATGGCTTTCAAAACTGAGTCAAGCTGAGCTTCCAGTTCTTGAACCTTCTGTTCCTGAGCTAATTGTTCAGCGCTCTTTTTACCGCTGCAAGAAACTGCGAGAAGTGCTACAAGCGCTAACCCAATCAACATAAGTAAAATCCTACTTTTGTTCATTTTTTCCCTCTTTTATAAAGTATTTTCAAATATAATACCAAACGGGGAGAAATGTTTCAATAGCTTTTTTATTTTTTTTCGAAAAAATGAATATTGACGTTTGTATATGGTAAAATGTCTTATATTTCCAATTTGAAAAAAGTACCATAAAATGTTACCATAAATGGCAGTGTATACAGGAGGAAGGTAGTATGACAAAACGAAAAACAAAAATTGTTTGTTCTTTGGGGCCTGCATCGTCCAGTGATGATGTTGTTCGTGAACTGATTCTTTCCGGAATGAATGTTGCCCGCATTAACCTTTCCCATGGAACTCAGGATGAACATAAAGCCACTATAGAACGAGTCAG
>JGI24695J34938_10000887_pt1 | contig 27638 bp, 21 predicted proteins | sample TergutCo191P3_FD_34938 | JGI IMG/M metagenome (IMG submission 34938)
CATAACCTAAAACAACAGCGCGCGTTTCCATGCCGGTCTCGTCATGGATTTCACGGGCAATGCGGTAAGCGGCTGACGGGCCCATTTCCGCGCGGAATTTCTTTCTCTCTTTTTTGTCCATTCTATCTTCCTTAACGGACATCGCGCCTTCCGCGGCGACAACAATCGAAAAAGTCTTGCCTGATACCGCTCGTTTTTCAAGATGCTGCCCGATTTTTTTTATATCATAGGGAATCTCAGGAATCAGAATAGTATCGCCGCCGCCCGCGACTCCGGCGTAAAGCGCGAGCCATCCCGCTTTATGCCCCATAAGCTCAATAACAATAACGCGGCTGTGGCTCTGAGCTGTTGAATGAAGACGGTCGATCGCTTCAGTTCCGATTGCGAGCGCGGAATGAAACCCGAATGTTCTGTCAGTTCCTACAATATCGTTATCAATTGTTTTAGGAAGCCCGATTATATTTAATCCTTCGCGCGCGAGTTTGCAGCCGGTTGTGTTGGTTCCGTTTCCTCCGATTACAACAAGGCAGTCAAGTTTCAGCCTTGAATATGTTTCGATGATCGCGGAAACTTTTTCGCTTTCGGGCTCATCCTTAAAAGTCGGCTGGTAAGGTTTTTCCCTGCTGGAGCCTAGTATAGTGCCGCCCTGTGTTAAGATGCCGGAAAAATCATCGGGCTCTAAAACCCTGGCGTCTTCTTCAATTAACCCGCGGAAGCCTTTGGCAATGCCGATAATCTCCATGCCGTAGCGGTCATGAGCCGCGCGGCAGACTCCGCGGATAGCCGCGTTTAAACCGGGACAATCGCCGCCCGCTGTCAGTACACCTATCCTCTTTCTCGTTTTATAAGAAGTCATACATGGTTTATACAGAAAATCAGATGTTTCATCAAGGTTGTTTTTTAGCTTCGTTCCAGAACCTTTCCATGATCTCAAGATTTTCTTTTTTCATTTCCAGATTCGATTCCTTCATCATTTTTTCCACATGCCTGAACCTGTCAACAAATTTGCTGTTGGTTCGGCGCAAAGCGACAGATGGCTCTATTTTAAAAAACCTGCAGAGATTAATCACAGAAAAAAGCAAATCACCAAGCTCTTCTTCAATCTCCGCGCTATGATCACTGCCCGATGGGTTCTGCCCTTTGTTAACCGCGTGACACACTTCATCCAGTTCTTCCTTAATTTTTGAGATCACGCCATTTACATCCAGCCAGTCAAATCCGGTTTTTCCGGCTTTTTTTTGAAGCGCGTACGCGCGTTCCGCCGGCGGAATACCGGAACTAACTTCATCAAGAATTGAATCCTTTGGCTTTCGCCCTTCCTTATTGATTTTGATCGCGGCCCAATTGCTGAGTATTTCGGCGGTATTACTGACTTTTACCCCGCCGAACACATGCGGATGGCGGCGAATTAGTTTTTCGTTTACCCCAGTCAATACCTCAGCGACAGAGAATTTGCCTTCCTGCTCGTGCATATAGCCAATCATGGCAGCGAGAAGAAATAAATCTCCAAGTTCTTCAGCGACATGAGCGGGATCGTTTTCGTCAATTGCTTCCAGGCACTCATAAGTTTCCTCAATCAGCGCTCCCCTTAATGAGGACGGAGTCTGCTCCCTGTCCCACTCGCAGCCGTCCGGGGATCGCAGTCTTACAATAGTGTCATATAACGCCTTAAAAGAATCGCCTGTCAGCATAATAACTCCGCATCTGTTTTCGCGCTTAAATCTGCGGCGGCTATTTTCTTCTTAGCCCATTCCTTCAGTAACGTTTGAGGATCGATTGTAAAAGTCTGCGTTAAAAGATCTGCGCCTGCCTCAAACACCGGAAAGAGCGTTTCCAGTTCCTGTTCACAAAAATCCGTCAAAACCCAGTCGATAATTCCGGGGCTTGCTCCGTTAGCCGCTCCGCCTTCACCGGGAATCCTTGAATCAGGGCGGCCTATACCAACGCGCAAACGCCAGAAATCCGCGCTGCCAAAACTGGCTTTCAATGAGCGAAGGCCGTTGTGCCCGCCGAGCCCGCCGGAATATTTTAAAGAAATTGTTCCAGGAGGCAGTTCCAATTCATCGTGAACTATCATGATTTCATCAATGTTGATTTTAAAAAAAGCGGCGGCAACCTGAACAGAAATTCCAGAACGGTTCATATAAGTTTCCGGCATTAGAAAGTGAACGCCGTTAAAAGAAGAATAAAGGCCGTTATATTTTTTTTGCCATGTAAGGTTTGGATAAAAAAGCAGATAATTCGCGAGCATACGCCCCGCGTTATGCCTGTTTTGAGAGTACCCGATCCCGGGATTACCAAGAAAAGCGGCAAGTTTTATCATAAAAGGAGTATATAAAATAAAAAGTGGAAATATAAGCGGGGAAACCTGACCATACAAGAAATATATAGTCAGGCTTAACGGTTCCTAAAATTTAAGCTTTTGCTGATTCCGGAGCTTCCGGTTTAGCTTTAGGTTTTTTTGCTTTTGGAGCTGCTGCTTTTTTAGGCTTATCGTCTTTGGCAGCTTTCTCTACTGTCTCGTCTACGATTTTCGCCTCAGGCGCGTTCTTCTGAATAGAAGCTATCCCTTTAAGACATGATTTCTTGTCAGGATAGGATTCGCCTACCGCGATGATTTCTCCGTTGCTTGCTTTCAGGTTAAAACGAAATTTACCCGCTTTATCCTTATATACAGTAAACTTTCCGGCCATGATGATCTCCTTACATTTAAATTTTGAATCAGTATAATCCTGTTATGTTTATTTTGCAAGAAAAAATATATAAAAATGTTATTAGGCTGATGTTGATATAACATTTTTTATCTCACGCGTGAAAAAATAAAATCATCCTCTCTTGTTCGCCAGAATGATCAGGAGAGCTGTATCGCCTTGTCTTACCCCCGGTATACGCGCCGCCTGGCCGACATTGAGCGGTCTTACAGAAATAAGTTTTTCCTTTGCTTCGGCTGATAAACCTGTAATAGCCGAATAATCCATATTCGGATCAAGCTTAATAGAGTCCATTTTCGCCGCTTTTGCCGCGAAGCGGTTTTCTTTTTCTATGTAACCGGCGTATTTAATATCCAATAGCGCCCTCTCAACTAGTTCAGCCGGATAACCGGAAAGTTCTGTATCGCTATTAATACATACAGTTGATAAACTTTTTCTTTTCGCCAGAAGCTCAGAAATAAAATCCAGCGTTTTCGTTTTGGCAAGAAACCGCTCCCAGCGAAAATCATCAATTAGTCCGGCTTCGCGTCCTTTGGGAGTAAGCCTTGTGTCAGCGGTATCATGGCGGAGCATCAGCCGGTGTTCTGCGCGGCTTGTGAACATCCTGTAAGGCTCCTTTGTTCCCAGTGTTGTAAGATCGTCAACAAGCACTCCGGTATAAGCCTCCGCCCGCCCGAGTATGAACGGCGGACGATTTTGCATTTTCATAACAGCGTTGATTCCGGCAATCAGTCCCTGCGCTGCCGCTTCCTCATAACCGGAAGAGCCGTTGGTCTGCCCCGCGGAAAAAAAACCAGACAGCCGCTTCGATTCCAGAGACGGGTAAAGATCCAGCGGATCAAGATAATCGTATTCCACCGCGTAAGCAGGACGCACAATATGAGCGTTCTCAAGACCGGGGATACTGTGAATAAAATCGCGCTGAACATCTTCCGGCAGCGAGCTTGAAGCGCCGTTCATGTACATTTCGTTTGTAGAAAGCCCCTCCGGCTCGATAAAAATATGGTGCCTCTCCCTCTGCGGAAAGCGGATAACTTTATCTTCGATAGAAGGACAATAGCGCGCTCCCGCCCCTTTAATTTTTCCGCCATATAAAGGAGAGCGGTGTATATTCGCCCTGATAATTTCATGAGTTCTTTCTGTAGTGTAGGTGACCCAGCACGGCAAAGACGGTCTGTTTAAAACAACGCCCGAATGTCCTTCGGGTCCGGCATCAAAAGAAAAAGGCCGCATTTCCTCTCCGTCCTGTCTTTCCATTCCGTCGAAATTGATAGAATTCTCAGCAAGCCGCGCCGGAGTGCCGGTTTTCAAACGCCCTACAGGAAAACCATACCGGCGCAAAGACGCGCCAAGCCCTGCCGCCGCGTCTTCTCCAAGCCGTCCCTGAGGAGCGTCATATTCGCCTATAAAAATTTTCCCCTCCATAAAAGTGCCCGCGGCGAGAATCACTGTCCGGGCTGTTATGTGATGTCCGCGCTTTGTGATAACGCCTGAGATTTTCGCTCCCGGCGGCGCGCCGTTTAGATAACGCGCGTCATTTTGATCCGCGCGATGCTGGTTATTTTCAATCAACAAATCAACAGCGGTATCCATAAAAATTGTCAGGTTCGCCTGCTTTTCCAAGGCAGAACGCGCCGCAGTCTGATACGCCTGTTTATCCGCCTGCGCTCTAGGCGCTTGCACAGCGGGCCCGCGCGATCTATTAAGCACACGGTATTGAATCATTGTCGCGTCTGTCAGCTTCGCCATTTCGCCGCCAAGCGCGTCAACTTCACGCACAAGGTTGCCTTTTGACAAACCTCCGATTGCGGGATTACACGACAAAGCTCCGATCTTATCAGGATTTTGAGTAATGAGAAGAGCGGAAAAACCAAGACGGGCTACAGCAAGAGAAGCTTCTATACCGGCATGGCCGCCGCCAATAATAATACAATCGTAGTCCAAATATAACTCCAAAATTATATGGAACCAATTCCACTAACCTTTTTATGCTATACTTTAAAACATATATGCATCTAAGGGAAGTCAAAGGAATCATAAACGCGGCAGGCGGAATGAACATAAGCCGCGGCTGCACCCACGGCTGTATTTACTGCGACTCGCGAAGCAAATGTTACTGCATTGAGCACGCCTTTGAGGATGTACAGATTAAATCAAACGCGCCGCGTTTGTTAGAAGACGCTTTAAAAAGAAAACGGAATAAAATAATGATAGGCACAGGCGCGATGAGCGATCCGTATATTCCGGTTCCCGAAAACCTCGCGAATATCCGGGCTTGCCTCGAAATAATAGAAAAACACGGATGCGGTCTCGCGATTCAGACAAAGTCAGATTTAATTCTGCGGGATTTGGACATATTAACCAGCATAAATAAAAAAGCAAAATGCGTTATTCAAATAACTTTGACAACTTATGATGAAGAATTATGTAAGATTATCGAACCCAATGTGTGCGGCACAAAAAAACGGTTTGAGGTTTTAAAAATCATGCGGGAAAACGGAATACAAACAATCGCGTGGCTCAGCCCGTTCCTTCCGTTTATTAATGATACAGGCGAAAATTTGCGCGGTCTTTTGAATTACTGCGCTGATGCCGGAGTGTATGGAATCTTATTCTGGGGTATCGGTCTTACCCTGCGCGAAGGAGACCGCAAATATTTTTATTCAAAACTTGATGAATTTTTCCCCGGGCTGAAAAATATTTACCAAAAGAAATTCGGCCTTAATTACATTATAACAAGCGATAATAATGACTCTTTATCGCCGCTGTTCTATGAATTTTGCGGGCAGAAAAAAATTGTCTGCAATAACGATGAACTATTCAGATACATGCGCGTCTTTGAAGATAAAAAACAAGAGCAGCTAAATTTATTTTAACGCGCGCCTTTAAACGCGCGGGAAACACCGCTTTGAGCCTCGTTACTTGCCAACGCAGAATTTGCTGAACATTTCTTCCAGTATATCCGCGGTAGAAACCTCGCCGGTAATTTCCCCAAGCGAGTTAACGGCGTCTCTTAAAAGAGGCGCAATCAAATCCAGAGGCTCATCCCGCCGCGCTAGCGAGAGCGCTTCTTCCAGCGCGGAACAGGCGGAGTCTACAAGATTTTTCTGTCTCAACGTTCCTATCGAAGCTGATACAGGCTCATTCACACAAACGCCGCCTGCCTGTCTGGAAATTGCCTGTGTAACAGCAGAGTAAATCTCAGCGAGACCTTCGCCTGTTTTTGCGCTCGCGCGTACCGGAGAAATGCCGGCTAACGGGAAAGGATTCGGCGGTTCCGCGGCATCGCATTTATTCCAGATAAAAATGTAATGCTCCGAACCGGAATGTTTACAGTCATCCGCGGTTAATCCTTGCTCACCATCTATCATATATAAAACAATATCCGCTTCCTGTAAAAAAAGGCGACTGCGTTCTACTCCGATTTTTTCAACAGAGTCATTAGTGTCACGTAACCCCGCGGTATCAACAAGACGCACCGGCGCACCGTCAATAGAAACCCACGCTTCTATCCAGTCGCGCGTTGTGCCCGGAACCTCTGTCACAATAGATCGATCTTCGCTGAGAAGCAGATTAAACAAACTTGATTTGCCCGCGTTCGGACGTCCCGCGATAACGCATGTAATTCCTTCCTGGTAAATACGCTCTGTAAGCCATGTGCCGGAGAGTTTTTTTAAACGCTCCAATACATTAACAGCGATATCAATATCAGGAAGTTTACCGGCGGCTTCATCCGCGTCAGCGCTTATTTCATCTTCAGAATAATCAAGATAAAGTTCCGCGCCCGCAAGAACATGAACAAGTAAATTTTTAATTTCGAGTATCCCGGCATGCAGAGAGCCGCTAAGGCGCGAAACCGCGCGGCGGCGGCCGGCATCGGTTTTCGCGGAAACCAGTTCCATGATCGATTCGCTTCTTGTAAGATCAATTTTACCGTTCATAAACGCGCGAAAAGTAAATTCGCCGGGAAGCGCTCCGCGAAAACCCGCGTTCTTTAGAACAGAGATTACCGCGTTGCCCGCGCAATAACCGCCATGACAGCAGATGTCAAGGCTGTCCTCGCCCGTGTAACTTTTTGGAGAGCGAAAAACAGAAACAAGTACTTCATCTATGTGCTCTTTTTCACGCGCCTCAGCGCTCTCAATTCTTTGTTCTCTGTTCCCTGTTCTGATTATCCAGCCGTGAGTAACTGTATTCCCGCCCGCGTCTTTCAGGAGCGGTTTGTTTTTTTTCCCCGCGGATTCAAAGACGCCGGAAACCAGCTCAATTGAGCCTTTTCCCGAGCAGCGAATCAGAGTAAGAGCGCTGTTTCCGGCAGCGGTCGCGAAAGCGGCAATCGGGGAATCATCGCCGTAAAAAGAGTTATGCGCCATTATTAAAAACCCTCAAAAAAATTTTGCCTTATATTATTTATCGCGACAGCCTGATTCCGTGTCGAGGTAACTGTATCTATTGTTTGGGTTATCAAATCATTTATTAAATCCTGCATAATAAGTTTTTCAATGCTAATGAGCACAAAGAACATAAATATTTCAGAAGCGGCGTCATTTTGAGATTCGTCATATTGCCTGATTTTTATCCAGTAAGTATCTTCCTTAACCGCTCCGGGAAAACGCGCGTTATATGCGCCTTTTACAAGTCTTTCAAAAAATCTCCCGTACTCATCATCGGGATATATAGAAGCGGATTTAATCAGCTTCTTTTCGATTCTGGCGGCGGCAAGCATGGGTAAATCCAGCACTGCTGAATAATTCTCCGCCCAGCGTATCAGAGCGGTAAACCTGTCACTTTCATTAACAGCGATAAAAACATATCTGTCAGAAAAAGGCTCTGTGTTTTCCACGCCTTCAATTCCGCTGTAAAGAAACGCGGCAAGCCAGTCAGGAAGGTGAACAGATGACGCGCCTTCCTGTGTCTCAATAATATCATAAATATTTACACCAATGGTTTCCTCGTAAATAAAAAATTGCTCGTCGGGAACAGCAATGTATTGATTTTCAGCCTGATTCGCGCATGAGGCATAAAAAAAAATTATTATGATACAAAAAACCGCAGATACTTTTACCTTCATAAATAAAAGCCGGTTTAAAAACCGCCCATAGATATCTGCTTCTCCGCGGACAGCTCAGACAGCGTTTTCTCCGGCACCGGCATTGAATACAAAGCGAATTCATCCCAAAGAACTGCATACTCAGCTCCGGCGCGGGTCTCAGGATTATCAGATTTTATTTTATTATCAGGCAATGAACCCAATAAGACAGTAAACTCTCTTTCAATATCAGCGTCAAGAGCAAGTGTTATCATCGCGGAATTTATCCATGCGAAATCGCCGGTGTTATTTATTTGCGCGGACAATACACCCTGCTTATACGAGAAACCAGCGGAGGCGGAAATGAAAGATGATTTGTTTTCCTCAGGGATGCTTAAAACGCGCGTAACAGTTTTTAAGGGAGAAGTCAATGTTAAAACAAAATCCCCGCCTTCCGCGGATAAACGCAGATAAACATTCCGCGCGGGATTAAATGATACCGAGAATATTTCTCCGTCATGTAAAGGCATGAATCTGAATAAAGTCTGCCAGCTCTTACTCTCGCTCTCATGAACCGCAATATTAGCAAGGGTTAGCGCGTTATTAAAACCTGTTACAAGCCCGTAAGTTCCGTTTACTCCCATCCATTTACGGGAATTTCCGGAATGAGCAGGCTCAGTTAAAACCGTTGATGTTAAATTATTTACATTACCTTCAAATGTATACCAGAGCTTAAGCTGCGGATTATTACCGGAAACAAGGTGCATGTCAGATGTTTTAAAAGAAGACGAAACAAGCAGCGAAATTTCGTTATTATATCCGGCCAGTTTGCTATAATTTACAGGAAGCACTTCGGCTCGCAGGGAGAAGAAACCGCTCTGCTCCGGCGCTTTCCAGAAAAGACAGCCGGCTCCGTCCGAGAAATAACCTTCGCTGACTTTCTTTCTGCCCTCGTACCAGATAATATACGGATCCAGCGCGTCAGAAAAAACCACGCCGGCTTCCAGCATCACCATTGCTCCTCTGGGTATAAGCTGAGAATTGTCTGTAATGCCCGGCAAGTATACGTTTATTCCTTCAAAAGTAAAATCAATTTCTTTTAGATAATAAAAATGCCTCTCTGTTTTTTGCAGAATACTGCCGCCGCTCATAACCTGTGAAACAATGGTATACATGCCGACAGGTAAATCTACAGGAATCGGAAATGAAGGAAGGTGATCAAGATTTTTTACAGTAATTAAAATTTCATCATCAGCCTTTAGTCCGTCATTATTAAACGAGTAAGTTACTTTCTGACCCACAATATCCTGATTTGAATTCTTGATAAAAACCGTTAAGCCTGTAACATCCTGATCATTAGAAACGGATTCCTCAAAAATCGGCTGAATATTATCGATTGATGTAACAAAAGAACATTCATCCAGCGGTATGTTATTTATCTGTACGTTAATTTTATAATTACCGGCGGACGGCAGCATGGTTTCTATAGCTTCGCAGCCCAAAAAGAAAGCCCCAAGACAAACACTTAAAAAAATGAGAAGAATTACTTTCCTTGTGTTTTGGACACACATACCCAGTCTTATTATACCTTAAAAATGGCGGAATTTCAACTATGACGCTGTAAAAAGAGGCTGTTTTTTGATAAAATCATAAAATGCGGACCAAAGCAGTGATCCATCTTGACAGGATAACGGAAAACATAAAATCAATCAGGGGCAGAACCGGCAGCGACAGACTCATTTGCGCGCCGGTAAAAGCTGACGCGTACGGGCATGGAACCATTCAAATAGCCCGCGCGAGCCTGAAAGCCGGAGCGGATTATCTGGGTATCGCGGCGGTTTCAGAAGGCATTGAGCTAAGAAAAGAGGGGATAGAAGCGCCGGTTCTGCTGTTTTCTCAGCCTCATCCTGAGGAAATTCCGCGGATAATTAAGGAAAATCTGATTCCTTTTATATCAGACGCGGATTTCGCGGATGCTCTGAACGAAAAAGCGGCTCTGGCAAATAAAAAGCTGCAAGTCCATATAAAAATTGATACAGGCATGAGGCGGATCGGCTGCAAAGCGGACGAATCCCTTACCCTTGCCCGGAAAATCGCCTCCTGCCAGGGTCTGGAGCTGACCGGCATCGCTACGCATCTGGCGGTTTCCGACTCAACAGACGAGAGGGATATTGAATACACAAAAAAGCAGCTTGAGATTTTTAAGAACGCAGTCGACGCGATCAAAGCCGCGGGCATCAACCCGGGAATCATTCATGCCGCCAATTCCGGCGCGATCATTCTGCACCCGGATTCATGGCTGGACATGGTAAGACCGGGCATAATGTTATACGGCTATAAAACCGCCGAAGAAAGCGGCGCGCCGGAAGAACATTATGTCAGCCTGAAAAAACTGCGGCCCTTGAACGTAAAACCTGTTATGGAACTGCGAAGCGTTGTCACATTGATAAAGAAAGTAAAAAAAGGCGAGCCGGTATCCTACGGCGGAACATGGAAAGCGGAAGAAGACACATTTATCGCGATTCTTCCGGCTGGCTACGCGGACGGCTTTACCCGTCTCGCGAGTAATAATTGGAGTGTATTAATAAACGGCGAATATTATCCCATCGCAGGGCGAATCTGCATGGATCAATGCTGCGTGAATCTGGGGCCGCGGCCAAAAGTAAAACGGTGGGACGAAGCTGTCATCTTTGGGATGAACGGCGCGGACTCCGCAGACAATGCAAAATTAAAACACGACGCCGCCGCGTTAGCGGAAATTACCGGAACCATTCCCAATGAGATTACATGCAATATCAGCAGGAGAGTGCCAAGGGAATATAAGCCGCATTGCCTTTAACAGTAAAAATCACTAGTATTAAACATGGAGGCTGCTAAATGAACATAAAATTGAATGATGACGATGATGAACAGGAAAAAGAAAAAAGCCAGTCTATTGATCCGCTCGCGGCAAGGATGTTAAAGACACGGACTATTCTGCTTTCAGGCGAGATAAACAAAGAACTGGCGGAAAAAACTATCCGTCAGCTTCTGCTTTTAGAAGATATAAATGATGACCCCGTCAGGATTTTTATTGATTCCCCGGGCGGAGACGCTGACGCAGGTTACGCGATTTTCGACATGATACGCTTTGTAAAGCCGAAAATCTGGACGATCGGCATGGGCTTAGTCGCGAGCGCGGCGGCGATCATTCAGCTTGCCTCGCCAAAGGAAAGGCGGCTGGGGCTTCCGAACAGCCACTACCTGATTCACCAGCCGCTTTCCGGGATACGCGGAGTCGCCACAGATATTGAGATACACGCGAAGGAACTGGAAAAACTGCGGGAAAGGATTAACTGCTTAATTGCGGACGAGACAGGCAACCCGGTATCGCAGGTCGAGAAAGACACAGACCGCGATTATTGGATGAACGCCGCCGAAGCTGTAAGTTATGGTCTGATTAACAGGGTAATAACCGGCAGGAATGAAATTTAAGCGTAATAATATCAGATAGAATTTTAACGAGGATCATTTTGAGAATAAGTTTAACGGTTTTTTGCCGCTGTCTGCTTGTATTAATTTCCATTTTGGTTTACGCGCCGACTCTTGCCGCTCAGTCTCATATAACAGTTCCTCTGGATGACAGAATCTACTATATAATTGAGCAGGCTCAGTTAAGGGGATTTTGCCAGCCGTTATCAGGAGCCAGACCATATACTAAAAACGTTTTATCTTCCGCGATCAGGGAAATACTATCATCAGACAATAATGAAAAACTGACAAATACTGAACGCCAAATTCTGGAACAATATTTAAGTGATTACTCAAAACCGGATACAGGCATTGACTGGTTTAAAGGGAGGTATCACGGCGAAGTAACGCTTGGAAGCAATTTCCTGATTACCGCGGATATCGGATTACACGCGGACACGCAGTGGTCAGTTGGATTTTATTCTGAGGACATTTATTACGGCACAGATACATGGATACAGGCCTATCTAAACGGTGATATAGGAAACAATTTCTCCTATACATTCATCGCAGAAGGCGGATTAATAAGAGCCCCAAGTCTGCAGTTAGGCGAATATAACACCTATTATGAAGGCTTTAAAGGTAAAGCCGGCCAATTGGGCAAACCAGAAAAGGAATATCAAAATAATTTAATAAAGGCTTACAGCAGTCCTCTTACGCACTTTCCTTACACATATCAAAAACGCTGGGACGGATCAATATTTTTCTTTGACAGTCTGTCAACCCACCGGCACTGGCCGGATGATTTTGCCGGAAGCTACAATTTTAAAGGAGAGCTTACATCTTCGTTTCTTGATAATAAACTACTGTTCAGAGCCGGACGTATTTCTCACGACTGGGGCGCGGCGCCGCATGGCAGCAGCCTGTTCTTAAACCAAATGGCAAGGCCTTTTTTCGCTGCAGAAGCGGAGTTCAGTCCTGTTTCATGGTTCACCATCGCATCACTTACAGGAATTCTGGAATACTACAATACAGAAAATATAAAAACATCATCCGCGACTTTTCAAAACGCCTACTCTATAACAATGCTGCAGTTCAGATTCAGAAATTATTTATTTGTTGATTTCGCGGACGCTGTTGTCTGGCCGAAACGCTTTGATCTTGGATATATATCGCCATTAATAAACAGTTTCTTCTATCAAAATAACATCGGCGATTTTGACAATATGGTGCTTTCGTTTAACCTGAAAGCGCAGTACCCCGGATTAGGTTATATCTGGGCGTCGCTTTTATTGGACGAAATAAATTTCCTTCACGGCATAAAAGGATTACAGGAACTGGACAGTCAGATGTTTGCTTATCAGGCGGGAGTAACTGTATTTCTGCCTTTTCTGTCTTTTACTTCCATTAAACTAAGTTATACAAAAATCAATCCGTACACTTACACACATAACCGCAACTTTAATCCCTGGTACGGAAACCTCAGAATGGAGACAGCGTATATCAATAACGGAGTATCGCTTGGACATTATCTTCCGCCTAACTCCGATGAACTGCTGTTCAGGTTCGAAACAATGCCCGCGGGAAATGTAACAGCCCATTTTCAGTATCAGATGATACGTCACGGCGCGGACTTTGGGCCGGGCGCGGTTGACGGGAGTAATCTGTTATCAGAGCTGGATCCCTCAAACAGAGATGGTTCCAATCCTGTGTTAAAAAGATACTTCTTAAAAGACGGAGCGTATCAATGGCAGCACATCATAAAAATCGGCGCGGAATGGACTTTAAAAAAAGCGCCAATCTCATTTTATGGCGAATTTGGGACGGTAATTTCCTATTTTACAAACATCGCGGGCAGCGCGAATTCGGGAAAAGCGGGTAATTATACTATTATTGATACACTCGATTATCCGCAATCCACAAGTTTTATACTTAAACTGGGAATTAAAATTTTTCCATAATGATACAGAACTAAAAATTCCAAAACCTGATGCCGGATAACCCTGTTTTATTTACTGCCGTCATACAACGCGTTATATAAAAACCGCCGGATTTTCTGCTGGGCGTTCATCTCAAACGGCTCCTTACGTATACAGAAATCCCCGATCTTTTTATATACCGGCAGCGTGCGGTTGGCTTCTTCCACTTGTTTCTTCATAAGGTCGCGGATAAAGGTTTCGTCATTCTCCCTGCCGGGATAATCCTCTTTAATGTTCTCATAATTGGGGACTATTACTGCGTAAATTATCTCGCCGCCTGATGTCTTTCTGCCGACAATAAGCACCTGGGCGATTTCGCGCGGATTGCCGAATTGAGCCTCGACTTCCTCGGGGTAAACATTCTTCCCGCCGGCGCCGACTATAAGGTTTTTTTTACGGCCTTTAATAATGATAAATCCCCTTTCATCGCGGTAACCGAGATCGCCAGTTAAAAGATATCCGTCTTCTGTTATAACTTCTTTTGTCGCTTCCTCATTCTCAAAATAGCCGAGCATTACAGACGGCGATTTACAGGCGATTTCACCAATGCCTTCAGGCGAAGGATCAACAATTCTGACATCGGTATAAGGGACAGGAAGACCTACTGATACATTGTTCCTGTGGCGCGGAGTGTTAACGCTGATTAACGGGGCGTTCTCGCTCATGCCATAACCCTGAACCATATTAAACCCAAGCGAGTCAAAAAAGTCGGCGGTATTTATGCTTAACGGTCCGCCGCCAGCGACCATTATCATGATTGAATCCAGCCTTGCTTTCTTGCGGATAAATTTTAACACCTTGCGCCCGAATTCAACATTCCCCTGATTGGCTTTCTTCAACGCGATTTTGCGAATAATATCCAGCGGCCCCCGTATAACAGGAGAAAGTTTCTGATAACCGGCGTTGATAGCCGTCATAACTTTATCATAAAGAAGCGGAACGCCGATAAGGAACGTAACTCCTCCGTCCTGAATGTCATCAATAACAACCTTGCCGACAATTTTTTCGACAATTACAGTAGGAATTCCTGTCGCGTACGGAGCGATAAATGAACAGGTCGTAGGGTATGTATGATGAAGCGGCAGAACATCAATAAATACGTCTCTATGATCCGGCCGCAGCATTCGTATCGCGGCGCTCGCGTTCGCGATAATGTTTCTATGAGATAATGTAACGCCTTTCGCGAAACCGGTAGTCCCCGATGTAAAAACAATAGAAGCCGGGTGATCGGGAGAAATGCTGTCAGGCGGCGGCAATTGCTGACTTCCGGCGTTTCTGCCGAACGCGTCATATTCAACATTCGGCCCCATAGGATCATCACCTTCAGGACTGATACACACCGAAACCGCCATCGAAACACCGTTAGACGACAATGACTTGGCGAAGACTTTTTTTCTTCCCGAATAGAAAAAGGCTTTAGCTCTGGTTATCTTTATAATGTTAAGACATTCCTGCTCTGTAACGAGAAAATCCACAGGCACGATAACAATACCGGCTATAAGCGTTCCCATCCATACAGACATCCATTCTGGCCGGTTCTCAGACCACAAAACTACACGGTCGCCTTTAACAAGCCCTGCCTCAAACAAGCCGCGGGCTATTCGGCGGCATTCCTCGCCGAATTTGGCGAAATTCCAGCGGGCGAATTCCCTCTGTTTTCCGGCCCTATAGCGGATAAAATCTATATTTGCGAATTTTTTGGAATTAAAATCGACCAGCTTTGCGAAATTGTCATGGACAATATCCGGAATATCAGAAACATAATCTTCAAATTTTAACATATATTACCCCTCTAAAAAACGATAAGAATAATATAAACAATATTTACAACTATGTCAAAATAAAAATTGAGTTTTTTGCAACTTTTCTGAAAAAAATGTGTCGTTGGAAACCCGTGAATTTAAGTGCCGGAAACCGTTTTTACAAGAAAATACCTCTTTTTTCCTGCCCTTAAAACTATCCCGCCATCCGCGTTAAGTCTGTCTGCGCCGATTATCTCCGCAGGATCGGTAACCGCCGATAACTCGCCGTCACTGCCTGAAACAAAAGCTCCTCCCTGTTGAACAAGGCGGCGTCCTTCGCTCTTGCTAGGAACCAGTCCTGTATCACAGAAAAGATCAACCAGATTATAGCCTTTCTCAAAAAAAGAACGCGCGATGCTTTTATTAGGCATTGCCGACATATCGCCGGCGCAGCCGCTTCCGAACGCCGCCTTAGCGCCGGACAGCGCCTTTTCTGCCTCCTCTTTTCCGTGAATAAGGCTGGTAACCTCCCATGCAAGCCGTTCTTTGGCTTCGTTCGGGTTTTTTCCAGACGCGCAAAGCGACCGGCACTCATCAACAGGCAAGAAGGTGAACATTAAAAGGAAACGCTGAATATCATCATCTGTAACATTTCGCCAATATTGAAAAAAGTCATAAGGACTTGTTAGTTCCGGGTCTAGAAACAAAGCGCCTTTTAAAGTCTTTCCCATTTTCTTACCGTCAGAAGTTGTGACAAGCGGAAAGGTCAGGCCAAAAGCCTCGACACCTTCGACGCGGCGAATCAGCTCAACACCCGCGACAATGTTACCCCATTGATCATCGCCGCCAATCTGAAGGCGGCACCCGTGACGGCGGTACAATTCAAGAAAATCAAAACTTTGCAATAACTGATAATTAAACTCGATAAATGAAAGGCCGGTCTCAAGACGCATTTTATAAGCCTCAAAACTCAGCATCCTGTTTACGGAAAAATGCCGACCAATGTCGCGAAGGAAGTCGATATAATTCAAACTGGCAAGCCAGTCCTTGTTGTTCACGGTATAGGCGCTTTTGCCGTCGAAGCCGACAAAACGATCAAGCTGCGCGGTGATGGATTCAACGTTTTTATCCAGTTCGTCATAGCTGAGGATTTTGCGCGTTTCGTCCCTGCCGGAAGGATCTCCAATCCGCGCGGTGCCGCCCCCCAAAAGCGCGATTCCTGTATGTCCGGCGTCTCTAAGGTGGCGGAACGCGAAGTATGGAACCATGTGCCCGATATGAAGACTTCCGCCGGTAGGATCAGTACCTTCGTAAAAAGCGACAGCGCCTTCGTCCATCAATTTTGAAAGACCTTCAACATCCGTGCATTGCTGGAAAAAACCTCTTGTTTTTAATGTTTCTACTGCTGAGTTCATAATAGCGAATTCTACATGATTTTTATGTCTCTGTCATTACGTTGAATAATTTCAAGCGCGGTAAACTAGAGCGTTAAAACGCCGATAATTAAAAAATGGAACAGCTCAATATGTTTCAGATAATTTTACAAGTTATCACATCATGGCAGGTAATAGTAATTACCATCGCGATTTTGATTTACATAATGATTGTGAATAACGCGGCAAAAAGCTATCGCAGGCCGCGGACATCATCAAAGAAAGTAAAAACATCAAAACAGAAAGAAGCCGCCGCTGTTCAGGGAAGCCCCGAGGAAGCGATCGCGAAGGGAGACTCCAATGAAGATTTAGGGCTGGAAGAAGCATAACAGAAACCGGAAGCTCACTGGTTTTACATAAATAATAGTCAGAAAACAATTAATAAAATTCAATCACGGTCATGCGTAATTAAACATTCAACCCATATATAGATGTCACTTTCTAAGAGAAAATTACGTTTTAATTTTTTCAGGAGAAGATTCGTCTGGAGGCTGTTATATTATGGAAGAAAAAGAAAAAACGCCTGTCATCAAAGACAGCTTATTAAATTTGAGCGGAACAGAGCAGGCGAATAAAGGCGGCCTTCTGGATGAAACAGTAAAAAACCTATTTGGGCTGCCTTACCTCTTTCCGTATCAGCGGCTTGTTATAACAAATATTCTTGAGGCTGCTGAAACTGTCAATAATAAAGATGAAAACCTGTCAGACAGGGAAACAACAGGCAAACAGATAGTAATCCTGCCTACAGGGGCGGGAAAATCGCTGTGTTTCCAGCTTCCGGCGATGATGATAGAAGGGATAACGCTTGTTATTTATCCGATTTTATCGCTGATGGCGGATCAACAGAGGCGGTTAAATGAGCGCGGTTTTTCTCCGGTAATACTCAGGGGAGAGCAAAGCAGGGAAGAACGCGATGAGATTTGGGATAAACTGGAAAACGGAAAGAGCAGGTTTATAATCGCGAATCCTGAAATATTGCTTACGGAACAGGTAAGAAAGCGGATGGAAAAAATCAGTATCGCTCATATTGTGATTGATGAAGCGCATTGCGTCTCAGAATGGGGAGAAACATTCAGGCCAAGCTATCTGGAATTAAACACAATAATAAAGTCTTTAAATCCGCCTTTGATTACCGCGTTTACAGCGACAGCGAGCGCTCCTGTACTGGAAAAAATCCAAAAATACATTTTCGGCGATATTGACGCGCTTAGGATTGTAGGAAACCCGGACAGACCGAACATCAGTTATAACGCAGCAGGATGTATAAACCGGGACCTTGCTGTACGCGATCTGCTGATTACGAACAGCCGCCCCGCGATAGTTTTCTGCTCATCGCGCCCTGGAACAGAAAAACTGGCTCATTACCTGCGCAATGAGATTAAAGAGATGGGGCACGCCTGGCACAAAGAAATCCGTTTTTATCACGCGGGCCTGACAAGAAGTGAAAAGACAAACACAGAGAAATGGCTGCTGCGCAATACCGAAGCAGTGCTTTGCTCAACATGCGCGTTCGGAATGGGAGTTGATAAAGCGGATGTAAGAACAGTAATACACAGGGACTGCCCTCCGTCTGTAGAAGCGTATCTTCAGGAATCAGGCAGGGCGGGACGGGACGGAGAGCAGTCAATGGCGTTTCTTTTGTGGGGACCTGATGATGACAAGGCGCTTGAACGGTGTAAGAACAGCGGCAGAGCGCTGTCAAAAGAAGCGGATTATAACAGGTTAGCCGCGGTTATAAATTACGCGAGAGATAATAAAAACTGCAGAAGGCACTCGCTTCTCGCGTTATTAAATTACGATTCAGGAGGAGAAGTTCCCGAAAAAAACTGCTGCGATGTATGCAATCCCAGGACAAACGGAGGAAACGATCTTCGGGAAGAAGCGTCTGTATATAATTTCTTTAAAAAAAACAAAAGACGTTTTACACAGAATGAAGCCGCTGTTGTACTGGCGGCATGCAAAACAATACGATGGTCGGAAGAGAATGCGTCACGGGTAATCAATTACATGTTAAAGAAAGGCAGCCTAAAAAAGATAAAAATATTTCCATGGAAAAATAAAATAACAGTATAGCCTGCCTGCTCCATTGTTTGACCGGATTATATATGTTAAACTGTTAACGCGGGAAATGATAATAAAACCATAAATACTATTTCCAATTTTATCCATTAAAAAGGCATTTATAATGAAACAGAATGTTAACCAGACTCTTATTGTTGATGTATCAAGAGAATCAGCCGCTTTAAGGGTGCTTGGCTCAGAAGTAAGAGTGCGGATACTTGAGTTACTCCAGAATCAGGAATTGAACATAACAGAAATTTCGCGCGAACTTAACATACCTCAATCCACGACAACAAACAACATACTGGCGCTGGAAGAAGCCGGTCTGATCAACTGCCGCATGGCAAACGGGGTAAAAGGCGGCCAGAAAATTTGCATCGCGCGGTACAAAGAGATTTTAATCACTTTCACTCCGCCAAATACTCAGAATGAAAATAACATGATAGAAGTGGAAATGCCTGTCGGCTTATTCACTTCCTATGATGTATCCGCCCCGTGCGGCCTTTGCAGCAGAGAAAGCATAATCGGGTATTTGGATGTGCCGAATTCATTTTTTTCCCCTGATCGCACAAAAGCCGCACTTGTCTGGTTCGGAAAAGGCTATGTGGAATACAAATTTCCGAATAACGCCATGTATCTGGAAAAGGGAACTTTAAAGCGGCTTGAGCTGTCAATGGAGATATGCTCGGAAGTGCCGGGTACAAGCAAAGAGTGGCTGTCTGATATATCCGTTTGGATTAATGATAAAAAAACCGGAATCTGGACTTCTCCCGCGGATTTCGGCAACAGGCGCGGAAAATTTACGCCCTCATTCTGGAAGCTTGAAGGATCGCAGTACGGAATCCTCATTAACTGGAATATAACGGCAGAAGGCACGTTTATGGATAGAAAAAAAATCTCAGACATAAATTTAAACGATCTTAATCTTGATGATCATCACTCTATAAAAGTCAGAATCGGCATTGAGGATAGCGCTCTTCATATCGGCGGCATTAATATCTTTGGAAAAGGTTTTGGCGATCATGATCAGGATATAATACTGCGGCTGTACGCGAATACTGTTTAGGCTGTTAGCGTGTTATAATTACTTTTATGGAACTTTATATTGATACACATCGAACCCATGGAAAACGGGATTTGATGATCTACGGACATTTTATTGAGCATTTTCACCGCCAGATTTACGGCGGCATTTATGATCCTGCAAACCCGCTCTCTGACAAAGACGGATTCAGAACTGATGTTATCGAAGCCTTAAAAAAGATAAAAGCCCCGGTACTAAGATGGCCGGGCGGCTGCTTTGTTTCCGCGTGGCGCTGGAAAGACGCTGTCGGTTCAAACCGTATTCCCGCGTTTGACAAAGCCTGGCGCGTAGAAGAGCCAAACACATTCGGAACAGACGAGTTCATCGCCTTCTGCCGCAAGACAGGCTGCGCTCCATATATATGCGCGAATGCCGGAAGCGGCACAGCCGAGGAAATGAGCGATTGGGTTGAGTATTGTAATCTAGAAAACGAAGGTCATTGGGCAAAGCAGCGTATCAAAAATAATTACGCGAAGCCGTATAAAGTAAAATACTGGAGTATAGGCAATGAGAATTATCTTGACGGAGAAATAGGCGCGAAATCCGCTGAAGAATGGGGCAGGCTGGTATGCGAAGCTTCAAAAATGATGAAGCGTGTGGACCCGTCAATTGAACTTTCCGCCGCCGCTCTCGCGGATATAAACTGGAATATTAACCTGCTGAGGAACGCCGGTCAGCGGCTCTCGTGGATTTCCATTCATCAGTACTGGGACGGGCTTTGGCAGAATAACAGCCCCGCGGATTACGAGGCGTGCATGGCGTATACCGGCAATCTGGATAGTCAGGTTAAAAAAGTGCGCGGTCTTCTTACAGCAATGGGACTGGAAACAAAAATTCGCATAGCGTTTGATGAATGGAACCTGCGCGGCTGGCATCACCCGAATGTTGACACAGGGCTTAACGCGGAAGATTACATTAAACCCCGCGATCAAAATGATGATAATAGCTGCTACACAATGGCGGACGCGGTGTTTACAGCCTGCTTCCTTAATATGATAAACCGCAATTGTGATATTGTTGGCATGGCGAATTACGCGCCTTCTGTAAATACCCGCGGATTGATTTTCACTTATAACGGCGGAATTGTACTCAGGTCCGCGTACCACGTTTTTGATATGTACGTGAACGAATTGGGCGAAACCGCGCTTGACAGTTACGCTGCTGAAACTCCCGTAATTCATGTCCAGAGTAAAGAGGGAAAAAGCACAGAAATATTGGCTCTTGATATTCTTGCGACATTGGACAGCCGCGGAAACATTGTAATCGCGGCAGTAAATAAAGATTCCGAGAAGCCGCACAGCTTCCGGCCTGTATTTTTAAACAGAGCAAATTATCAGGGTTATTCTATAAAAACGTTAAGCGGCATGAACCGGGATTCCTATAATGACATTGGAAAAAACGAAGCTGTCCCGGCAGACACCCGCGAACATTTATTACCGGAAGGAGAGGCAATATCTCTGCCTCCCCATTCCGTAAATATTATTAAATTCTCGGGAGAAAAATAGTCAGCTAACGCGCTAAGGCGGCTCCGGCGCCCCATAACGCGATACCATCCGCTGATAACGCTGTGAACGCCATTACCCATTGCTCTTTGTCTTCATCGTAACAGCGAAGAAAAACACCTTTGTAAAGGATTTCGTCAATCGTAATATAAGCGGTTTGTCCATCGCTTTTTAATTCCCATGTTCCGCTTGAGTTATCCGGGCCTTTGATTTGTCCGCTGCTTAAAAATTCGTACGCTTCGGATTGCAGAGCGAAGGTGTTAATCGAAATTCCGTGGTTTATAACCTTCCATGTGCCGGGTATGCTTCCGGCGGTAAAACTGCGGATCTCCCCTCCGTCATAACGGAACGGAGCGGCGGCAAACCAGCCGTCTTCGTTTAAAAACATTTCGCAGACGCGCACCTGATGGTACTCGCTGCCAAAACCAAAGCGCTGGTGGTAGATAAGGAAATACCTGCCTGTGGCTGAATCATAATAAACGCTGTTATGACCCGGTGATAAAAACTCGGTGCTAAAGTCACTTGATTCACCGGGTAAACTTTCAAATTTATAGCCGCCCATAATTTTCACGCCGTAATTGAAATGCTCGGAGAATCTCATGTCTGTCCCCAAATCCCTTCCGGGATGTCTCGGATCATCATATGGACCGTCAGGGTTGCGCGAACGGAAAACCCGCATGTTGTATCCGCCTTTCGCGGCGAGGCCGCCATAGGAGAGAAACATGTAGTAGTACTGCGTTTCCGGGCTGTAAATGATATACGGGCCTTCTATCGAAACATGGTTATTGCGAATCAATTTCCTGCCGTATCCCCGGTTTTCCGCGTTTATCTGCGAACCGGCTTTTAACATTCCTGTTACCGGATCGAGTTCCATGATAAAAATCCCGCCGCTCCATGAACCGTATGTCATGTAGAAGTTAACGTTGTCTTTATCAAAGAAAGCCTGCGGATCGATGCAGTTAGGAGACGATGATACTGCCCACGCGCCTGTTCCGTCAGGGGTCGCGCTGCCAGTCGCGGCTTCGCCGGAACGGACAAGAAGCCCATGAGTTATATACGGCCCTTCCGCCGCGTCCGCGACTGCCAGTCCGATAGCGCTGCAATACCATGAGGATGTAATACAGTAATATTGATAAAATTTTCCGCTGGGCATTTTGTGAATATCACCGGCGTAAAACCCCAATCCGTCTCTTGATCCGCGCATAACATCATCAATCTGCGCCTGCATTGTTTGAACGGCGGGATTCGGATTATTCTGCGGATAGAACGCGTTAGGCTTGCTATTCCAGTCCGTTGTCACCTGATGCCATTCAATAAAATCTGTTGTTTTCGCCGTTGCGAGATGGGAGCCCATCACATAAAACTCGCCGCTCTCAGAAGTAAACACAGAAGGATCGTGCACACTGACAGCGGTAAATTTCGGAGCGGGAGGATCATTAAACTTTTGATTCGCTCCGGGCATAATCATGTTAGACGATCCTGCGCAGGAAAAAAATTTTAATACAAGAATAAAAGCAGCAATAAACAGAATGACTTTTTTCATTATATCTCCATTGTTTTTTAGGTTTGGAATCTGATACAAACTTAATCATTTAATAAAACCAATACAACCGAATACGGAGGAATATCCAGATTTATTGTACCGTTTCTTACATTGGCTTTTTCTTCTTTGACTGAAACTGTAACCGCGTTACGCGCTGAAGAAGTAAGCCATAATAATTTCGCGGAAGTAACATTTACATTTTTAAAAGTTACGCTGACCGGTTTATCTCCGCCGTATGGATTCACCAGTTTGCAATATACTTTATCTCCGTCAATGCTGGTTGACTGAAAAAGATAATCGTACGCCGGTTCGTTTTTTGGAGGCAGAACATACTTGCCTGTGTTATTGGCATATAGTTTCTGTATCTGGTAATTCGCCGTAAGGTTGGTGATTCCTTCCGCGTCAAACCATATCATATCCGGTCTCCATTGGAACATTGCCTGCCTGCCAAACAGAGGCGCGTAAGACGCCATCTTAACAATATCCGCGTTACGCTCAAGCCCTGTCATAAAAGCGGCTTCACAAAGCGCTGAAAACCATGTATTAACGCGGCCTGTATCATGCGCGGCGTATTCACCGACAAAGATACGGACTCCGCTGCGGTTGTAACTGTCGTAGCGCTCAGTATTCATTAAAAACCATGCAGGCGACATGTAATAATGTTCATCAACAATGTCATCAGTATACTTAGCGTTTATTTGTATCCACGCTTCGTCATTTATCCAGCCTGAATCAAGCGGGCCGGTAGTGGTGATGATCTCAATATCAGGGTATGCCGTTAAAACTTGCCTGCGAATATAATCGTAATTACGCCAGTAATTAGCGCCCCAGTTTTCATTGCCGATGCCGATTTTTTTGATATTAAACGGCTGAGAGTTTCCATTGGCGGCCCTCTTCGCTCCCCATACAGTTGATGTTGATCCATTGGCGTATTCAATAAGGTCAAGGTAATCCTGAACAAGCTGGTCCATCTGCGCGGTACCAGGTACCAAATCCGCTTCATACTCGCGGTCTCTCCTGTCGCCTCCCTGACAAACAAGGCCGGCATACAGTACAGGCACAGGTTCAGTGCCAAGGTCCTCACATAATTGAAAGAACTCATGAAAACCCAGACCGTAAGACATCATATAACCCCAGAGGTTATAATTCTCTTTTCGGGCTTCCAGCGGGCCAATAGAATCCTTCCAATTATAATGAGTATCGTGACGGTAGGCTCCTTCTACAATACAGCCGCCGGGGAAACGGATAAACCCGGGATCTAAGTCCCTTAAAGCTTCGACCAAATCCTTACGCAAGCCGCCGTTAGGCCACTTAGGGTCGCCATAACCCCAAGTGTCAACAGGTTTGAGAGAAACAAAGTCAATATCAAGCTGACCTGTTCCCTCAAAACGCAGCGAGAGCGCCGCGCTTCCGCCGGACGCGGCGGTGATTTCATAAGGGCCGTATTTTTTCCATGAAGTTGAGTCAAGGACGGTGTTTACGGTATTCGCGAATGTTGTACCCTCAGTATTCTCAATCTTACAAACAATGCTGCCGTTAAAGTTCCGGGAGCGCGCGTAAAAATAAAAATCATACTTTTTACCGGCTTGAATTTCGATCCCTGTATAGCCGCCTCCGTACCCGCCGTTCGAGATAGTATAGCCCGGAGCTGTAACATTAATTGTCACATAATTCGGGTTTGCAGTGTTTAACGGCGACGCCTTGGACGGGGTAACAGAACCTGCGCCGGACGCGCCAAAGGGAATTGTCCAAAACTGAGTCGGGCGCTCTATAGGATTATAAGCAACGGTTCTGTCTTCGAATGAGCCGTTTCTCAGCAGCTCAGGATACAGACCGCCGTCTGCGCCGAAATTTATATCCTCGTAAAAAATTCCCCACATGGTAGAGGCAATTTCATGACCGGCGTTTTTCACGTCAAATTCAATTTTTACGGCAGCCTCATTCTCATTTGTAGATACACACGCAGCCAAAATAATAACAAGGGCAAGTGAAATCCAGACTGACCCTAATGTCTTTTTAATTGTACGCCTCACTTTATTAACCTTTTAATGAGCCGACTGTTAAACCTCTATGAAAGTATTGCTGGAACATTACGTAAATAAAAACTATCGGTATAACAGAGAATACAGAACCGGCGACCAGCAGATCGTAGTCGTTGCCATAAGGGGTCAGCAGGGTAGCTAATCCGATTGGCAGGGTAAATTTATTCTGATCCCTGAATACCATCATCGGCCATAACATATTGTTCCATGATCCCATTGAGCTGAGAATCGCCATTGCTGCGAGCGCCGGTTTCGCGATGGGCATCATTATGCTGAAACATATGCGGTATTCATTCGCGCCGTCTATACGCCCTGCGTCCAGAAGTTCCATCGGCATTCCAATCATGTATTGACGCAGAAAGAAAACTGTTCCTGTCGCTACAAGACCGGGTACAATAACGCCCCACATTGTGTTGATCATTCCCATGTCTATAACCATTACATAAAGGGGCAGCATTAGAATCTCGAACGGCACCATCATCGTCATAATTACTAAAAAGAACAAAAGATAGCGCAGCTTAAACTGATACATCGCGAGACCGTACGCAACAACATAGCACACAATTAATGTAAGCGATACCTGCACTACGACCATTAAAACGCTGTTTTTGAACCAGATAAAATAACGATGCGTTCCGGTAAATAAAAAGACATAGTTGTTAAACGAAAACCTGTCCGGGTCTATCGCGAGAGAAAGACCGTTTCTTAAAAGATCCTGCCCGGGCCTGAATGATGCCATAACAAACGCGAGAAACGGAAACAATACTACCAGACAGAGAGCGGTGAAAAAGATGCTAATAATTAAGGAAACCCTTTTGGATTCTACTGCCATATTAACTCCTTATATACAAATGTATTATTCATAATTAGTCCTTTTTCCTGCTGAGCGTGCCGGTCAGTCTTAGCTGAGTAAGATTTATCGCGAGGGCTATCAGCATTAACACAACGCCGATTGCCGAAGCAAATCCCAGTTCATTGCGCTCGATGCCTCTGCGGTATAAATAACCTACTATGGTAAGGCAGATATTTCTTGGCCCGCCGTTACCCATCAGCATGTATACTTCCAGGAACATCGCGAGACCCGCGTAAACGCTGATTGTTAAAACATAAACCATTGTCGGTTTGAGCAGAGGAATAGTAACATACCATAATTTCTGCCACCAGTTCGCTCCGTCAATATCAGCGGATTCATAAAGCCCCGGGTCAATTCCTTTTAGACCGGAAATGAAATAAATCATATTAACGCCTGTCCAGCGCCAGCAGCACAAAATTAAAAGAACGAAAAACGCGGTTCCCTTCTGCCTGAGCCAGCCAGTCGGTTCTCCTCCAAAGAAAGTTAACACCTGGTTCGCGGCGGAGTTAGGCATTTCGGAAAAAACCATACGGAACATAATTCCGGCGACTGTTATTGAAGCGAGCGCCGGTACATAAAGCATGGTTCTGAATACGCCCTTCATTTTTATAAGCTGGTTATCCAGCAATATCGCATAGAGCATCGGGAAAGGGATTAAAATTACAATTGTCAGCCCCATGTATAAGAAACTGTTACCGACCGCGGTAAAAAAGGTAGCGTCTCTGAATAACCTGGCAAAATTTTGCAAGCCTACCCATGATCTTTGACCAGGAAGCATATTTTGAAAGCTCATTAATATTGCGCTTACCAGAGGATATATCCAGAAAATCGAAAAAGCCAGTAAAAAAGGCAGTACAAATACATACGGCGCTACTCTCCAGTTGTATATAAAATTGTTAATTTTCAATTTATTCATAGGATTTCCTTATTTTTTGAAAAAAAAATAGCTGACTGCGAATACCGGCAGCCAGCTATAAGTTATCTGTTACTATTGTTCCAGATTGATAAGTCTTTGAGCTTCCCTTAAGAGAGCGTCTACATTGCCCATGTCCTGTAAAACGCCAACTAATACGTTAGTATTGATTTGCTCATGAATGGTAGGATTGATTTGCTGCACCCTGATCATGCCGATTTCATTCTTAATCGCGTTCAAGGTATCAAAGGGGTTTGTCCTGAAGTACGCGATATACTTGTTGCTCCTATCCTGGGTAATTCTGGTGTCTGACCAGATTTCTGTATTGCAGGTATCAAAGCCAAGGTTTTCCCAAATTTTTTCATTGCCTAAGCGTGAAAGTTTCGCCCAGCACAAGAACTCGGCAAGAAGCTCAGGATTTTTCGCGGTCTTGGAAATAACTGTTCCGGTTCCGCCGACACCTACTGAGCGGGGTTGGCCTCTCTGGAACACCGGCAGCGGGGCGATTGCCCATTTACCAGCCATTTCCGGCATGTAGTTAACAAAGCGGCTCATAAACCACATTGCTTTCGGGAACGCCGCAAGTCCGCCCGCTAAAATGTTAGCAAAGCCAGTTTCCATATCGACGTGTCCGCCCGGTGATGTTACAGCGATACCATCTCTTACCCAGCCCTGCTGAAGGTTCAACATGTTTCTGACAGAAGCAATTTCAATGTTTGCTCTTCCGGCCGCGTTTGTCCAGTCCTCGCGATGAGCCGCCATTGAAACTGACAGCCAGTCATGGCCTGCGGTATCAACAGTGGTTATCGGTTTTCCTGTTCTTTGGCGGTATTGCCTTCCGGCTGCGGTGAAGTCGTCCCAGGTTACAATAGCTCTGTAGTCAACACCGGCTGCTTCCAGAAGCTCTACGTTGTAGAACATTACTGTCGCGCCGACATGTGTCGGAACTCCGTATTCCTGTCCGTCTTTAGCATAAATAGCGATACGCGACGCTACTGTGGTCGCCCTGTACGGCTCAATGAATCTGTTGAGCGGATAAAAGGCGATATTTCCCCTCATGAAGTTGGGGAACTGGCTGATTTCGATGTCGACTATGTCCGGCATGCCGCGGCCAGTCTGAACAGCCATTGTTACATTATTGTGCATTTCTGCGTAAGGTAAATTGGAAAAGTCAATATTGATCCGTTTTGTCGGATTATTCCTGTTCCAAATGTCCAACATTTCCTGATAGAAAATTTGGTGAAGATCTACAAATGTCCAGAACGTATACCTGTCAGTTGACGCCCCCCCCCCCCC
>JGI24695J34938_10000888_pt1 | contig 27633 bp, 23 predicted proteins | sample TergutCo191P3_FD_34938 | JGI IMG/M metagenome (IMG submission 34938)
AATAAACGGTGGCACGGGCCGCTAGCTCAGTAGGTAGAGCATCGCCCTTTTAAGGCGGTGGTCGGAGGTTCGAATCCTGCGCGGCTCAAAAAATTTTAAAAACTCTGTCATTCGACGGGGGTTTTTTCCGCAAAGGCGTATGTATGAATTCTGTTAAATAATTCAATCAATAAGTTGCATAAATATTAGTAAACATATGATTAAATTTCAATAATTGTAAGAATATTAATATATATTATCAACACGGCTTTAAAATTGAGTTAATTTAAAGATTCCTCATTTATTAAATTGAAAAAATCATTTTTAAATCTTTCAGGTAAGTTATTTGAGTTTCGTATTTTATTTAATATATCTGCCAGTATATCGTCATTTATTAGCTGCATTATATCATATTCAGATTCAAGCCTTGAAGAAAAGGTTATTACCAGTATATCTATAATATGCTTCATTGATATAAATATAAAGGTTCGTTTTGGATTTGTAAAATATACACTCATTCTATCTTTTGGTAGTTCAATAAAATCAACATTATTAATAATTCTTGTAAATTGAGAGGTACAATAACAATATTTCAGAAGTACATCATTGTTTCCTAATACAATGCCAATATGCTGTTTTTCTGAACCATCGGGAATATAACCTAAAAATGTCAACCCTTTATATTTCATTTCTATTGATGCTTTGAAAGTAAAATTCTTTTGCCTCATTCAGATAATCTTCATTTTCATACAATGGGTCAGCGTCTCCAAAGTATTTTTGAATTGCCGGTGAGTCATTAATATTTGGGTTGCGAAAGAAGTCATCCATTTTTATCGGTTTTGATGAAATTAATCTCATATCAAAGAGATTTTTATATCGTTTCCATTCCGGATAATCGTGCGATATATCAGATAATTTCATGCCAGAGAACAAATTTATTGATTTATCAAGAGACTGCGTTTAATTATTGCTTAACAGATCGCCTGAAACCTCTTTTATTTCCCATTCAACTAATCCGGTTTGTTGTATGCAATCCAGAAATTTTAATTCTTCTTCAGAGAAATTACTCAAATATTCAGTTTGTTTATTTAGTACATCAAGTGAATTGGACGCGACAGGACCGTATTTTAACGCAACGTAATTATCAAGCGATATTAAAGAAAAATGCTTTCTTAGATGGATCCTATCAGCAAAAAATAAAAATTTTATTAATTCTAGCTTGGATGTAGTTTTCGAATGTTTTTGAATATAATAAAAAACTTGAACAGTCTTTTCTATATTGAAAAAATTATATTTGTTTAATATTAATTCCATAAACTGCTCTATTGTACGTCAGACGAATAACTAAGTCCATACATCCCTGACTTGATGCATCCTGACTGAGAAATATATTAAAGCGTCCTGACGCTATTCCAAAACTTCAATTTTGGAACAAGCTCACCTATCCCCTGTTTTTTAGATCAAATTCCTTTTTATCGATTTGTTCTTTAATCATTGTAAGTTCTTCCAGGATTGTGCGGAATTCTATGGCGTCGCGTTCGATGGTGGTTTGACCGCGGTCTGTAAATGCCTGGTAGGCTTCGTTGCCAAGCTTGGCGAGGCATTTTTGCGCCTGGTTTTCGAGCTGTTTAATGTCCCACATTAAAACGCCTCTTTCGCCTAAGTCCTGCGCTTTGGCGCCGGCTTTCATGGCTAAATCTTTTGACGCTGTCCAGCCTTGTTCAAGCATGTTTTTCATTCTTTCGCTGAATGTCATAATAACTCCTTGTTTTTACGGTTGAATGGCCGCTTATTTTACATACTGAAAAACAAAATACTCACTCTTTTAACTTTTTCGTTTTATTCCAAGTATTGTTAAGTCATCATACTGCTCATCTTCCATAACATGAGTATAATACATATACGCGGGATTTTCAGGAAATTCTCTTGTGTATGAACAATATTTCCGGTACTGGAGAAAGTGATTTTTCAGGAACTCATCGACCTTTTTATCGACTAATACGCGGGAATCTTCCGCGGTATTTTCCGGTTTGTAGCAGCGGAACATTTTTTCTACCGATACCATCGCCATAATTACATCTTCTACCTGACCTTCGCAGGTTGAAAAATCAAACTGCAGCTCAATCTCTCCTTCCGGGTTGTGATGTTTGCGCAGCACGTAAACTTTTCGCGCCATTACCGCGTTAATAATCGCTTCTACGCGATCAGGTCCAAGTTCTTCATCAGCCTGTCCGCTTAAATGATTTTCGTGAGGAGTGTCAGCTGGACCTGTCGTACAGGTAATTTCCTTGAACTTGCTGTCGCGGAATTTTCTTTTCGCTTCTTCAATGCCGTCGGTGTATAGAAGCAAGATATCGCCTTTATCAATCTTTATTGTTTGTACATTGTAGCCGCCTGTAGTTTGTATCATGAAGTTCGGCAATACTCCTGTCGCGGGTGTCTGCGGAAGAGTGATTGCCTTTAGTTTGCCTTCTGACGCGTCATAAAAATGAACAACATTATCGCCCGCGTTGCAGAAACGCACAACGCCTGTTTCAGAGTCGAAGAGACAAAGAGTAAAAGCGGCGAATCTGCCTTTGAATCCAAGAGCTTCGATAAAGTCATTAATCTGATAGGCGAGGTCTTCGATATGAAAACCTTTCTCGGTCGGCTTCCAGCGCCTGAAGTGCCCGATAAACATTGTCGCTACCTGAATCATGATAAGAGCCGCGGGAATTCCCTTGCCGGCTACGTCGCATTTTATTATCGCGTAGTAACGCCCGTCCAAATCCCTGTAATCAAAATAATCCCCTGATACGCCTTTCGCTCCCTCGTAATAACCAAAGAAATTTAAATTATTTGTGTTCTTGAATCCGCTTGACTGCTTATTGCCTTCGTGATCTACTTCCAGCGGAATAAATTTTTTCTGTATTTCTTTGCCGATGCTTAAATCGGACGCTGCCATTGCCGCTTTTACAAGTCCGTAAGTCATGTCGTTGACTGTGTCGCTTAATATCGCGATTTCATCTCTTGTTTTGATGTCAATATCAACTCCCGCGAGTTTTGTCTTGTCTTCCGTATCGCGGATTCTTTCTATGTGCCGTACAAGTTTTCTGATTGGTCTGATGATAACAATAGAAAAAACAAACGCCGCGATAACTCCTATTACAAGTCCGATTGCCGCGTAAATTCCAATCGTGGATAAAAGCACTATCTGTCTTTGGTAAATTTCTTCTACGATAGTTTCCAGCGAGACTTCAAGGCGTATTAATCCCCTGAATAAAATGTCATCGGCATTCTGGCGGTACATTATCGGCTTATAAAAAATGTATGTGCCGTCTCCTTCGGCGCTGATATTAGTTTTTGAGAATTCCGGGTATGAACCGATTTCACCGGATACATCCGAAAGTATGTCATTTAACTGAAGCTCAAGACTGTTAATCGCAACCTGAATATCGGCGCGCAGGCGTTCCGCTTCCGCGCTTATATCAAGCGCTCTTCTTAAACCTTCTTCGTACAGTTCCCTGATGTTCCCGGATACCACGCCTCCCGCCTGACGCGAACGGGTATCCAAGTCGGTATATAATTCATTATAATACGGCGTAAACGAATCTGTTATTCTTGATACGCCGCTTCTTAAAACGCTTGTATCGATTTTTGATAATATATCAGGATCATTTGTCGCCCATACATGATCAGTATAAATTGAGTTAATGCCGTAACCAGTAATTGTTATATATTTCGCTTCGCGGAGAACCGCTGACTGCGGCGGCAGGAACATCAGTTCAAGCGCGCCGTATTCACCCATAGATTGAATCGCCATCGGCAGATAAGCGCCCGCGCTTGACGCGATTCCTTCAAGCAGAACTTTAGAACGTTCATATAAACTCTGCAGCAGAGTTTCACGCTGCGTATTTGTCATCAATACATACATAGGAGTTGAGATCATTATTACAACAAGAAGGATAAGTCCGATTGTAAATGACGCGAGTTTAAATCTGAGCCCCCTTCCCATCGTTTTTATTTTTACAATTTTCTGTTTTTTTTCCATTGGCATATAATCTCCTGTAATAATCGCGTTCGCTTCCTGTTTAATAGCCGAACCTTCGGTAATCATAAGGCCCATTCCGCGGATCATCGCGATAGCGCCTAACGCGCAGAATATTATCAATAAAACAGCGAGTCCAGTAATTGGATTTAATGAAAGCCGCCTGATTGGATTTATTCTCCATGAAGGCTTCCATTCATTCGCGTAATCGCCGAATTTGACTGTTCCTGTTCTGATAACGGGAACGAACGCGCTTGCCTCGTACCATCCCCTTTGCGAATGTTCAAGCCTTAATGAATACTGGCCTTCTTCTATTGTGTCAAAAAATATTCCGTCAATTTCGTTGTCCGAAATAATATTAAAATTGTATATTATTTTCTCCGGCTTTCCTTCCTGTTCAAGAACAACCGCTGTTATAACGCCGTTAGTGGTAAACCCTCTGCCTAACAGCCTTATAAAAAGTTCTCCCTGCTCATTCTGTACCGCGTCAATATATGTGACGCTTGTGTACGGGATAAATTTATTAACGGTAAAAAAAACGCTGGCAGGCTGTCCGATATTGCCGGCTTCATCAATCGCTGAAACGGAGAACGCGTACGCGCCGTCTTCCTGATTATAATAATTCACGAGGGAGGAAAGCCCCATTACGCGCGGAGGCGGGGCTGATAAAATAAAATTTTCCGGATTAAAACCTTCTGTATTTATTTCACTTAACGTTTCGCCTGAGAAACCGCCCAGATATTGAAGATTCCATGTATAACCCGCGATAAAAGGATCCTCAGACGGCTGCCATGATATACTGAATGTGTTTGAGAGTAAAAATCCATCTTCGTCAAGCTCCGGCTCCATGATTGTAAGTTCGTAAGGCGCGGCGGTTTTTCTATAGTACATTATTTGTGAGGGAGCTGACCAGTTTCCGGCGTAATCAAGAGCGCTTACCTTAAAATACCATTCGCCGTCTCTGTCAGCGTTAAGTTCAAGATTTAAATTTGATGTATTTCCAATGTTATAAATCATAATATTGCCAGGCGGAACGGATAAAATATTTTGATCCCATATATATGAAAATCCGTAAATGCCGGATGTATCGACAGGTATATTCCATGTTACCCGCGGTCTTTCGGAACGGTTAACGGTTGACGGCGTAAAGTTAAGCGCTGTTACGCGCGGGCTTGCCGTTGAAGAGTCAGGAGCGAGCATATGAATACGGGTTGCGCCGCCGGCTGCCGCCTGCCAAAAAACATAAATACCGTCACTACATACAACAGGCCGCGAAAACGCCGCTTCTATTACCGCGCTTGAAAGCGGATAGTTAGTCCATGAATAATTAAAATCGTCTCTTTGCGCGAGAATTACCCTGTTGTTTCCGCTTCGGCTGTCGAACCAGACTACAAGAGGATTGTTGTTATAAATAAAACCAATCGGATTATGACAATACGCTTCTACATTGTTTACGCGTTCAACTCGTCCGGTTAAATTTCCGTTTGAATTTATTATAGCGCTGTAAATCTGCGGCGATTGATTCGCGAAACGCCTTTCCCAGACAAGCAGCAGATTATTTCCGTAACTTGTCAAATGCGGGCGCTGATTGTCGATATAGCGCGGTTCAATGTCAAGCATTACAGGATCGTTAAATGTAGTAAATTGCCGCGCCTCTGACCATGTTCTTCCGCTGTTATCGCTGAATTTATAGTAAAGCTGGAATGTGGGAAGTGAATCATAACCCATGGAAATTGACTGGAAAAAAACAAAATCCCTTTGTCCCGCGCTCGCGTGCGTCGGGAGAAAATTCAATGTTAAAGCGCTTTCTGTTACAAACGGTTCAAATGACGACCAGTTTCTTCCGTCATCCGAAAGAGAATAATAAATCGACATAGATTCGACGCGTCCTCTTGTTATAAAGAGAATGAAGCCTCCGTCCGCGCGCGCGTGCAGTCTTGGCGCTACGGAATTTTCAGCGCCCATATTTAATAAATTTCCGGTGAAAGTTCTGCCCCAATCCTGTGAGATTAATATTTCCGTATGAGCGTCTCCGGCGGCGGCGGCGATTATGATTCTGTTTTGATTATCGATTACCATGCTTAATATCGATGGTTCCGCGCCGGGGTATTGATACGGTCCGCTTATGAATCCGCGTTGTTCCCAGTTTCCGCCGGCTTGTTTTACAGCGAGATTTATGTTTATTACGCCGCCGCCGCCCGCGTTAGGTGAAGATTCCTGCCACGCGACCGCGGAAAAGCTGCCGGAATGCGCGCTGACGGGAAATGTTCCCGATCCTCTGGAAAATACAGACGCTTCTTCCCAAAATAAATCTTCCGCCGGCAGTTCCGCGGCGGCAAGAAGCGAGAAAATCAATAATATAACCGCAAACGAAAGCTTGTTTTGATTTATCATAATACCGACATTATCCTTCTTTGCAGTTCTACTACTTTGGTGATATTGCGGTTTCTTGGATTCTGCATCAGCCTTTCCACAATCGCGTAAGAAACCAGAATGTTTCCGGCGTTTAATTCGCGTAACGCCCTCTGGTATTCCGCTTCATCGTCCATTGTCAGGATGACTGTATCCGGTATGCTCATTCTGATTAACAGCCTGTCCCTTACCCGCGACGCTTCTGTGTTTTCCGGATTGAGCGCGATGGCTTCCTCAAGCTGCAGGCGCGCTACTTCAAACTGAGCGATCTGATTCGCGTCAAGGATTCTGTTAGCTGAAACTGTCAGTTCGCTGGAACGGGCGATCTGCGCCGCGGTCGGAGGCGGCGGACGGTATCCCATGTCAATTTCCGCCTGTGTAATAATTGATCTTATATTCGGATAATTCGGATTAATCGCGGCGAGGTTCTGAAGGTCCGCGAATGATTCCACGGAGCGCTGCCTTGTTCCGGCTATCGCCTCTCTTATTCTCTGCTCAAATGACGCGTTAAATGCCGGAGTATCTATGAACTGTTCTATTCTTAAGTCAAGAATACCCGCTTCCTGATTCAACGGGAATACAAGCTTAACCTCCCGCGTCAGCCTGCGCGCTTCGTCGAATCTTGAAAGCCCAAGCTGGCGCTGTCCGGCGTTAATAAAGCGCGCTCCGTCCTCATAATTTCTCTGAGCCTGGCTTAACAGCTGGCTCATTTCCGGGTAAAGCGGCGCTGTCGGGGATATTACCCTTCCTGAGCTTGCAGATAACGCGTTACGCACAATTCCAAGCCAAAGGACAACTTCCTCGTTTTCATCGGCGTTCGTTGTGTGCCACCGGTTTCTGGCTCTGACAAGGCTGTCTTCCGCCTGTATAAAATTTCCGTTAAAGTACAGGTTACGCGCGCTGTTCAACATAACGCGGACTTCCGCGATTACAAGCTGATTTTCGGCTGTCGCGACTGTTTGCCCGAAATTTATAAGCTGGACATCGCGGATTTGACGCACCGCGGCGGATTCCTGAAGGTTCAATGAATCGCTAAATCTGACAGAGGCGCGCTCAATTCGATCACGCGCGAGAGCGAAATCCTGTCTTTGCAGCGCCGCCTGCGCTTCGCCAAAAAGCCTCATTCCCTCCTGACTGTACGCTTCCGCCTGAGACGATCTGTTACGCGCAATTTCAAGAAGCTCGCGGCCTTCCGCGGCTATCGCGTTCATTTCACTGATGGACGCGAGATGATTCGCGTTTGTCCGGGCGATATCGGGGACAGTCCTGATCGCGGAAGACTCGTTTACAAACTGCTGAATAAAAGGATTTGTGCTATGATGATCAGCCTCCGCCGCCGCGAGCATTGATGTTAAAACCGGAATAGCGTCTGACGGATAACGGAGAGCCGTTATAATATCTCCTGTTCTTTCATCGCCGTAAATATGTCTTTTGCCTGTTTCCAGCTCATTGTTTCTCGCGATTAAACTGTTTTGAAAATTTATATGAGCTATATCGTAATATCTTTGTATTGATTTATGCTCTTCGGTTTCAAGAAAATTTATTATATTTTGTATTGATCTTAGGGCGTCTGTAATGTGCGCGGCGCTGTGATAAGAACTGAACTCTGAGTCTACAGCGTTAGCGTTCGCGATTATTTTCTCAATCTCAATTTTTAATTCATTGATAGCGGCTCTTGTTCTCTGCTCGCCGGCTAAAGCCTGGGAAATTGTAGTTCTTCCCTGCAGCCAGAGATCAAGAGATGTTCTGTCAATTTCCTGGCGCTGTCCTATGCCTGCGGCGTTGTAAAGAATGTTTGACGCTTCTTTTAGAGCTGTTATCTCGGTAAAACGCGGTATATCACTGTATAAAATATTTCTATTATTAAGCGCGATTGTCCGCCTGCCGGAAAGATCATAAAAAATTCTTCGTTTGTCAAACAGGACATAAGCGAACTCAATAAAATTATTAATTGTATCTAAAGGAGAGTAGACGCTTAAAAAATCTTCCCTGTTTATCGCCGCTATGGAAGCGTTATTTTCTCTTTCTATGTAAACCGCGATCGCGTCAAATACGGAATCCGCTATGTTTTGCCAGTAAATATCAAAAACGCCTAACATTCCTTCCCGCGAGGATTCATTGGCGCGTCCGTTCATTAATGTCATGACAAACGCGAGATGATTCCTGTCGCCGGTTTCCGGATCCGCCGATCTAATTTCGTTTAACGTTTTATTAAAAAAATCCGCCGCAGTGTCAAGAGTATATCTTAAGTTCGTAAAATTATCCAAAGCGGGAATCAAATTTTCGGCTGTGTCCAGAAATCCTTGCGCGTTTTTCTGTTCTATCGCGCTGATATACGCGGATGATAAATCATTTAAATCCGCGCTTGCCTGATTATATGAGTTCAGCATTGACAATATATTCTGCGTTTCCTGCCTTGTTTCATTTTTTTTATCTTCCCGCAGGCTGCTTGAGTAAAAATCATCGCTCATTAAAGCGAACCCTTCAGTATAAACGCGGAGAGCAGCATAATAATCTTTCGCGTCGATCTGGCCGCGCGCTCTTGTCATAATTTCGTACAGCATATTTCTGTTTACGTTAAATTTCGCGATTTCATGGGTATGCGCGACAAAGCTTATCATAAGCGGGCTGTCTTCATGTTCCAGAGTATAAAGTTTTAATGTCAGTTCAAGAATTTTCTCATCATTTTCAGGCTCTTCAATAAGGATATTGATTAGCTCATCCGCGACGCGGTTAAATTCTTCGCGTATCTGAAAAATCCTGCGAAAGCGTTTCTGGGTTTCATCAAGGTAGTTCGGGTTTCGTCTTGTAAAATCCGTCAGGATTAATATCGCTTCGTCATAGAATTTATTATCAATCAGCTCATCCGCTTTGGCGATATCCGGCTGCCGCGCGCCGCTTCCGTAAAGATGAGACAGCGGCAGCACAAAAAGAAATGAGAAAAAAATAAAAACCGGTGCTTTTTGGGCAAATTTCGCCATTTTTTACTATACTATATTATCGTATTTTTAATGATAATCCTTTGGTACTATACTAATTTTTTTATAAAACCGATATATTTATATATGATTGATTGTAATAATTCGCGGGTACATTCAATTTTTCGGAGTATTATTTATTAATGACACGAAAAAAACTCGCGGTTTTTTTTGCCGTTATTCTGTCAATATTTTCTCTTTTGCCTGTATTCGCGGAAGAAAGTCATGATTTTTTCGGTTCGATGGCTGATTTTTTTAATACCATTTACGGAATTGATAATAATGCCGGTTTAACTGCTTTTCCTGTGCTGAATATTCCTTTTGGCGGACGTTCGGAAGGCATGGCAGGCGCGTTTTCTTCGGTTTCTGATGATGTATCATTCCTTGAGTATAACCCCGCGGGCTCCTCGATGCTGGAAAAATCAGAGCTGGCTTTTTTTCACAACAACTGGGTAGCGGAAACTAAAATGGAAGCCGCCGCCTATACGACGCGATTTGGCAATCTTGGAATTGCCGCTGGAATGAAATGGCTGTACACTCCGTTCACAGAATATAATATTTACGGCGAAAGGGTTTCCGGCGGATATTATTCAGAAGGCGTTGTTACTTTAAATACATCCTATAATTTCATTCCCGGTTATTATTTTTCCGGTGTTTCCGCGGGCATAAATTTAAAAGGCGCGTTTCGCCTGATGCCCGACTATACCGATAACTATGACAATATCATCGGCGGCTCGGGGCTTTCGCAGTCCGCGATTATGGGAATGGCTGACATAGGTTTCCTGACCAGATTTGATCTTTTTAAAAGTTACGCGTCAAGGGAGAGAAACGCGTCCGCCGCGATCGTTCTGCGCAACCTTGGTCCTCCCGCGCTCGGCGAGCCTTTGCCCGCTGCCTTAAACGCGTCCTTCTCGATTAAACCGCTGCGCCCTTTGATGTTCGCGCTTGATTTTACCCTTCCGCTTAACCTTATGGATATTAAACTTTCCGAAAAGCCGCACGCGTCCCTTGGAATTTCCGTTAATGTGGCAAGCTTTTTGTCTATGCGCGCGGGATTCATGTACAAAGCGGGAAGCAGCCGCATTACAATAGGCAGCGCCGTTAGTTTTAACAACATCGCCATTGACGTTAATTATACTCTGGATCTTTTAACTCAGTTCCATCCAATGAACAGAATCAGCCTTGGCGTACGTCTTGATTTGGGTGATGGCGGACGCAGGCAGTTATCGGATAAAGTTGATGATTTTTACCTGTTAGGGCACGAAGCGTTTTCCAGAGGAAATTTTACCGACGCGAGATTGTGCTGGGAAGAAGCGCTCCGCCTGAACCCAAGATACGAACCAGCCAAAGAAAGCTTAGCCATGCTTGATGCCCGCGAAAAACTTTTTAATCGCGTGGATAATATGCAGAGGCTGGAGTTATAGAGTTAATATAAATTAGGTATTCAAAAATTTTATTAAAATACTATAAAAATAAAAACCAAACATGGCTGCTGTACGCAGCCTTGGGAGGCTAGAATGGCGGAAATATTTACACTTGTTTACTGACGAGTTTGTCCAGCGTTTTAAATTTTCTTTATTAAAATTATTTTCTATCGCCGGACAAACCCTCTTACAAAAATTTATTTGACGCAGCCATAGACGCCTCCAAGGCTGCGTACAGCCGCCATTTTTGTATATTATTAAAAGTATTTTTACTGAAGCTATTCTAAAACATTGCCATAAATAATTTTATCAATACTGTTAATGTGGTATGAGCGCAATATTTAAATATTTTTATAGGCGGGAGCAGGCTGCGGGCAGGCAAAACTATCTTTGGCATTCTCTGTCGGAGAGACTGGTGTTCTGTCTTATTCAAATGATGCAATAATGTTAAGTTAATTCTTTATGTAGTAAAGAATTAACGCATATTTTAATATTTGAAACCGAATAAGACAGAACACCATGGCTCGTAGACAGGCTCCGCCAAAAGTTTTGCATGCACGCAGACTGTCACGCCTGTATAATACATTCAATTATACGCTTATGTCGTATTGGCGGTTTGTAAATATTTTTTTATGGTTTTTGAACAATTTTTATTATTTCTTGCGTCTGAACACGCGGTAATTGATATTAGGAAAGATGTTGTGCCTGCGCTCAAGAGTTGTCAGCCATTCTGTGCTGATGTAGTTGCTGCCCAGAGCCTCGTAAATTGTCGTAAAGTTGCGAAGCGAGTTTTCCGCTTTGTTGCGCGCGAATTCTGTAGAGTCCTGATTGTACAGCATCGCCGGCCAGTCCGATGATTGAGCGAGCAGTATTTCGCGCGCCGCCTGATTCAGCGCTCTTTCCTTTAGTCCCGTGTCATCGGGAAAACGCTCCGCGAGTTCCGTCATTCTTTCCATCGCGCGGTAAAGATGGCGGTAAATCCAGTCGTTGGATACATCAAGCCAGGTTTCCGCGTAGCCGTTAACGCAACCGGATGAAAATTCGGGAGTTACAACCTGAAGCGATGAAAGACCCTGCCTGAAGATATATTCGCCCGGGCAGACAAATTTTAAATCTTTAAAATCCGCGGCTGCGCGGAAAAGATGCTCAACGAATCTCCAGCCTTCATGCCAGGAACGTCCAAAGATATCAGCGTTATTCGCGATTAAACTGACCGGAGCTTCCTTAAAATATTTCGCTGATTCCTCAAGCCTTGCCGCTGTTTTTTCCAGAAATATTTTCGACTGCTCTAGCGCTTTGTTCTCCGCCGCCTGAAAATCATAAATCGCGGAGCCGCCGGCGCGGGAAATTTCGTTAGCTGACGCGCTTCCCGCGGGGTTTACGATGCTGTTCGCGGTGTGGAGCCTTGACCAGTACTTGTATCCTGTTCTGCCGCGGCCGCCTTCCGCGCTGAGAAACTGGCTGATATCTTTTTGCGGCAGTTCGTAGCCGATATCGCGGTTGTTATTGCGGTAAAGCTGATTAGATGACAGTTTTTCGATTTCGCGTAACGCGTAGTTATCTCTCGCGATTATATATGTACCGCCCGGCGTTCTTGCCGGAGTGAAGCATCCATTCCGCGGAACCGGATTGCCGAGTAAAAACCCGCGGCTGTCCACAATCGTATAGCTGTAGTTATACGCTTTCAGGTAAGGTTCAATCGCGCTTGTCCAGCCGAAACACGGAAGCCAGAAACCCTGCGAACAGCTTCCGAAATGGCGGCGGAAAATAGAAGAGGGTATTTCCATCTGCGCCTGCAGCGATTCGGGATTATGGCTTAAAAACGGCAGAAACGCGTTAGTCGCGCAGCTGCCTAAAATCTCGATTTTTCCCCTTCTTTTATACGCGTCAAACGCTTTTAGTATATTTTTTTCATATTTTTCCGAATAGGCGAATCTTTTGTCTATCATCTGATCGCAGTAGATTTTCGCTAGTTTATTTGTCTCGCTGTTACCGGCTGTACGCTGAAGCTCATGCTGACCGAACGCGATCTGCTTGTCAATATACGCGAGGAATTTTTTCTGAAGATGCTCGTCACATAACATGTAGCATAGCGGCGGAGAAATCGCGAGTCCAAGCCTGAAATGAACATGATCGTTTTCCAGCCTGTTTAACACATCAAGAAGCGGAAGAAGCGTTTCGGAAACATATTCAAAATAACGTTCTTCTTCGCATGAATGATTCACATCGTCTTCTTTGCTGTATTCCCTTACAAAAGGCAAATGAGCTTCCAGCGCCAGAGATATTGCATAACGGAATTCCATCTTTTGTTACCTCTTAACTCTTGCCAGCCGGTCTGTATTTCTTGTTATGGAAAAATCCTGCACTCCCGAAAGACGCAAAAGCGGATTGTGGTTCATTGAAATTATTTTTTCATGATCGCACACAGCGGGAAGAAAAAACGGAGAGGAAGACACAATAACGGTTTCGTTCGCTCCTCTTGTCACGCCAAGTTTTATTTTATAATAATTTGTCTGATTTATTTCTTCCGCGTCATTCGAATTTTTTTCATTTGTAATAGCGGTTTTATCGTCTGTTTCATTGTCAGAGAAAGATTTTTCTCCGGTAAAACCTAAATATCTCGCGTTATCCTCTTTGCTGATAAAAACAGTAAACGTATTTTCTTTTGGCTTTAGTTCTTTTCCGTCTTTATTTAACGGAATTACGCGTAAAAAATAACCCTTAAAATCACGCGCGTTCTCGTATATTTCCCTGTCATGGCTTTTTATCTCCCAGAAAACAAACACCCAAAGAGGGTCTCTGATTATTACTTCGATATATGAAATATTATATTGTTTGGGAAGCAAAACCGATTCTGAATATGAAGGATTTACTTCGATGGTATCTTCCGGTTCATCAATTGTTGAATTTACTGCTTCTAAAATTTCTTCGATTATGAATATCCTCTCAAGTTCCGGAGGGATATCGACGCCGTAAGTCTCGGCGATTTTTATCAGTTCATCTGTACTCAGGCTTTCCAGCCGGATACGCGATACGGGGACGAGTGGGCTTTCTTCCATATTTTTTTCATTGTGGTAAAAATTCCCAAAAAAGTCAATTGAGCGTTATTCCAAAACATCAATAAATACAATTTTTACTATAATACCAATACGGCTTATTATAGAAAGCTCAGGCTGTGTACAGGCGTAATATTAATTTTTTATTAAATGTCTGATAACCGGAATTTTGCCAAAACCTTAATAAACATATTGATCAAAATATGGCGGGAGCGGACAGGTAATATCGATGTTATATTCTTTGATTACAAGCCTGGACGCGTGGAGCAGGAGATGTTTCAGGCTTAAGGATTTATTTAATTTTTTATTAAGCTTAAAATCTCCGTATTTATCATCGCCTAAAACAGGATTGCCGTTCATTGAAAGATGGCGGCGGATTTGATGCGTCCTTCCTGAGCCAAGTTCAAGTTCCAATACAGAATATTCCAGGATTTCATTTTCTGAATACGGGAGCGCGGCTGATTTTATCATTTTACAAATTGTTCTTGATTCCTTCATTTTGCCGCGAACCATCAATTTGTCCGCGATCACGTTTCTGTCATTCGCGGCGAAGTTTCCCGCGTTTTTTGTAACGAAGCTCCCCGCGCTTTTTGCGGCGAAGTTTCCCGCGCAGACAGCGGTGTATAATTTTCGCGCTTTTCTTTCAGCGTTAAAAACGCGCGAAAAATTAGCGGCGGACTCTCGTCCTTTAGCGGCAAGCAATATCCCCGAAGTGTCTTTATCAAGTCTGTGAACCAAAAGCGGCGAGGGGGAGCAGTACTCCGCGATTATTTTATCAAGTGAGGATTTTACTCCCTTTCCACCTTGTACCGCGAGCCCTGCCGGTTTATTAATTATTATCGAAAAATCATCTTCATATAAAATGTTGATATTTTTCACAAAACAAACCTCATTTTCAATTTTTAACATTATAAATTATCCGCGAAGCAGCCGTATTAACGGTCAGGACACTAGTTAGCGCGAAAATCTACCGATAATTATATCATGAGAAAGATTTTTGTTTTATTGATTTTTATTCCTGTTTTTTCTTTCGCGGGATCATTGTATTCGCCGACTTGGGGTTTTCTTTTGGATCTTCCTGAAGGCTATCAATATATTGACGGAGATGGCGTTAATCGTTTTTCATTCCGCGGACCTGAAAATTTGATGTTCGATATCGTAGTTTATTTTGATCGTTATAATGATCTGGCGGAATGTGTCAGTGATGTAAACAGAAGAATTTCCAACAGCGGAGATATTGATTTTTTTCATTACAACGGAAGAAACGCCATGATAATGAAATTAACTTTTGGAAGCAATGACGGATGGGGTTTGGCTGTTGAGCTTAACGCTGTAGACAACTCCGGAAAACTGCCAATGATGCTGGCGCTCGCTTACGCTCCTTCCGAAAGATGGGATTTGGAGCTTTTTCATTTATCCGCGCTTGATTCAATCTGCCCTTCCCCGGCGGAGCGCTTTTTCCCCGGACCGATTATGGAGTACAGTTATCCCCGCGGGCAGCAGAAAAATACTCCCCTCGCGGCGCGCGGTCTTAGCGCGATGATTTATGAAAATGACGCGGAAGCGGCGCAGGTTTTAGTTGAACGCGAATTTTTGGTTATGCAGGCTTATTTGAATACGCCTTATTTGCAAGAAGCCTGTATTCGTTATTACCGTTTTATCTACCGCGACTCGTATGATCGAATATCAAACGCGGTTACCGTAATCGCGAATAATTTTGGCGGGTATCTTGCCGTTACAGACGAGCAAAAAAGAGTATACGCGCAAAGGTGCCTATCTTTTGTGCAGGCGTTTCAATATGAACGCGATCTTAGCGGGAGTGATTTTTTAAATCTTGTAACCGCTGTAACTGAAGGCAGGGGAGACTGCGACAGCAGGGCGACGCTTTTCGCTTTAATGCTGTCCCATGTTAATATCCGTTCGGCGATTATGATCTCGCACCATTATAGTCACGCGATGGCGTTAGCTGATCTTTCAGGCGGCGGAGCGCGTTTTTTTGATTCTGATACGCCATGGCTTGTCGCGGAAACCACCGCGAATATTGATATTGGCTTGATCGCCTCGGATCAAAATGATCCAAAGCGCTGGTTCGCGGTTATATTTGAATAGAGTTCTTCGATAACTTCAGTTATTGAACAAGTCCAATGACTCAGACGCTGCCTGTGAGCAGGTCGTATGCCTGCTGAGGAGTTGTGGTTTTTAAAATTGAGTCGCGGAGTTCCTGATTTTTTAGCCTCGAACTGAACCATGAAAGCGTCTGAAGATAATACGCGTGCTGGCTATGCGCGGCGGCAATCATAAAAATTAAACGGACAGGCTGATCATCCAGCGGCTGGAAATCAGTTATATCAACCCTGCTTATTCCGACAGAAACAACAAGGTCTGTTACCGATGAAAGACGAATGTGAGGTATTGCTAACCCGCGGCCGATTGCCGTACTCATTAATTCTTCGCGTTTTAAAATTCCTGTAGAAAGTTCCTGCCTGTTCTTAATTTGGGGCGCGGCGGCAAGATTTTCCGCGAGTGACAGAAGCGCTTCTCTCTTATTTGAATGGTTTAAAAATAATATCCGGTGCGGCGATAAAATCGACGGAATATTTACAGGCTGAATTTGCGGGCTTAAGCTTGTAGAAACAAGTTTTTCATTTACCCATTTATCGATTTCGGATTTTTTAAAACGCCACGATGTTCTGATTTTTCCGGCGGGAATTTCTCCTTTTTGAGCGCAATCATAAATCGTCCTCTCCGAAACCCTCAGATATTTGGCAACCTCTTCAAGGGTAAGGATATCATCGTCTGTCATATAATGAATTTATCATAAAATACCAAAAAATGTCAATATATTACAATGTTTTCTATTAGATTCGAATAGACGCGCTACTTTCTAAGTTCATGAAGTGAATCGAAGGGTAAAAGCTCTCCAACGGTGGTATTAATTACTTTTTCGCCGTTTCCGGCAAAGCGAATTGGGGTATCCGCCGCCATAAATTCGCCTATAACCTGACGGCAGGCGCCGCATGGTCCTACAGGTTCAGCCGAATCCGGCGTTGATATCGCCAGCGCGGTAAATTTTAAATGTCCCTTCGCGACAGCCGCGCAGATCGCGTTTCGTTCAGCGCAAGTTGTCAATCCGTAAGAACGGTTTTCGACATTCACGCCTGTGATAATCGCGCCGTCTTCGCATAATAACGCGGCTCCTACCCTGAATTTTGAATACGGCGAATAAGCATTAAGCGCTATTTTCCGCGCTTCTTCAAATAAATTTTTCATTTGATCTTCCGCCATTCAGCCCTCCATTCTATTGTTAGTGTGATTTTTTTCAGCGCTTGTCATCTGTTTTTAATTATAATACAATAATATAAAATTTAGAAAGCGTATAATTAAATTACGCGAAGATTTTCGCGGACAGAGGGGAGAATGTGGCGCAAAAAAGAACAAGAATCTTATTCATAATCAGCATCATTGTTTTTTTTATTTATTTTTTTATTGCCGCGAGACCAATTCCCCGGGAAATTGTTTTAATTCCAAGATGGATTAATACATTGAATACGCGGGTTTATCAGGATACATCCGCTTCGTTTCGTTCCGTATCAGGCGATCATTATCCGTTTTCTTTGGGATCGCGTTTTGGGTTTGTCAGTTCATCGGGCGATTTTTTAATTAACAGGGAAAGAACGCAGGAAATAAGCCTTGGCAAAAATATGTGGACAGAATATCCGGCGGAACCTGACAGTATAGTTATTAATAATATTTTATACGGAAATGAAATTCTTGTGCAAAACCCGGGGGGTTATCCGTTTATTCTTGATGACAGAATTTTTATTCTAGGGAGCGAACAAAACTCGTTATCTGAAATCAGCGGCAGCGGAAATGTATTGTGGTCTTATGATTTTGGATCTCCTCTTACCGCGATTGACGCCGCCGCGGGGCTTGTTGTGACAGGATCGCTGGACGGATTAATCGAGGTTTTTAACTCATTTGGCGAGAGGATTTTTCATTTTGAAACGTCAGGATCGCGTTATCTTGTCATTCTGGGATGCGCTATTTCGCATAACGGTAATTACATCGGAGTGATAAGCGGCATAGATCAGCAGAGGTTTATGCTGTTTGAACGCGCCGGAAGCGAAGGCGATTACAGGATCAATTATCATGAATTTACCGGAGAAGGATTCAGGCGGCCTGTGCATATCTGGTTTGTTGATGATGATCAGCGTGTTATTTATGAGCGCATGGGCGGAATTGACAGCTATAACATCAGATCAAGGCGCGTTGTGAATATTCCGCTGGACGGCGAAATCTCCGCGATTGACGAGTCAGGCGGCGGCGGTTATTTATTTTTGATTACATCACATCAGGACATGTTAAAAAAACTTGTCGGAATAAGGTTTCAATCTGCCGGCGTTTTCAGGCGTTCATCGTCCGCGGCTGACGCGGTTTTTCTGGAAGCGTCTTTTAAAAGCGATGATGTTTATTTAAACAGATCCGGCGCGGCAGGCGGTCCTTCGATGTTTGTTATCGGCGGAGGAACTGCCTTAATTTCCTTTGACCTTGAGGAAAGATAAAATGTTAAAAGAAATTTTTGATTATATTTATAAAAATGTTTCACGCGTTAAGATTACCGCCGCGTTTATTTTTTTATCAGTTTCTTTTTGCGGTTCGTTATACGCGATGAGCTGGCCTTCCGGCGACGCGATTCTTTTCCGCAACTTCGGCGTAAACGAAAACGGCAAGCCGGTTCTGGGAATGGATTTCAGCGGAGGAACGGATATTCTTGCCGCGGAAAGCGGAGAAATCATTTTTACGCGGTCAATGAATGACAGCGCTTCGCGTCTTCCTTCTCCGTTAGGCTCTTGGACAGCTGTCGATCACGGAGACGGATTAATAAGCGTTTACAGCCGCTACAATAATCAGGATGTTTTTCCGGACGTGTATAACGCCGATTCCGGTGTTTTACCGCAGACAAATCCGCGCTCCACTCTGACCTATGTCGGCAAAAATCAGCGGATTGCCTCAAGCGGCTCTTCGGGCTGGTCTTCGCATAACGGTTTTTTCTTTATGCTTTATGACAGGCGCGAAAGGCGCTGGATAAATCCCGCCATGATTATTAACCCTTCCCAGGATACAAGGCCTGTGCAGATTGTCTCTGTAAATTTGCGCAACGCGCAGGGTCAGATTGTTCCTGTAAATAATTTAACGCAGGGGCGCTATACGGTTGTTGTTACAATAGCGGGCGGGTCGCCTTTGTCGGTTCCTCTCGCGCAAACAGGATTTTACGCGCCTCATGTTATTCTTTGTTCTGTCAACGGAGCTGAAGTCGGTTCCTTGATTTTTGAGGCTGTGTCCGCGAGAGACGGAACCCTGATGGTTTCGCGTAACGGTCTTGTTCCGGCAAGGCAGATATACGCTCATCCTCCTTCTTTTGAGGCCGCCGAAGTTTTTTTAACGCGCGGGCAGGTAACATTGGAAGTAATTGTGCAGGATATAAGCGGAGTATCAAGGAACATTGTCAGCAGGTTTACAGTTAATTGATCTTTTTATGAAACAGATTAAAACGTGGTCAATGCCTGCCGCTGACGGAAAGAGAGCGTTCCTGCCATGCGCGTTATGTGAAAGCGCCGCTGATTTGTCCGGCGCCGGGGATGAAGATGATGCTGTAAAAAAAGCGGAGGCTGTTTTTAAACCGGCGCTTTACTGCGAAGGTTTCCTTTTTGTAAAATGCAAAAATTGCGGACTTGTGCAGAGAAATCCGCAGCCGTTAAAAGAAGAAATAACGCTTCGTTACTCAAAAACATTTGGCGCGGATTATTTAAAATACGAGATAGACAACGAGGCTTCCTTTTTTAAATTACAGGAACTGGCGTTAAAAGACGCTGGATTTTTCGATCTTGAAAAAAAATTATTTTCCTGTGTAAATGATAAAAACGAGACTCCTTCCGTTCTTGATATCGGCTGCGCGACAGGTTCCGTGCTTGAACGCCTTCGCGCTAATGGATGGCGCGTAACAGGTGTTGAAATATCCCCTTCCGCTGAGTATGCCGTAAAAACTAAAGGCCTTGACGTTAGAAATCTTCCGCTTGAGGATAATAAATTTCCGTCAAATTATTTTGATGTTGTCCTTGCCTCTCATCTTATTGAGCATTTAAATGATCCGCGCGGTTTTTTACAGGAAACGCGCCGGATATTAAAAGACGGCGGTTATATTTTTGTTACCACTCCTGATATAAGCGGATTTCAATCGCGCCTTTTCGGCAGCCGGTGGCGTTCCGCGATTTTTGATCATTTGTATTTATTTTCTAAAAGGACTTTGATTAAGCTGCTAAAAAAAACAGGTTTTACCGCCGAAATTTGCCGTACATGGGGCGGTTTAGCAGCCGGAACAGCGCCAAAATGGCTTAAAAAATTTATGGATTATATTGTAAAAATATTTAACACAGGCGATGTAATGATTATCAGGGCGAGAAAAAATTCTCGCGCATAATGCAGCCGGAATTTTTGCCTGATAATTATACGGACAGGCGCAAGTTAATTTCTGTTAATTACGTTTAGGTTTAACGCCGGTATCTCAAATCGGATTGTATCATGCTCAAGATTTCTCGCGGGCAGAATGAAGTTTCCCGCGGATAGAGGGATAAACAAAAGTTTCAGTATAATGCCTTCGTATCTTTCCGCGGAAGAAACGGATTGAGATGACAGAATCATGCCATGCGGCGCCTGCGGCGTAAAAAAAGACGCCGGAGGCTGCTGAGAATTCCAGTTATTAGCGCGTAACGTCAGCGTTACGCGATCTCCGGTTGTTATCGGCGAGGGCGGAGCGTCCCAGCGCAGAGAATGCGTTGTATGCCTTTGTACAGGAGCCGGACTGTGTATTATCAGGCTGAAAGCTCCGGTTTCTGAGGCGCCTTCCGGCGTTTGAAATTCAAATGAATTAAAAACAAATTCGCCGCTTGAATAAGCTATTATCCTGTATTCCACTAATGTATATATTCGCGCGTCCAAAATCCCCGCGGAATACGGGCGTTTTAACACGCGTTCTATTGCTAATTCCCTTGGAAAAGACGGAGCGATAATTTCAACTTCATCAGGATCGGAGTGACTAACCAGAAATGTCAGGTTAAATGGGATTCCGGGGAGCAGTAAATCCGGAGTTACTGTTACAGATACAGCGGGGCCCTGCTGCGCTAAAGCCGCCTGCGCTGTTAAAATAAAAAACACTAAGAAATATTTCGCTTTCATGTCCGCCTCTTTTTAATAATCAGGACCTGTAAAATCTTCTTCCGCTGTCCATTCGCGGCTTCTCCACACCTGCTGCTCTTCATCCCTCAGATAATCAAAAAGAATTTCCTTTTGTTCCTGACGGTTTTCTGAATTATTCTGAGAAGATGTTTCCATGTTAATGGATAGTATGCTTAATTCAAGGTTTCTTTTCGCTTCTATTCTTCGCGGTTCCGCTTTTAACGCTTCCCTGAACGCCGCTGCCGCTGACTGATATTCCTGTTTTTCAAAATATATAATGCCGGAATTATAATAATTTCTGTAGCGCAGCTCGCGGTGTTCAGCGTCAGGCAATGTTTCCAGAAGGCTCCGCGAATCATTGTAGCGGTTTAAAGCGGCGTCTTCCTGATCCATCAAATAAAAAGTAAGGCCAAGTCCGTATTCGGCGTAAGGTGACGCGTCATCGTGATCAAGCGCTTTAGTATAGGAGAGAATCGCTTCATCGAATCTGCCGCGCGAGTGAAGATAATTGGCTTCCATAAGGAGGATTTTTCCTTCGGAACATGATGAAAGCATCAGGATTATAGAAACAATTGACGCGAGCTTTGATCCGCGCGGCGTAAAACTGCGCGTAACAAATTTGGAAACGGCATAAGCTGCCAGCGCGAGCATAATAAAAAGCGACCTGCGCTGTTTTGTTTCATCTGATCTGTTAAGGGGATTTGTCTCCGTTGCAATGGATATAAGATGCGAAGAAAGATTTAAAGGCGCGTCCTGGCGGCTGCCGTCAATGTATATGCCGTTTGTTCTTTCGGCGATGTTTCGCATAACAGCGGCGTCTCTGCGGCTTATTACAGGCTGCTGCCCGGACTGGTCAGCAAGCGGTGAAATTAAGCGTCCTTCATCGCTCCCGACTCCGACAGCGATTATAATTATTCCCTCCCGCGCGCAGACATTTAATATATTTCTTAATACGCCTGAATGAGACTCGCCGTCGGAAATTAAAACAATTACTTTGCGCGCGGAAGATGAGCTTTGGAACGCTTCGGCGGACGCTTCTATTAATGATTCAATGTTTGTGCTTCTTCCTGTCATTGAGGAACCGTCAAGAGCTTCCAAAAAAATTAACGCTGATTCATTATCATAGGTAAGTGGAACAGCAAGATAACCTCTTGATCGTCCGACAGCGGCGGCGACCCGCGCGCCCGGCATTGAAATAATTGTTTCTCTGGCTATAATCAACCCGCGCTCCAAACGGCTTTGCTGTAATGCTCCCTGCTGTGAAGAAAAAGCCGGAGGTAAATTTTCTTCGTACGCGTCGCGAATATCCATGCTGCGCGAAACATCAACCGCGAAAACAATATCAAGGCCGCGGAAATATTCGGCGGGAGAAAAACCCGTTCCCCAGCGCGGACCCGCAAGCGCGATTATCGCGAGCGCTAAAAACAAACGGAAAAATATTATTGACGCTATGAATTTTCTTCCTGATTTGTTATAAGCCGGTGATTTCGCGGTATAAACAGATGTAAATCTTGTCCCTTCCGTATTTTTGATCTGCGGAGCGTGACGCTGCGTAAACCAGGGTTTATATACGCTTCTTAAAATATCATAAATGAATAAGGGAATTAATAAAAAAAGCGCGTATAAAATTCGCGGATAATCAAATATCATAACATCGCTCCAAGCAGAAACCGCCTTATAAATTTAACCGCCGTAATTAATGACGCGGAAATAATTAACAACTGAAAAGAGAAAGATGATGTGCGGCTGACAACGCGCGTTCTCTGAATAGTGATCTCATTGTCGTCTAACTGAGAGAAAGCGGCGGCAAATGTGTCAGCGGATGGGGCGGCGATAAAAAATCCTCCCGCGACAGAACTTAAACGGCGGAGGCTTTCGATATCATAACGCGAATCAAATACGCCGATGCTTCGTATGCCTGTGTATGGATCTGTATAATCAAGCGGAACTTCGCCGGCTGAACCGATCGCTATTACCCAAAAGGAAACTCCAGTGTCGCGCAAAAATCCAGCGGCTGTTTCCGGATGAATCGCGCCCGCGTTATTTTCGCCGTCAGTTAATAAAACCGCGACTTTTCGTTTCGCGTTTGATTTATCAAGATGATGAGCCGCTACAGCGATGCCCATGCCAAGCGCGGTTCCATCCCCGAGTTCGCCGACCCGAAGGCGCTCAAGCCGCGCCGCAAGCGCTTGTCTGTCCGAGGATGGCGGAAGAAGGAGAACAGCGTCTTCTCCGACCGCGACAAGACCGATGCTGTCGGACGGTCTTTTATTCGCGAAATCAAGGATCATGTCCCTGCCTGCGTTAAAACGATTTTTGCCGTCCATATCAATTGCCGCCATGCTTGGGCTTACATCCAAAATAAAAAAAATATCCGCGCCCCTGTTTAAAAAAACAGTTTCCGATGTTTTGATTGACGGACCCGCTGCGCTGAAAAAAAGCAGAAATATTCCCATAACTTCCAAAAATTTCAGCAGTCTGACAATGCCGCCGTACTGCGATGTTTTAAACGCGGCGCCTCCGGGCGCGCCCAGAGGAATAGACGCTACAAACGGATTTTTCAGGCGCGTATAAATTAAAATCGCCAGCGGTATTATTATTAAAGCGGAGCCGGCAAGAAAAGGGTTTTCGAAAGCGAAACTCATTTTTTTCCGTCCTTTAATGTTTTAAATCCGCTGCGCGCCTTGTTTTCCTTATTTTTATCAAGCGCGTTTACCATTAATAAAAGATCAGCTAACAGCTGCTGTATATCCCGCGCTTCGCACTCCGCGCCTGAAAACCTGTATTCATCGCATGTTCTGAAAAAATTCCCGACAGACGTTGTTTGAAATATTTTTTCGTTATCCTGCGCTGAGTGCGGCATATAAACGGACGCGGGCAGCTTTTCAAATTCTAGCGCTGTCATGGCGCGGCAGTTTTTTTCAGTAAGAATCGACATAAATTTTCTGGCTTCATCCGAAAGCTGATTTAAAATAATTCTGTTACCGGTTCCTTTTAGTATCGATTTTTGAAGCAGCTTTACAGTTCTGCGAATCCCGCTGAAAAGCCTGTAACGATTCCACTTTTTTCGCAGATCGCGCATAACAGAGCGCCCTCTTAATAAAAACCAGACGGTAAAAAGAATTATAAAAGCAAGACCCGCTATCGCGCCGTAAAGCAAAAGCGCGGTTCCCGGCATCGCGAGAGTGGAAGCGCTGCCTGACAATATCCTGTCTGATCGATCGTTTATCAATGTATTAACCGTTATGGAAAGCCCGTTAAAAAACTCGCCGTCAATTTCTATTTCCGGAAACTCCAGAACACCCGGAACAAAGGCTGTAAACTCAATGACTAAACGGCTTCCTGTCAGGCGTCTTTCCAGAATTATTCTGTGAAAATCAATGTTTTCATCGAAAGGAAAAGGAACGCCTGTTAATGAATCTCTGCTTGTGATAATGACATCTTCTATATAATGAGCAGCGGGCGCAAGCGGCAGAATATAAGCCGCGGGATCGCCTACATAAATTACCCGGGGATTAAGGTACGGTCCAGCGCTTTGCGGAAAAAGATCAATGCTGATAAAAATAGTTATCGCTATACATAACAGCTTTATTTTCACCTGACAGCCCTCATTCCTGATTTAATTTTTTCTGTGTTTGTGCTGGCGGCTGCCGAAAAATTTTATCAGCGCTGCCGGAGCGTCCGCTTCCGTTGATAGTTCCAGAAAGGCGGCTCCGCATTTTTTGCACTGGGATTCCCATAGCGTAGAACGTTCTTCGTGCCATTGCGCCCAGCTTTCCTTGAATGTTTCCAATCCAGCGGGCGCTTCGATCCGCACCCCTGTTTCCGGATCTTCAAGAGTTATAAGGCCAGGGAACGGAAGATCGCGCGAGTCGCTGATTCTAAGCGCGATGCAGTCGTGTTTCCGGCAGAGGGTTCCCATTTCTTCCTGCCATTTTACGCAGTAAAAATCGGAAATAATAATTACAAGGGATCTTTTTTTTAACAGCCGCTGAGCGCCTGCCAAAGCCGCGGCGATATCGCTTCCCTGCTGCGATTTTCTTGGACGCGCGCTGTTTTGATACTGTAAAGCCGCCATTACAAGCGCCATCAATGATTTGCGCCCTTTGCGCGGTGTAAAAACTTTTTCCACGTCGCGGTCAAAAAAAAGCGCGCCTACCCGTTGTTCCGTGCGTTCCGCGGAAAACGCGATCAACGCCGTGGAAATCAACGCCTGCTCAAACGGGCTTAGACCGTTATGCGCTATATTTTCCCTGTGCATCGAGGGAGAAATATCCAGCAGAATCAGAATTGTCAGTTCGCGCTCTTCGCGGTACATTTTTACAAACGGGCTTCCAAAACGCGCGCTTGTGTTCCAGTCTATCGATCTTATATCATCGCCGGGTTCGTAATGGCGCGCTTCGTCAAACTCCATCCCCTGACCTTTGAAAACCGATTTGAAATTTCCAGCGAGCATCTCCTCGGCGAGACTGCCGGAAAGAAGAGGAAGATTTATTATGTTTCTAAGCAGTTCGCCCGTTTCCATATATTGACCGCGTAATTTTACGGGACTGGAACATGGCTGAGAATTCTCATGATAACCGCGTCGGCGTCCATGTCTTCGGCTTCCGCTTCATAGCTTAAAACAATTCTATGGCGCAGAACAGGAAGCGCTGTCGCTTTTACATCGTCCGGGCTGACATAGTTGCGGCCTTCGAACATCGCGAATATTTTGCTTCCGCGGTAAAGCGCGATGGACGCCCTCGGAGAAGCGCCGAATGACACATAACGGTATACGCCTTCTCTCGACTTCGCGAAATTCCCCGAAGCAGACGGTCTTGTCGCTGTAACAATCGATACAATATATTTGTATATTTCATCGTCAACATGAATTGAATCCGCGATGCCTCTTAAATAATTTAATTTTTCGATCGGCAGAACGGGAGATAAAGGCGCGATGTCAGACGACGCTGATAATAAGGGAGGAGAATTTTTTACGATATCAAGCTCTTCGATCGGCTGCGGATAAACAATTAAAAGTTTCATTAAGAAACGGTCAAGTTCAGCCTCAGGCAGCGAATAAGTGCCTTCATGTTCAATCGGATTTTCCGTAGCGAGGACAAAAAACGGATTTGGAAGAGGATAGGAATTCTCGCCGATCGTTACCTGCTTTTCTTCCATTGCTTCAAGCAGCGCTGATTGAACTTTCGCGGGCGCGCGGTTAATCTCGTCAGCTAATATAACATTCGCGAACACAGGCCCGCGGCGCACCGAAAACTTTCCGTTAGCCTGCTCCCAAATCATTGTGCCCGTTAAATCAGCCGGCAGAAGATCGGGGGTAAACTGAATTCTTTTAAAATCAAGCGCGGTAATTTCCGCGAGGCTTTTTACAGCAAGGGTTTTCGCGAGCCCCGGAACGCCTTCCAGCAAAATATGCCCGCCAGCGACAAGCGCGATAAGCAGCCCGTCGATCATTTCCTTTTGCCCGACAATTCTTGCCGCCATCTCCTTTCTGCAAGCAGCGATCAAAGCCGCGCAATTATCCAAATCTTCTTTTTGTACCATATGAGTGTATTTTGACCGATTATAAAGCGATAGTCAAATGAAAAGTTGGCGTCAGGCGCTTGGCTCAAATATTTTTTTAAATTCGATTACACAGCCGGGAATAGTAAGAAGAGGAACATCATCATCTCCGGAAAAACCATGATGAATATAATTGCCGTTGGAAAATTCCAAAGCCATAATCGTTTGATTCTCGGGATCTATTATCCAACACTCGTTGACGCCCGCCTTTTCATACAGGTTCAACTTTGTGACCATATCATGAGAATGGTTTGATGATAAAATCTCGATTATAAATTTTGGCGCGCCGTTATAACTGTTGTTTTTTAATTTTGACTGATCGCACGCGAGGAAAATATCCGGCTGCACCAGCGTGTAAATATCGCCTTTCTCGTAAAGAGGATAAACATCAAACGGAGCGATTATAGTTTTACAGTTAGTGCCTTGAAGTTTCTCTTTTAATTGAGCGCCTAGCGATAATAAAACACTTTGATGTTTATACCCGGGCGAACTCATCGCGTATTCGCTGCCGAAAATCCGTTCAAACCTTGGCTCTTCAAGTGAACACACTGCTTTAGCTGTGAGGACAGGCGAAGCGTAAGTAACTTTGATATTTTCTTCTTTTGTTTTCAGCGCACACTGCTTTAGCTGTGGAGTTTGCATCTTTTTTTCTCCCTTTACATTGTACTATTATTCGCTTTCTACGCAAGCGCTGAAAATGTTGAAAAGGTGTTGATAAGGTGTCAGTCACTTTTTCCACAAAACGGTAGCAACTACTTTTTCGAGGATATTCACCACGAACCACACAAACCAACACGATCTTTTAATTTGGAAGCTGAGATTTCTAATCGTGAGTTCGTGTGGTTCGTGTGGTTCGTGGTAAAAAAAAAGGTAGCTGCTATTTTTTCAAAATTCTTTTTTCTCAGTCATGCGAAACAACAAATTCGCGCCATATATAAGAGTAATTTGTGAGACAACAAACC
>JGI24695J34938_10000899_pt1 | contig 27480 bp, 22 predicted proteins | sample TergutCo191P3_FD_34938 | JGI IMG/M metagenome (IMG submission 34938)
GTGTCTTCGATTAAATTCACCGCTTACGCGGTTAAAAAAAAGAGTTATGACACCGCGTTGCGGTGTCTTCGATTAGAATCACCGCTTACGCGGTTAAAAAAAGGAGTTATGACACCGCGTTGCGGTGTCTTCGATTAAAATCACCGCTTATGCGGTAAAAAAAGGAGTTATTTATGGCAACTGAGTACATTGCAGGAGACGGGAGTCGGCACGATTCCGAAGACGGCGCGCGGAGGGCAAACACGGAAGCGGCAAACATGGCACGTACAGGGAATCCGTACGGTATCACTATGGAGGATCTTGGAGGAGGCTTAAAGGCGATAGTGATTATTCCTTACTATCTTGCTTCAATATGCTGTTCTCTTTTCTTGATGCTGTTTAAATTAAAGACAGCCGGAAAAGTAATACAGTCTATAATAATGGGAATACTGGCATACGCCGTAATTTTTATAGTATTAAGTTTGGTAACACCCGCTTTCCCCGACAGAACACCTGAATTTATATTTTCGTTATTATACGGAGGCGGCTCTCTGTTTTTCTTCGGACCTGCGGCATGGTATTTTTTAAAGCATTACAACATCGTAAAAACAATTTATAACAGCGATGACGGAGTTAATTCATTCCACAGCCTTGTATTAATAAGTTTTTGTATCGGTTTTTACGGCTTGATAATTGCAGGTCTTGTAAGTTTAGGTTCTAAAATCGCGGCAGCGCTTATTGCTCTTGTTGTTGTCGCGGCGGCAGTTATCGTTTATATCAAACGCGTTAAACCGTTTGTAGAATACGCCGAAGCGAATCCTAACGATTAGTTACAACAGATAATCCGGAGTATAACAGAGTTCGCGGTTAAGGAGAAATAGTGAAAAAAGAATATTTATCACGAACCGCACCAACACCGCGAACTTGCGCTTCGATATCGTACAGCAAATTTGCGCGGTTCGCGGTTAAAAATAAAAATGTCACGCGGGCGTTAAACGCAAATTAAGGTCATATATGAGTTCTAATAATACTGAGCCAAGAAACGGTTTTATTTCGTTCTTTTACGCTCTTGTTGTCAGTTTCGGCACGGCGCTTGCCGTGGATTAGTATTCAGCATCATTTAAAGAAATTTTAGTATGAATTACGAAAAATCATGTCAAGACAATTTAATTAATAGGAGGAAAATTTATGAACTGGGACAATTACACAGAAATCGCAAAAATGTTGGAGAAACATTACCCTAATTCCCGGGTTGACGCTTTAGCATTATCAAACGATGAATTAAAAAAAATGATTGTCAGCTTACCGGGATTTACAGGAGATATAAACGATCCCGATGCTGATTTGCATAGAAAATTCATCCGCAATGAATGGGTTGATATCCGAATACCGAAAACGTACCATAACACTAAGGCAGAGCTTGATTTTTATTATGATGAATATGAATAGTGAAAAAAGCAAAATTAATTTGTATAGGAGGTTTTTATGCCATCAAAATTTAATGGAACATGGAAAAATGATATTAACAAAGCTATTTTCATTATTACTGACGGACAATTTACGCAAAGTTATAAAGATAAGCCCGGTTTAATTTTTTACAAAGGCACATGGATTCCCGGCGGAGAAAATAAAATCATTATAACGTATACCCATGAAAGCAAAGAGGGAGCAGCCAAACCTGACGATATGCCGCCTGTTGCAAGCGGATATAAAAAGTGGTTTTTTGAAATTATAACAGACGATAAACTCAAACTTATTGCTGAAGGGTACGAGGAAATATACGGCAATTCAGAGTTGGATTTTTATACAAAAGAAAAAAATTAAATTTTTAACGGTTTATACCGCTGCTTACGATTTAAAAATTTTATTTCTATCTGTTAAATGCAATTTCGCGGCAGCTCTAACGGCGCGCGCGGCATCTTCGCTGATTCGGCAGCGCTGCGCCATTTCTTTCGGCTCCGCCGCGGCGATATTGGCAAGCGACTCGTAAGCTTTCATAATCGCGATAGCGCGTTTTTCGCCGATGCCTTCGACAGATTCAAGAATCGGAAAAAATAAATCTTTCGATCTTAGTTTTTGATTCAAACCGGTCGCGAAGCGGTGGCTTTCATCGCGGACATACTGCAAAACTTTTAACGCTTCAGATTGACGCGGCAATACAATCGGTTCCTTCGCTTCCGGCAGCCAAATTTCTTCTTCGCGTTTGGCAAGACCGGCAATACCGCAGTCGATTCCGAGATCGTCTAACACACCTTTGGCGGCGTTTACCTGTCCGATGCCGCCGTCTATCAAAATTAAATCCGGTAAATCTTTGCCTTCTCGGATTTGCCGGGTATAACGGCGGCTTACAGCCTCGCGCATTGCCGCAAAATCGTCAACTATTCCGATAACAGTGCGCAGTTTAAAATAGCGGTAATTTTTTTTATCGGGTATTCCGTTTTTAAAAGAGATAAGCGAAGCGACTGGATGTTTGCCGTCAAGCTGCGCTATATCAAATCCTTCTATTCTTTCGGGTCTTGCATCCAAATCCAAAACACGCATTAATTCGTCAAGCGCAGGTCCGGCGCCTCTTTCTTTTAAACGTTTGCGCAAATCTTCCGCCGCATTATGCTTCGCCATCGCGAGAATAGCGCAGTGATGTTTTTCATCGGGGAATATCAATTCAGGCTGATAATTAAATTTTTCATTAAACCAATTTTTTAATGAAGAATAGGAAACATCTTCGCTCTTAATTTCTTCCGAGTTCTGCGCGTCTCTGCTTCTGTGCGAAACAATACTTTGTATATAAATTTTTACAGGAGGCGGTTTTGCGGGTTCATAGTAAGAAGTAATAAACATTTCCAAAGAATCAATCTCTTCCGCCGCGGAGCGGGTGCGGAAAAGATCTCTGCCTGTCATTTTTCCGCCGCGCATGGAGAAGACGGTAAAAGTCGCAAGAACTCCTTCCGCCGCCCAGGCGATATAATCCCTGTCTTCGGGATTTAAATCTTCTACGGAATTGGCTTCGCCCGCGAGATTCTCTATCGCTTGAATCGTATTCCTTATTTGCGCCGCTTGTTCAAATTGCAGTATTCTCGCGGCTTCGTGCATCTTGGAAGTAAGGTCGATGATTAAAGCGTCTGTCGCGCCCGATAATAATTTTACGACACGCTGAATATGCTGCGCATAATCTTCGATGCTGATTTTCCCGCAGCAGGGAGCCATGCAGCGTCCGATATGATAATACATACAAGGTCCGCTCTTTCTGATTTTTTTGCACTTGCGAAGAGGAAACAATTTATCGATTAAATCGATCATGGCGTTTACGGCTTNTCCGTCAGGGAACGGTCCGAAGTATCTGCTTTGGTCGTGAATAACACGACGCGTGCGGAAAATGCGCGGAAAATCTTCGTGCGTTATGCGGATAACAGGGTAGGATTTTCCGTCTTTCAGGTTGATGTTATATTTCGGCGAATGCTGCTTTATCAGCGTATTTTCCAAAAGCAATGCTTCGTATTCGCTGGGTACAATGATAGTTTCGAACGAGCGGATATGCTTCATTAAAGTGGCGGTTTTTATATCTTTTTCGCCGGAAAAGTACGATTTTACACGGTTTTTTAACGATTTTGCCTTGCCGACATAAATAATATGCCCGTCTTCATCCTTCATTATATAAACGCCGGGTTCCGACGGAGCGTCGAGAGCTGCGGTTTTTAATTTATTAATATAATTTTCAGAATTTTTCTGATCATCCATATCTTTTTTTGCCGATAAAATAGTAGAAAACGATGAAAAACGCTTTAATTTCCATTTGCACATTATACATTTTCCTGGCTGTTTCAGGTAGAGTATTTGCCGTTGACGAAAAAATAATTTCTCTCGGAGGAGAATCCACATGGAGAGCCGCGGAAAGCAGAAACGGTATTTCCGAAATCAGCGCATTAAGACCTCATCCTGTTTTGATCCTGGCATCTTCGGCGAATACATCAATCGAGGGATATTCCGCGGCAACAGGCGTGCTTGGAAATTTTTATCCGATAACTCAAAGCGCTTTGGATCTTTCCGTATCGTTTGACGAAAGATATCCGGGACTTTTCAAAGACAGCATGAATAGGTATACCCTTACAGTACCGCATGATGTTGAAGCGGCTGACCGCAGTTCAGCCAGAGCGGGTACAGGCGCCGCGCTATTGGGACGTGCGGGAGCGCAGAGAAATTCAGGACCGATTGTTATAAAACCCTACAGCCGTGACGCGCAATTTTCGTCAGGTAACAGGCTGCGGGATTTCTCGATTGAGTTTTGGTTATATCCGGCGAATTTGGAAAACGGCGAGCAGATTTTATCATGGGTCGCGGCGAAATCAATTAACGGAAATAATCTGGTTCAGAGAATTTCTTGTTCGGCTTCCAGAAACAGGCTTAACTGGTCGTTTGTAAATTTCTTTACTTCGATAAACGGAGACGCTCACATTAATATTGAGTTCTCCGGCAATATGCCGGTTGTTCCTAAAACATGGAGCCATCATCTGATACGCTTTGACGCGGCGACAGGATTGCTGGAATATCTTGTTAACGGCACATCCGAAATTATCGTTTACGCCACAAGAACAGCAAGCGAAAACAGCGAAGTTTACACTCCCGTAATAGGAGCTAGCGGAAATTTTTTGTTAGCTGAAATGTTCTCGGGATTAATGGACGAATTTAAAATTCACAGCGCCTGTATAGGCCGCTCTTCCGTGCAAAAATATCCCGCAGGCGGCGGCAGAATGGAAACAAGAGCCGTCGACCTCGGCGGAAATTCCAGCGGCGTAAAAAGAATAGATGTAACAGGCGGAAGAGCGGGAGCCGCGGTTAGGAATGAATTCCGCGAAAACGGAAGATTTAAATTTTCAGACGACAGCGAAATGAATTTTTTTATCCGCGCAAACGATAACCCCTGGGCGTTAAACAGTTCAAGATATGTCAGTTTTACTCCCGGCTCTCCGGTAACGGGAGTATCGGGGCGTTATGTGCAAATAGCCGTAGATTTTTATCCTTCGGCTGACGGCGAAACAAGCCCGTATCTGGAAAAATTAAACATAGTTTATATTAAAGGAGAGCCGCCTCTGCCTCCGAGGAATTTAACCGCCGTTGCATCTGACGGTAAAGTAACGCTCAGATGGAGGCACAGCCCGTCTGCAAATACAGCCGGTTATTTGGTTTATTACAGCTCTGTACGCGGAGAATTGTTCGGCTCTGACGCAGCGCTCGGAGCTTCTCCTATAAATGTCGGAATGGCGAATAACGTTCTGATAGAAGGCTTGAAAAACGGAACCCTTTATTATTTCCGGGTAGCTTCTTATGACGGCAGCGATTCGGGAGAATTTACAGCCGAAGTTACAGCCCGTCCCCTTGCAGGTCTTGTACAATGACACAACATGAGCGGGATATTTTATGCGGCAAAATAAAAAATTATATTTCGGAAATGCCCAGCCTTCCTGTGTCCGCGGGAAAAGTTTTGGAAATCTGCAACAATGTAAATGTAAATCCGTCGGAATTAAATAAAGTTATTTCTCTCGATCCTGTTTTAACCGGCAAAGTTTTGCGTCTTATCAATTCGGCTTATTACGGACTCGGAACTCACATAACATCGGTTGTAAAAGCCATTACAATGCTCGGGCTCAACACCGTAAAAAATCTTGTTCTTTCTACGGCGGTTCTCAGCATACTTCCCAAGAATAAAGATATTAACGGAATTAACATGGAAGGTTTCTGGCATCACAGCCTTTGCGTCGGAGTTACTTCCAAGCTTCTTGCCGTTAAACAGGGAGTTGATTCAAGGTATCATGATGAATATTTTACCGCAGGGCTGCTTCATGATCTGGGAAAAATTTGTCTTAATGCGGCTCTGTCGTCAAATTATATAAAAATGGTAACAGACGCGGATCGAAGACACGCGCCGTTAATCAAAATCGAAAATGAAATTCTCGGAATCAATCATCAGAACGCCGGCGAAATGACGGCTAAAGCATGGAAGCTGGACAGTCCCATTCTTGATGTTATAACGCATCATCATAACATAAAAGATTATAAAGGCGATAACGAACGCATTGTCTGCACAGTCGCAATCGCGAATTATTTTTCGCTGGTTTACGAAGTAGGTTTTGCCGGCGACAGATCTCCTGAAAAACCCGATATGAATATCTGGAAAATTATTGATCTTGACGAAAATGTTTTTTTGGAAATAATGGAAAAATTATACAGCGAGATCGAACGGGCTAAAGTATTCTTGCGCATTTCCTGATTATATAATAATATCGAAGAATGTTATCTGTGCGTTTTTGGGGCGTTCGCGGTTCCCTGCCGACTCCCGGTCCTGATACCGTAATCTACGGAGGAAACNCCTCTTGCCTCGAAATACGAGCCGATGATAGGTTAATAATAATTGATTTAGGCTCGGGCGTTCGTCCTTTAGGCGACTGGCTTGCGGCGAATGACTTAAAAAAATTCGGAAAAATTAAAGCTGACATTTTTCTAACTCATACTCATTGGGATCATATAATGGGTTTTCCGATGTTTACTCCGATTTATCTGCCCGGCACAGAATTAAAAATTACAAGCCCCGTGTCTTTGGAAGGCGAAGATATAAAAGAAATTATCGAAAACCAGCTTTCGTACAAATACTGGCCGGTACGCGCGCAGGAACTTGCAGCAAAAATAGAATATAATCAGTTAAAAGAAGAAACGATTGATTTAGGTGATGGAATCACCATTAAAACAAAATTTCTTAATCATCCGATCTTCTGTCTTGGTTACCGCGTTAATTATCAGAATAAATCAATCGCGACTATATACGATCACGAACCTTTCCGTAATCTTTTTGCCGATGAAGAGACGGTAAAAGAAGGTGAAGCCGCCGCTGCCGAAGAAAACGAAAAGGTCAGGCAATTTATTAAAGGCGCGGACATCGTAATTCATGACGCTCAATATACCGACGAAGAATATCGGAATCACACAGGCTGGGGTCATTGTTCATACAAACACGCGATTCAAACCGCGGATGGAATGGGAGTAAAACAATTTGTTTTATTCCACCACGAGCCCACCCGCACGGACAGCCAGCTTGAACACCTTAAAAAAAATTACATAAACTCTAAAGATCCAAAAATTATTATCGCAAAAGAAGGACTGGTATTGGAAGCTTAATATTTTCTTGGTTTAAATTTCTTCCACACCAAGACGCTTTGCGATACTGTTCATTTCTTCTAACGTTTTTTTGTTGACAGGGATTTGCCCCGAAATGCGCTCTTTCATCATTAACGTTGATCTTTCGCCGTGGGTGTAGATGCGGTGTTGTCCCTCGGCTTTTTTACTTTCGCGGATTTCCTGTAAAAATTTTGACATGCCGTTTTTAATCGCCGCTTTGTCGCCGAAGATGCCGTAATCAATCGCCATGAAAAAATGACAGATGCCTGTGTGGTCGGGTTTTCTGTTAACATAATTTGATGTAAGTCCGCCTGATAATACCGCGGAAAAAAGATCGACAATTACGCTGAGACCGTAACCTTTGTGTCCGCCGTGCAGCGTTCCAAGTCCGCCGAGGGGCGCGATGCCGCCGCCTGCTTTGGCGATTATATTGTCGATAACAAGCGCGGCGTTCTGACTTGGTTTGCCGTCAGCGTCAAGCGCCCAATTTTCGGGCAGCGGCTTGTTATTTTTTCTGTACACTTCCAGCTTGCCTCTCGGAACAATTGTTGTCGAGGCGTCGTAAGAAAAATGATAAGGATCAGCGGGCATCGCAAGCGCCATTGCGTTTGTGCCTGTCATCGCCTGCGCGCCGAAAGTTGGAACGCAAATCGCTTCTGTGTTAGTCATGCTGACGCCGATCAGATCATTCGCGGCGGCCATTTCCGTGTAATAACTTGCGATGCCGTAATGATTTGAATTGCGAACCGTTATCATCGCGCAGCCCGAAGTTTTCGCTTTTTCAACAGCGAGGTTCATTGCGTTAACGCTTGCAACCTGTCCCATCATTTTTTTCGCATCAATGACGGCGGAGATTCCGGTCTCGTGGACAATTTCCCATTCCGCATTTATATCAACCTGCCCGGAAGTTATTTCCTGATCATAACGGACAAGCCTGTGAATTCCGTGCGATTCAATTCCGTATAAATCGGCGCGGAGAAGAACGTCTGTAATTATTAAACTCTGCTCATCAGAAAATCCGTAAGCACGAAAAAGTTTTTCGCAAAACTTTTTCGCTTTGACTGTGTCAATCATCAGTTTACGGCTTTTTTTAACTCTTCGGCTTTATCGGTTTTTTCCCATGAAAATTCCGGGCGGCCGAAGTGACCATACGAGGCTGTCTTTAAAAAGATTGGGCGGCGAAGATCGAGGGTTTTAATTATGCCTGCGGGGCTTAAATCAAAGACTTTTGATACAGCTTTTTCGATTTGAGTTTCCGCGACTTTCGCCGTTCCGAATGTATCTACCATAACGGAAACAGGGAAGGGCACTCCGATCGCGTAAGCAAGCTGGATTTCGCAGCGTTCTGCCAATTTAGCGGCGACAATATTTTTCGCCACATAACGCGCGGCGTAAGCGGCGGAGCGGTCAACTTTTGTCGGGTCTTTGCCGGAGAACGCGCCTCCGCCGTGGCGTCCCATTCCGCCGTAAGTGTCAACGATTATTTTGCGGCCTGTCAAACCTGTGTCGCCGAACGGTCCGCCCGTGACAAAGCGGCCTGTAGGATTTATAAAATATTTTGTTTTATTGTCAAGAAGTCCGGTGGGATCAAGAACCGGCTTAATAATTTTTTCTATCACCGCAGCTTCAATTTCTTTATAGCTTACTTCCGGCGCGTGCTGATGAGAAACTACAACAGTGTCGATGCGGATTGGCTTGAAACCGTCGTATTCGATCGTTACCTGACTCTTTGAATCCGGGCGCAGCCAATTAATGGTTCCGTTTTTGCGAAGTTTAGACGCGTTAATTAAAATTTTATGAGCAAGCATTATCGGCATGGGCATAAGTTCTTTTGTTTCGTTACACGCAAAGCCGAACATCATTCCCTGATCTCCCGCCCCCTGCTGGCCTTTGAATTTTTTCAAGCCTGTGCCGGAAACCCCCTGCGAAATATCCGGCGACTGACTGTGAATCATGTCCAGAACCGCCATTGAATTGCAGTCAAGTCCGTATGCCGGGTCTGTATAGCCGATTTCTCTCGCTATCTCGCGCACAAGATGATGAAAATCCACAAATGTGTTAGTTGTAATTTCGCCGCCGATTAACACCAGAGAAGTAGAAGCGAATGTTTCACACGCGACGCGGCTTTGCGGGTCTTCCTTTAAACAAGCGTCAAGAATTGCATCGGACACCTGATCGCATAATTTATCGGGATGTCCTTCCCCGACTGACTCCGACGTAAAAAAATAACGTGATGATTTCATATTCCGCTCCTTCTGATTAATTGATGCTTTTCCAAAACTTCAATTTTTGGAAAAGCTGCCTTTAGATATACATGAAAAAACGTCTTTTTAAACGGTTTTTCTAAAGCCTTTTCTGAAACTAACCAAGTTTTGGAAAAGGCTCATTTTGTATTCATTCTAAATTAATTTTTAAATTAATTCAATTGTAAACTTACATTGATATCCGCGGGCGGAAGATCAACCCAAAGACCGTCGAGCACATATTGCTGCTGACTAAGTATAAATCTGCCCCACAGGCTTAACTTTGATTTATCAAGCGGCGGACGTTTCGCCGGGTCTTCATCACCTGAATAATGAGCGGTAAACGCGTCTCCCACAGCGTCAGTTATAATCGCAATATCTTTCTCGGAAACATTGTATCTTTTTAAAACATTTGCGGCTTCCAGCATAACGGTATGTTTTACAAAAGCGGAGGCGTTAGATGCAAATTCGGTTCCGGGATGAATTTTATCGGCAATAAATTCTGTTTTAATATTCATCGTATTTCCGCTGATGTTCACATAACGTATCGGGCACGGAGCTGTTACAAGAGAACCTGTTTCTATATCGTATAAATATTTTCCGTTAAAATCCGCGCGCGTAATATCATGCGCGTGATAATGACCGGAAAAGCCTGCCCGTACATTCCATGAAGCGAGGAATTTTCCGAAATTTTCGTAATCCTGAACGATATAATCGGGATGAAGTTTTGCCTGTCCTTTCCAGTGTTCCATAAAACCGTGATGCATCATCGCGATAACAGCCTTGTTCTGCCTGTCAGCTTCACGTAACGCCTGCGCGATCCAGTCCGCAGTCCCCTGACTTATAACGCCCGAAACAATCGGATGATCGCCTTCGGTATTTTCCCTGTGACGCGTCGAATCAATCGCTAAAAGCCATAAGCCCGGAACTGGTTCGGCAACATAACTTAACGAATGCGTATCTCTTGTTACAGCGTCATTGTATCCGAATTCGCCGTAAATACGCGCAAATTCGGCTTCGCTTACATTCGGAACAAGTTCTGTTTTATCTCCGATATAACGGAAAGATTCGGGATTATTTACGTCATGGTTGCCGGGAATAACATAAACGGAAATACCTGCGTTTTTCAACCGCATCAATTTTTCCGCCGCGTTTGTATGATTGATTAATTCGCCGTCTTTGGTTAAATCTCCGGGGATTAAAACAAACTCAACGCCGGAATCGATAATCTGATTAATTGCAAAATTTAACAAATCAAAACTGTCCAGCAATAATTTTCGATCTGAATGAAGCATTTTTTCAAATGCGGCGCCGGAAGAACCCAGGCTTGGATCGTAAACATGAATATCGCTGATAATTGCAAACGACGCACCGGGGTACGCCGGAGCCGCGCCCGAACCGGTATTATAGTCGTACGACGCGCCTTTTGAACCGCATCCCGTAAAAAATAAAATCGCCGCGCAAATTATTAATGCGGGTAAAAAATTTAAATTTGTTAAATGTTTCATAAATATATTATAGTTACTTATTTAATATCTATCAATAAATTTTGAAAAAAGCTTAAATATCTTGTATTAATAACAAAAAACACGTTATAATTCTACAAAAGAGGTTTGATATGGAAAAAGTAAAAACTGGTAAGCGGCTTCTCGGCGTTGTAGCGCCGGTTGGAGCGCTGCGTTCAAAATTCGGAATTGGGGTTGGAGAATTTACCGACTTGATTGAATTTGCAAGTCTTTGCAAAAAAATGAAAATAGGACTTATCCAGATTCTGCCTGTCAATGATACAGGCTTTGAAAGCTCTCCGTATTCAAGCCTTACCGCTTTTGCTCTTCATCCGCTGTATCTCAGCATCGACGGACTTGATGAGTTTTCCAAAGTTGACGCTTCCGTTAAAAACCGCATTAGATCGGCAAGGGAAAAATTCGATAAATACAAACGTTTTTCTCATTACGAAATTTTAAAAGAAAAACTTGAAATATGCAGAATAATTTACAATTCAAACAAGAATGATATTATCTGCGGCGCGGAATCGGGGCCTTTGTCAAAATGGATCGAAGAAAATTCATGGGTTAAAGTATACGCCGTTTACAGAAGGCTTAAAGAAAAGAATGAGCAGAAATCATGGAAAGAATGGAAGGAATACAGTATTGTAACTTCTTCGCAGATCGACGCTCTCTGGAATGACGAGAAGCTTCGCGAAGAACATCTTTTCTGGGTCTGGCTGCAGCAGGCTCTCGATATCCAGTTCGCAAGAGCGTCAAAAGCCGTCATTGATGCGGGTATTTTATTGGAAGGCGATCTTCCGATTTTAATGAACGAAGACAGCTGCGATGTTTGGGCTCATCCCGAAATTTTCAACAGGGAACTTTCGGCGGGGGCTCCGCCCGATATGTTCAGCCCTGACGGTCAAAATTGGGGTTTCCCGATTTATAACTGGGAAGCGCAGGAAAAAGACAATTACGCGTGGTGGAAAAAGCGTCTTTCTGTCGCGGAAAAATATTATCAGGCGTACCGCATCGATCATGTTCTTGGGTTCTTCCGTATATGGGCAAGCTCCCAGTACGATTATTCCTCGGCGCTGGGACGTTATGTGCCATACAATCCAATCACCACAGGCGATCTTAAAAAACTCGGGTTTGATAAAGGCAGAATCCGCTGGATTTCACAGCCGCATATTCCCACGGGAGAAGTATGGGACGCTGTTAAAAATAACTGGAGCGGCAGTTACAGCGAAAACGACATTAAAGCGGCGGTTAACAAGACTTTTTCTAAAGCGCTTGTGCAGCTGAATAACGAAGAATTATGGGTCTTTAAAAAGAAAATCAGGGGAGAAAAAGATATTGACGCTCTTTCGCTTCATCCCGCTGCGCGGAATTATTTAATGTCAAAATGGAAAGACAGGGTTTTTCTTGAATATTCCAAAGGAAAATTTTTCCCTATTTGGTATTCATGGAACACAACCGCGTATAAAACATTTTCGGATAACGAAAAAAAAGAAATGGACTCTCTTCTTTCCAAGCGGTATAAAAAATCCGAAAGAATATGGGCGCAGCACGGAATGAAACTTCTCAGCGTGCTTGTCGAATCTTCTTCGATGCTTCCGTGCGCCGAAGACCTTGGCGCTGTTCCCGAATGCGTTCCCAAAGTGCTGGGTAAATTAAAAATTCTCGGGCTCAGGGTAGTCCGCTGGCATTGCGCGTGGGACAAAGAAGGAACGCCGTTTATTCCGTTTGACGAATATCCGCTTCTCAGCGTTTGTACGCCCGCGGTTCATGACAGTTCGACAGTCCGCCAGTGGTGGGAAAAAGAAGTTAATCAGGGACAGTTCTCCGATTTTATCGGCGTTCCTTCGCTTTCAAGTTTTTACAATCCGGGAACAGCCAAAATTATTTTATCCAAAGCCGCTTCCGCTCGTTCGCGTTTCAGAGTGTTCCAGATTCAGGATCTTATGCATCTTTCGAATAACTGGTACTCTGAAAATCCCGAAGACGAAAGAGTTAATGTTCCGGGAACTTCAAACGAATTTAACTGGACATACAGGCTGCCTGCGACAATTAAAGAAATCGCCAAAGACAAGGAATTGCTGTTTGCTGTCGCAGAATTAAGCAAAATAAAACCTGTTAAAAAATGAAGCTTATTCAAAACTTCAGTTTTTGAATAAGCACCCTTAGATTTTTATAGAAAAACCGGCATTTGAGACGGTTTTTCAAAAGCATTTTTCGAAACTAACCGAGTTTTGAAAAATGCTCAAATGATTATAAGATTTTATTCTAATCCTTGGGAGGGGAGGAGATGTCGGATCAATACATTTATAGAAGCAACGAGTATATAAAAATACTGCCCGTGTGGGCGCAGGAACTTGCGGAAAATTACGGATCAAAGACCGCTAACCTGTACATACTGCACGGAAATATAAGAGACTTTCTTCCGCATAAACGCAAAGAAGACGAATTTACTTTTAAAAGAGTGCAGGATTATATTTCCGAAATTATCTTCGGCAATCAGGATATTATAGCGTATTACGATTGTTCAAGCGGCGTTACTTTCTGCGAAGCCGCGATGAAAGCAGATTACTTTGCGGATATTAAACCTTTTGAGGACAAGGAAATCGATAAAAGTGATTTAATATCAAATGATCCTGAAAAATGTTTTCCTTATCTGGAAAAATATTTTCTTGAACAAAGCGTAAAAAGCCGCAAGGTATTGATTATCGATGATGCCGAAACTATTGTTCCCGCAGGCGATTTAATCCGTCTTTCCGATCGAGATCGATATTGTATGGTAACGCTTAACAGATGGGCGAGAGATCCTAAATTCATCAGAAGCGATATATCGATCATCCTTTTAACAGAAAATCTTTCTGATATTTCTTCGCGCCTTACAAGTTCTCCTTTAACAGTAAAAATTCATGTTCCGTTCCCCGATATAAAAATAAGAGAAAGTTATCTTTTATCCAAAGAAAAGGAAGGGAAGCTTCTGCTCGGCCGCGGATTAACCGCCGAAGGATTAGCTTCTATTACTTCCGGTCTTAATCTGATGAATTTAAATCGTCTAACAGCGGAAAGTTACGAAAAAAAACTGCCGCTGTCGCTTGATATTATGCGCCAGAAAAAAAAGGAAATTATCGAAAACGAAGCGGGCGGGCTTTTGGAGTTTATGGAAACTTCTTATGATCTCTCGCATGTTTCGGGTCATGATTTTGTTAAAAAGCGCTTTAAAAACGCCGCTAAAGTTATTAAAAAGGGACGTCCCGATGTTCTTCCGATGGGTTATTTGATCGCGGGTCCTGTAGGAACCGGCAAGAGTTTTATGGTCAGCGCATTCGCAGGAGAGATCGGCATCCCGATGGTGAAGTTCAGAAATTTCCGCACCAAGTGGCAGGGTGAAACAGAATCAAATCTCGAAAAAGTATTGAACATACTTGTAGCGATGGCTCCTGTCGGCGTGATGATTGACGAAGCCGACGCGTTTCTCGGAGATCGTAATCAAGAAGGCGACTCGGGAACCAGTAACCGCGTGTTCGCGCAAATCGCGTCATTTATGGGCAACACCGAATACCGCGGAAAAATTATTTGGTTTTTGATCACATGCCGTCCCGATTTAATTCCAATCGACTTAAAACGTCAGGGGCGCGCGGAAGAACATCTTGCGCTTTTTTATCCTGAGACCAAAAAAGACAGAGAGGATCTTTTTAATACTCTTGTGCGTAAACTCGATTTAGATATCCGCAATTTTTCAGTTTCTGATTTGTTTAAAAAATACGATCACGAATATTCGGGCGCGGACCTTGAAGCTGTATTAAAACGCGCCGAGCTTCAGGCGACTATGGCTGACCGGGTTTTTGTAAAACGCGAAGACATGGAAGAAGCAATGAGCGATTTTGTTCCCGCGGATCATCCGTACGAAGTGGAGCTGCAAAATCTTGTCGCTGTTCTTGAATGTACATCCAAAGAAATGATTCCGGTGCGTTTTCAGAAACTGCAGCGCAGTAAAATTATAAGCGAGATTCAAGAACTTAAAACGCTTTTAGGCGAAAAATAACAAACAATAAAAATTTTTTTTAAATTAATTATTTTTTGAATTAACTCATCTTAAAAGTTCTTCGATTTCCTTTGCGGAAATTTCCCGCTGAATTATCGGGATGCCTCTTGTATCTTTAAAATCCAAAACGAGTTTTTGTTTTGTCATCTTTAAAAGAGTTTTTACTTCACCGGGAATATCATCGGGTATTATTCCAAGGTCGGAAATTATCTGTTCGTTAGTTTTATTATGATAGCCGATTAAATTTAAATCCGGCATTTTAGCGCTGTCAATTATGAAAGACGCCTGGAGACCGCCGCCTTGAATTGTTTTTATTGATTCAAAACGTATAGAGTTATCAATCTCTGCCGCCGAAAAAAAACCCGAAACAAGATCGTTTAATTCCGTATTAAAACTGTTAACCGCTTTTTCAACCGCAAAAGAAGTAATCTTATTAAAATTAATCAGAATAATCAAAGCGGCGATAATTAAAATTGTCACCGCGCACATTGAAAAAACCGCATATACTTTAAGAATAATTCCAAACACTTTTTTCAAAAGAAACCCCCGGATGCATTAATTGCTCAATTATTATTTTTATTAATAATTATGTCAATGCCGCTCCTTCGCCGAATAATGCAAAATCATACTTAACAGGATCTTCAGGGCAGAACTCCCGCAGTTTTTTTGTAAGCTCTATCACCGTTTTTTTATCATTTGCTTTACGCTCCAAAAGCCCGAGGTTTCTTGCAGTGCGCGAAACATGCACATCAAGCGGAATAAAAAGAGAGCATGGTTTTATGTTTTTCCATAGACCTGTATCGACCGCGTCTTTTCTGACAAGCCACCGCAGGGCAAGATTTAATTTTTTACACGCCGAGCCGTTTGTGTTTTGAGCGCCGGGATTGGAAACATGCCTGGAAAATTTTCCTTTGTTAGCCGCCGCCATCTCTTCGCGGAAAAGCGCGATACCTTCCCATATATCGGCGCCCGCCGCGAATAATTTTTCGATTGTTTTATATTTCGCGTAACAGCGCTCGAATCCTCGGCAAAAATATTTTAAATCGCTTTCAAAAAAAGTGCGGTGAATATTATTATTTTTTAATTTTTTATATCCGCCCGACATTATAAAATTATAAGGACTCTTGCTCATAAGCTCAAACATTTTTTCCGCAGAGCGCAGAATTAAATCACGTCTTCCCCAAGCGATTGTCGCCGACAAAACAGCGGCAATTTCAATATCTTCCCGCTTTTTAAATCGTCTTGGAAACTGCACAGGATCAAGCGCGATAAATTCCCGGGTACACACCTTCGCGTATAAATTATCTAATTTTTCTTTCATAAATATTTTTTAAGAATTTTTACCACGAACTACACAAACCCACACGAACCCGCAATTCCAAATCATTCTTTTATATTCTGGAATAGTTCGGGGCTTCCTGTGTTATCTGCACATCGTGGGGGTGGCTTTCGCGAAGACCTGCCGAAGTGATTTTTACAAACTTGCGGTAATTATTAAGTTCATCTATGCTGCGGCAGCCGCAGTAACCCATGCCTTTGCGAAGACCCGCGATAAGCTGGTTTACATAAGAGCGAAGTTCGCCTTTGTACGGAACCCGCCCTTCGATGCCTTCGGGAACCGGCTCTTCATCTTTTCCGACCTGATATCGATCTCCGGCTCCGTCAGCTATCGCGCCCATGCTGCCCATTCCCCGGTATTCCTTGTAAATTCTCCCGTCAAAAATTATTTCGTTTCCGGGCGCTTCTTTTAATCCCGCGAAGAGGCTTCCAATCATTACAACACTCGCTCCCGCGCCTATCGCTTTTGTAATATCGCCTGAAAATTTTATGCCGCCGTCGGCGATAACGGGAATGTTTGATTTTGACGCTTCTTCGGCGCAGTCGAGAACCGCTGTAAACTGCGGAACGCCGATTCCTGCGACAACGCGCGTAGTGCAGATTGATCCCGGACCTATACCGATTTTAATTGCGTCGGAGCCTGCTTCTATCAATCTTTTAGCTCCTTCTTTTGTCGCGACATTTCCTCCGACAACGGGAATATCAAATTCTTTTTTAATCTGACGGACAGCGTCCATTACATTTTTTGAATCGCCGTGAGCGGTATCAAGAACAACAAAATCGACCTTCGCCTTTTTTAATAACGGAAGGCGAACCGAAAAATCCTGCGGAGAAACCGCCGCTCCGACGATGAGTCTTCCTTGTTTATCAACAGCAGCGTTCGGAAAGTTTTTATTTTTTTCCATATCCGTTACGGTGATAAGCCCTGTCATCTTGCCTTTATCGTCAACCACGGGGAGTTTTTCGATTCTGTGCTGCCTGAAAATATCGCGGGCTTTTTCTACGGTCGGATCTCCTGTTATAAGAATTAATTTTTTTGTCATGACTTCCGTTACAGGCAGAGAATCGTCATAACAGAAACGAAGATCGCGGTTTGTTATTATTCCTTTTATTTTTCCGCCGGAATCAACGACGGGAAGTCCTGAAATTCCGAATGTGTCAACTAACGCTCTTACATCGCGTATATTGGAATTTTCGGGGACTGTAACGGGGGCTTCTATTATCCAGTTTAAAAATCGTTTTACATTTGCCACCTGATGCGCCTGTTCTTCAGGATTCAGGTTGCGGTGAATAACTCCGGCGCCGCCTTCAAGCGCAATCGCGATAGCCAGTTTTTCTTCTGTGACTGTATCCATCGCCGCGGAAATTATCGGAACATTTAGATTTATTCCATTGCATAATTTTGTTTGTACATTACATTCTCTCGGAAGTATATCGGAATATCCCGGCAGTAACAGTACATCGTCGTAAGAAAGACCTTCAGTAAAAATATTAGCTTCCATGTTCAATAATGGCATTAATAAAAACCAGTGTCAACTGTCCACTGTTCACTTTCCGCTGTTCACTGTAAAATAAAAGTATGCTGCCAAAATTAATAAAACAAATTTTAAAAGAAAAACCGCAGTCTCAGGAAGTTACCGTATGCGGATGGGTCAGGACAAAAAGAGATATGAAGAATCTTGTTTTTGTCGAAGTAAACGACGGCTCATGTTTCGCCGGCATTCAATGCACTTTCGATCGCGGCGCGGGTCTTGACGCGAAAACTGAAGAAGCGATTGCGTCTCTCTCGACAGGCGCTTCCGTTAAAATTACAGGGAAGCTTGTTCCTTCTCCTGCGTCGGGGCAGGCGGTTGAAATTGCCGCCGATTTAATTGCCGTGCTCGGCGAAGCTCCCGCCGAAGCTGCGGCAGGCGAAGAGAGCGATCTTGCGGTACAGGCGTATCCGCTTCAGAAAAAACGGCACTCGATGGAATTTTTGCGCGAGATTGCGCATCTGCGTCCGCGTACAAATACATTCGGAGCTGTAGCGCGGCTTCGAAGCCGCATGGCTTTCGCGATTCACAGGTATTTCCAGGAGAGGGATTTTCATTATCTTCACACGCCGATTATCACGTCGGGGGACTGCGAAGGAGCGGGAGCAATGTTTCAGGTAACAACCCTGGAACAGGATGCGATTGCGAAAGATATCGCGGCAGGCGGAATCGATTATTCAAAAGATTTTTTCGGAAAAAAAACTTATCTAACGGTTTCCGGTCAGCTCGAAGCCGAGACGTACGCGACGGCAATTTCGCGTGTTTACACATTCGGTCCTACATTCCGCGCGGAAAATTCCAACACTGTCCGCCACCTTGCGGAGTTCTGGATGGTAGAACCGGAAATCGCGTTCGCCGATCTTGATGACGATATGGCGTTAGCTGAAGATTTTATCAAATATGTTTTAAACGCGGCTCTCTGCGAATGCGCCGACGAGCTTGCTTTTTTTGACGCTCATGTCGAAAAAGGAATAATCGAAAGTTTAAGGCAGGTTGCAGGCGCGAAATTTACGCATATTCCGTACACAGAAGCTGTAAAAGAATTGGAAAAAGCCGCTTCCTCAAAAAAAGGTCTTTTCGAGTTTGAGCCGCGCTGGGGAGCGGACTTGCAGAGCGAACATGAAAAATTCTTAACCGAAAAAGTCGCGGCGGGTCCTGTCATTGTCACCGATTATCCAAAAGAAATAAAAGCTTTTTATATGAAGTTAAATGATGATGAAAAAACAGTGCGCGCCATGGATGTTCTTGTTCCGAGGTTAGGTGAAATTATCGGCGGCTCTCAGCGCGAAGACAATCTTGCAAAATTAATAAAGCGGATGAAAGACATGAAACTAAACCCGGAAGATTATCACTGGTATCTTGATCTCCGCCGTTACGGAACAGTTCCTCACGCGGGATTCGGTTTAGGTTTCGAGCGTCTTATTCAATATGTCTCAGGCATGGCGAACATCAGGGATGTAATTCCGTTCCCGAGAGCGGTCGGACAAGCGGAGTTCTGAAGCAGGGGAGTAACAGCTTAATCCTTAAAAAAATGAAAAAAAAGTTAACATTAATAGTTTTAATTACAACAGCAGTGTTCGGCATATATGCGCAGTTTACGGCTCCTGCCGAACTTTCTTTTTATCTTGAGAATCCGCCGGAGATTGTTTCAAGAGCGGCTGTTTTGATTGATATACATACGGGTACGCTGCTTTATTCCAAGAACCGAAATCTGCAGATTCCTCCGGCTTCGCTTACAAAACTTATGACGATGCATCTAGTTCTAAAAGAAATCGATCAAGGCAGGGCTTCTTTCGACGAATTAGTTACGATTACAGCCGAAAGCTGGGCGCAAAACCAGCCGCCGCGGTCAAGTTTAATGTTTCTTGAGCCGGGGCAGATTGTTACGTTACGTGAAATATTAACAGGACTTGCCGTTGTGTCCGGAAATGACGCTGCTGTCGCCGCCGCGCTGCGCATCGCTCCGACTGTAAAGGACTTCGTTGCGCTGATGAACGAGGAAGCGCGCAGCATCGGGATGAACGTTACGCGCTTTACAGAGCCTGCGGGAATTTCCGCGGACAATACGATAACTGCCGCTGAGTTCGCGCTTTTTTGCCGTCAATATGTAACACAGCATCCTTACGCGCTTAAAGATTTTCATTCCGTGCTTGACTTCGCCTATCCTGTTGCAGCTAACATCCCTCAGGGAAGACAGCGCCGTTCCAACACCATTGTACAGAACAATCAAAATGTGCTTTTAAGAACATTTCCCGGAGTTGACGGTTTAAAAACAGGATTCATATACGCATCAGGCTACAATATCGCGCTTACCGCGGAAAGAAACCAAACGCGTTTTATCCTTGTTCTCCTTGGCGCGCCTTCACAGCGGGGAGGAAGCAGAATCCGCGCTGAAGACAGCATGCGCCTTCTGACATGGGCTTTTGAAAATTTTAAAACAATACGCCCGGAAATTAAAGATATAGAAAACGCGCTTCAAAGCCAACAGGTACAATTATGGAAAGGTAAAGAAAAAACAGCCGAACTTAAATTAGCCGCCTCGCCGGATTTTACGGCTCATTCAAGCCGCGCTGATTTTTTAAAGTACGAAGTTGTCGTACCGGAAATTTTAACTGCTCCTCTCCCCGAAGGATATCACGCGGGTTATCTTTACATCACTGACGATCAGGGAGAGTTAAGCCGCGTTCCGTTAATCACATCACGTTCCTACGAACAGGCGAATATTTTTAGACGCTTATGGCATTCTTTATTAATTTTATTCAAAAAATAATTTTGCTGCACTTACACAGATTTTTAAAAAAGCCCTGAAATTTTTCCTGTGCTGTCAATATCGATTTTTTCCGCAGAGGGAACGGGAGGGAGCCCCGGCATGGTCATTATATCTCCTGTTAAAACTACAATGAAACCAGCGCCTGCCGAAATTTTTACTTCACGGACTGTAAGATGCCAGCCTTTGGGCGCGCCTGGGAGAGACGCGTCGTCGGAAAAGCTGTATTGGGTTTTTGCCATGCAGACAGGGATTTTTCCAAGACCTAATTTTTCGATTTGATTGATTTGTTTCTGAGCGTTAGGTGTAACAACAACGCCTTCGGCGCGGTAAATTCTTTTTGCGATTGTTTCGATTTTTTCGTTAACCGGTAAATTTAAATCGTATGAATACTCAAAATTGTTCGGCTGTTCGCAAAGACGCGCTGTTTCTTCCGCGAGTTTGACGCCGCCTTCGCCGCCTTTAGCCCAAACTTCGGAAATTGCCGCGTTTACGCCTGCTTCTTTACATTTTTTTTCTATAAGATCAAGTTCCGCTTTAGTGTCTTTTGGAAATGCGTTGATTGCGACAACAGCGGGGAGCTTATAAACTTTTGTGATATTTTCTGCATGCTGCAAAAGGTTGGGAAGACCAGCTTCCAGAGCTTTTAAATTCTCGCAGTCAAGTTCGTTCTTTTTTACGCCGCCGTGGGATTTTAACGCGCGTACTGTCGCTACAATAATTACTGCGGAAGGTTTTAATCCCGCAAAGCGGCATTTAATGTCCAAAAATTTTTGCGCGCCTAAATCCGCGCCGAAACCCGCTTCTGTTACGACATAGTCCGCGCATTTTAACGCAAGGCGCGTCGCCATGATCGAATTACAGCCGTGAGCTATGTTGGCGAAAGGACCGCCGTGAATAAATGCCGGAGTTCCTTCGAGCGTCTGCACAAGATTAGGTTTTAGCGCGTCTTTTAAAAGAGCAGCCATCGCTCCATGCGCGTTTAATTCCGCGGCGGTTACAGGTTTTTCATCAGCTTGTCTGCCGAGCGTGTAACCGATAATGATTCTTCCCAATCTTGCTTTTAAATCTTCGATACCCGAAGCCAGACAAAGAACCGCCATAATTTCCGAAGCGGCGGTGATGTCAAAACCGTCTTCGCGCGGAACGCCGTTTGCTTTTCCGCAAAGACCGTTCATGATAAAACGAAGCTGACGATCGTTCATGTCCATGCATCTTCGCCAGATAATTTTGCGTGTATCGATATTTAATTTATTACCCTGAAAAATATGATTGTCGATCATTGCCGCAAGCAGATTATTCGCCGCGCTTATCGCGTGAAAGTCGCCTGTAAAGTGCAGATTAATATCTTCCATCGGAATAACCTGCGCCCAGCCTCCGCCTGCGGCTCCTCCCTTGACGCCGAAAACCGGACCGAGCGAAGGTTCACGTAACGCAAGCATCGTGTTTTTTCCGATTAAAGAAAGCGCGTCGGCGACACCGACAGAAGTTGTGGTCTTTCCTTCTCCTGCGGGCGTCGGATTAATCGCTGTTACAAGAATTAATTTGCCGTCTTTTTTATCTTTATTTTTTTCAAGAAAATTATAATCAATCTTTGCTTTGTAATTTCCGTAATATTCGATAAATTCGCCGGGAATGTTTGTTTTTTTCGCTACATCATTTATGCGAAGAGCGTGTTCGGGATAAACCGCCTGAGCGATTTCGATATCAGAGCCGATAAACTTTTCTAAACCCGCCATTTAATTCGCTTCTTGATCGCCGCAGACATACCTTTGATATTTATCTTCGTTAGATGCGGGCTGGAATAAATATAAATCCGGAAGTTTAAAAGTTCTGTTAAGCGCGTAAGACTGAGGATTATGGAATCTGCTTGTAGCCGAAATTGTAAAGTGATGGCTTAAATGTTCGTAGTTGGGAGAATTCACCTTTATTGTAAATTTAAATTCTCTGCTCGTATCAGGTAAACTCGCCGTTATCGGAGCCGGCCAGAAACTGAACGCTCCGGGCGTACTTGCTACCATCATAAACGGATTCTGCCAGTTATTGTTTCTCATGGCGATTAACTCACCTTCGCAGAAAAGGCTGACTTCGATGCCGATAATCGGCTCGAAACTTTCGCCGTCAAATAAACGCCCCGCGATTGTAGGCAAGTCATACATTGGGTGATTGATTCTGACTGTTCCCTGTACGGAGCCGTCATGAGGAGCTGTAGGACGCTGATTGTGATTCACAAGACGAAGTCCTTTATAAATAAGAGTGGTTATATCAGCTTCGATTTGCTGGCGTTTGATGCTTGCTTGATCGATCCTTGTAAAACCTCTGTTGGAAACTATATAATTCGGTTCAATTCTGTTAAGCGTATAGCAGATTGTATCGATCCGGCACTGATAACAAAGGCAAAAATTGTCAGGATTGCCGCTGCTGTGAATTTCGTCAAAAATGCTTTGTACCGAGCTGAAAACCAAGTCTTCGTTAGTATTGTGAATATCCATTTTATTCCTCCGTGTTCATTACACTTTTGATTATACTACAAATTTTTGGAAATGTCTTTATTGTTTCTTTATATTTTTGATTAATAAATATCCTGATTGTGTATAATGTCTTAATAAAAGCCTCTACAGTCTGAGGTTTAAAAGCGCTGGAGCTTTCGCTGAAATTCCTGTTTTCGTCTATTACAAAAAGACCTGTTTCGAAAGATACGGGCTCGGGAATATCAATGATAATATCTTCGGCTTTAATATCCGCAAAATTTGATAAATTTAAACTTTTTATTTTTTCGGCGATTTTTATCTCAAGCCGGGCGCGGCAGGAAATTTCGCGTATAAAAGAAATATCAAGCTGATCTGCGGAAAATTCCATGACTTCGGCGTAGATTCTGCCTTCGCGCACCGATTTGACAAGATTAATGCCGTCATTATGTCCCAATTTTTGTTCAAGAAGAGAGAAAAGTTCAGAATCATCAAGATTATAAAGGTCTTCTCCCGTTAAAATCCCGGAATCCAGACTGTTTATCAGCGCTTTTTTAATCATTGCCGTAGCCGAGCGCACCTGACGATGCCAATAAACCGTGCGGTACATTAAATATTTAGAAAAAAGTATCGACTCAACATTTGGAATTAATTTTGAATCGATATCAACCCCTCTTTCTTTGTTTGGAATCAGTCTGGATAAAATAAAATCGATATCCTGCGCTCCGTAGGGGACTCCGCAATAACGCGCATCGCGGTTTAAATAATCGAGTTTATCGGGATCGAGCGCTCCCGAAAGCAGTTTACGGTAAAAATGAAGTTCATCGCCTGTTCCGTCAATTTTTTTATCTACGATTGCGGCTGTCAAAAAAGGATCGGCGCCCGAAGCGCTTACAAGACTTTTTACAGGTTCGTTTAAAATAACGGCGCCCGTGAGTTCTTCGTGTGAAGTAAGCGGCAGTTCTTTTAACGAATGAGTGTAAGGAAAATGACCAAGATCGTGAAGGAGACATGCAGCAAGGAACGATTTAACTCCGTCATGGGTAAGCCAATCCGCCGCGCCGCGCTCGGTCAGATTTTGAAGGAGCCTTCTTCCAAGATGATAAACGCCGATAGAATGACTTGCTCTTGTATGTGTCGCTCCCGGATAAAGCTGATAAACAGGTCCCAGCTGCATGATTCTGTTAAGGCGGAAAAACGGAGCGGATTCTGTCAGCTCTGAAAGTTTTTCTGTCATGTAGATATGACCCCACATGACATCCCGCACAGGACAGTTATAATCTTCGTTCAATGACGCTTCGATTGTTTTATTCATTTAATGAGGCATTATAGATAAATAATTTTTATTTTGCTAGAATATACAGTATAACAATAAAACTATATGCGTAGAATTTTATGTTTTTGTTTAATAATTTTTATTCCGGCTCTTGCTGTTTCTCAAACTGTTTACAGAGGTTCGATCCCCGAAGAATTGCTGCGTCCTAAAAAAGGCGAGTCTCCTTACTATCCTATCGACCTTGTGATCGGCGAACTGGGACGCGGCAGCGCAGACGCTCAGGCTTACGAATTTGCCGGTTCGGTCGGAAACGGATTTCTCTCCGGGTTGACGGGGAATCCCGCGCTCTCTTCGGTTAATTCGGCAGTCCGCGAAAATCATATAGCCGCTTTAAACATTATCAGCCCCGAAATTTTCAGGATCGGCGGCGGAAGGCAGGAAGCAGACGGAGCCGTTTCGTTTCTTGTCAGATTTATCGGAAAAGAGCAGGCGATAACAGGAGAGCTTTATATCAGATATTCATCTGACGCCTGGGTTTTTGAAGATTTGCTTCTTGACGAAGCGACAGGGCGCGAAATTGAAAACGTGGAAATAATGAACAGAAATGATTATAATCCTTATGAGAGGTTTTATTAATAATGGCGACGCCGGTAGGAAGAATAGAAAAAGAATTTCTCTTTAAGGCAATGTACGACGAGAAATTGTCCATAAAATATATAAAAGACAGAAACGAATATTCGCTGACTCTGGCGGAACCGGCAAAGGAAGAAATTGTTCTTCGCCCTTCCAGACCTTTGGGAAAACTAAAAAATCACAGCAAGCTTCCTCTTTTATTTAATTACCGCGGACAGGTCATTGATTTTACCGTAGAAATTCTGGCAATTAAGGATGATTTAATTTATTGCAAAACTCCGGATACTCTTTATAAAAATCTAGATCGAAATTATTTAAGGGTAGACGCTCCTACGGATATGAAAATTTTATTTACATTCCGCGGAGATCGTTACAATCTGGCGTTTCCCAAAGTTTCCGAATATGAAGCGATAGAAGCGAACGATCTTTCCAGAGGTTTGGAACAGCGTAATTTATCGGGATTAATCAGGCAGATAACAGGTCTTCTAAGCAATTTCGCCGACGGTTACAAGATTGTAAATTTTAAAGATAAAAAACCGGAAACTATAGAAGAGCGGATTGTTTCCGAAACAGGTAAAACGCTTTTTATTCCGTCAACTGCGGGATTTCTGCCGAAGACTGATCCGTATCCGAAAAAGCGGATTATTACCGAAGATTTATTCAAGCGTTATCTTGAAACGACCGGAGTCGGCATGAAGTTTATGGACGATAATATCGCCCGCTTTTTAAGAAATAAATCTGAAGACGGAATTTTATCCGACGCGTGGGTGCCGATTTTATTTCATGAATATGTCATCGGTTATATTCATATTTGGATCGACAAACAAGGCCGCATTCCTTTTGACTTCAGCATACTTGATAATATTTATCAGTATTCAAAAGTGCTTGCTTTCGCGTTAAAAGAAAACGGATATTTTGAGCACGGCAAAGTGGAGAACGAACATTTCGCCGGCAAAGTTTTAGATATAAGCGCATCGGGTCTTCTTTTTGCCTGCCCGCTGGGCGCGTCGCTTCTTGCCACTCTTTTGATCGACGCCGAACTTACCGTAACAATCGAAACCATGGATCGAACGATTAATGTGATTGCAAAAATTGTCCGCCGTTTTAAAGACAAATCCGCAGGTTACTTCGGCTGCCGTTTTACTAACATGGAACCGGAAGACACCCGCTTTTTATTCGAATATTTATACGGCCGCCAAATCGACGCAAACGACTCAGAGTTTTTAACCGGTCAAGTTTAATAAAAAAAGAATTTTACCTTTCCAATTTGCGGTATACGTGCCGATGTGGGCTGTCGGCGGCGGAGCCCAGTTTTTCTCTGCGCCATTCCGCGTATTCTGACCAATTGCCGTCGTACCAGACTACTTCGCCGTCTTCGAAAGCTAAAATGTGGGTGACAATTCTATCGAGGAACCAGCGGTCGTGGCTGATTACAAGACTGACGCCTGCGAATGTGTCGAGAGCTTCTTCGAGCGCGCGCAGGGTGTTTACATCCAAGTCGTTTGTCGGTTCGTCGAGAAGAAGAACATTAGCGCCTTCTTTTAACATCATAGCGAGGTTCAATCTGTTGCGCTCGCCGCCCGAGAGAACTCCCACTTTTTTGGATTGATCTGCACCCGAAAAATTATACCAAGCGCAGTAAGCGCGCGAGTTGACTTCTCTTGCCGCAGAGCCGCTTCCGATTTTTATTAAATCCTGTCCGCCGGATAATTGTTCCCATACATTTTTTTCGCTGTCGAGTTTTTCGCGCATCTGATCGGCAAATCCGAGTTTAACGCTGTCGCCTAAACGCAAAACACCTGCGTCAGGTTTTTCTAATCCTGTTATCATTTTAAAAAGAGTCGTTTTACCTGCGCCGTTCGGACCGATGATGCCGACACATGCTCCCGGCGGAACTGTAAAACTCATATTATCGAATAACAGTTTTTCTCCGAAAGATTTTGAAAGCCCCTCGGCTTCGATTACAAGTTTTCCAAGGTGAGGACCTGCCGGAATCGTTATTCTGGAATTCTGCGCTCCGCTCCGCGAACGTTCTCTTTCGTCATCCTGATAAAGTTTTTCGTAATTTGAAATACGCGCCTTGCTTTTCGCGTGCCTGCCTTTGGGGCTCATCCTTATCCATTCAAGCTCGCGCTGTAAAGTTTTTCGGCGATCGCTTTCGCCTTTTTCTTCCTGCTCAAGCCGTTTTTCTTTCTGCTCAAGCCAGCCTGTATAATTTCCTTTCCAGGGAATTCCTTCGCCGCGATCGAGTTCCAGTATCCAGCCTGCGACATTGTCCAGGAAGTAACGGTCGTGCGTAACGGCGATAACGGTTCCGGCGTAATCTTTAAGGTGACGCTCAAGCCATGCCACAGTTTCCGCGTCAAGGTGATTGGTCGGCTCGTCGAGAAGCAGAATGTCCGGCTTCTGAAGCAGCAGCCGGCAAAGCGCGACACGCCGTCTCTCTCCGCCTGAAAGATGATCGACAACTTCGTCACCCGGAGGGCAGCGCAAAGCTTCCATTGCAAGTTCTAAGCGGCTGTCAAGATTCCATCCA